>OGYO01000397.1_pt1 | contig 22079 bp, 23 predicted proteins | sample 1576561 | NCBI WGS metagenome assembly OGYO01 (sample SAMEA3541507, study PRJEB24748) | human gut metagenome | biome: human gut; feature: human-associated habitat; material: faeces | place: China | collected 2012 | reverse complement strand
TCTTCCGATCTGCAGTGGATGATGTTCGTCTTGTCGAGACGGTACTCAATCTTACCTGCCTTAGCCTCGTTTACCGCACGCGCAACATCCATGGTAACGGTGCCTGCCTTCGGGTTCGGCATGAGTCCCTTAGGTCCGAGGATTTTACCGAGACGTCCGATAACGCCCATCATGTCGGGAGTTGCGATAACAACATCGAAGTCGAACCAGTTTTCCTTCTGGATCTTCTCTGCGAGGTCAGCCTCGCCGACATAGTCGGCGCCTGCCTCGGCAGCAGCCTTTGCGGCATCACCCTTTGCAAATACGAGAGTGCGGACGGTCTTACCGGTTCCGTTCGGGAGAACGACCGCACCGCGGACCTGCTGGTCTGCGTGACGGGAGTCAACGCCGAGGCGGATGTGAAGCTCGATCGTTTCGTCGAACTTAGCCTTGGAGGTCTGGCAAACGAGATCGATTGCCTCGCCTGCGTCGTAAAGCTTTGAAGTATCGATCAGCTTAACGCTGTCAGTGTATTTCTTACCGAATTTCATCTGTCAAACCCTCCTCAGTCGGCAACGGTAACGCCCATGGAGCGTGCCGTACCTGCGATCATGCTCATTGCGGTCTCAAGGCTGCCCGCATTGAGGTCGGGCATCTTCGTCTTTGCGATCTCTTCGATCTGCGCCTTGGTGATCGTCGCAACCTTCGTCTTGTTCGGAGTACCCGAAGCGGTCTCGATTCCGCAAGCCTTCTTTATAAGAACGGCGGCGGGCGGAGTCTTGGTGATGAAGGAGAAGGAGTGATCGGCGTAAACGGTGATGACAACGGGGATGATAAGACCCATGTCATTCTTGGTACGCTCGTTGAACTCTTTGGTGAAGTTCGGGATCGGCACACCGTACGCACCGAGAGCAGGTCCCACGGGAGGAGCGGGAGTTGCCTTGCCCGCGGGGAGCTGAAGCTTGATATAGCCGATTATTTTCTTTGCCATTTTCAAAAATCCTTTCTTTCGCGCAGAGCTTGCGCGGTCGTGGTTTATGACGGGAGAATGAAAAATTTTCTCCCTCCCACAAATGCCGTTTTACCGGGGCGGCATCCCGAAGATCAGTCGTCCTTTTTCTTTCTGATCTGCTTCATATCGAGCTTGATCGGCATGTCGCGTCCGACCGTCGATACGATAACGGTGACTTCGTTTCCGTCGGGTGAGATCTCATCGAGACGACCGCTGTAATCCGCGAAGATGCCCTCGACGATATCGACAGCATCGCCGACCTTGAGCGTCGATTCCTTCTGCGAAGTGCGGCTTTCGCTGATGATAGCCTCCGCTTCCTCGTCGGAGAGCGGAACGGGCTTTGATCCCGGACCGACAAAGCCCGTCACGCCGCGAATGTTGCGCACAACGTGCCAGCTTTCGTCCGTCATAATCATTTTAATAAGGACATACGCGGGAAATATTTTCTCCTCGATCTCCTTTTCCTCACCGCCGTTTGATTCCACAATGGTCTCCGTCGGGATGCGGATGTCGAAGATAAGATGAGAAAGGTTACGGTTCTCGATGATCTTTTCGAGATTCATCTTGACTTTGTTTTCATAGCCGGAGTAGGTATGCGCGACATACCATCTTGCTCCGACGTTCTGCTCGTTGAAATCGCTCATTTTCTCAGATAATACGGCTCAGACCGACGATCGTGGTTGAGAAAACGTAGTCGAGCAGACCGATTACCGCCGCGACGATCGCAACGGTGACAAGCACCATGGCGGTATTCATGAGCACTGCGCGTGGGGAGGTCCAGACGATCTTTCCGAACTCGGACTTGAACGCTTTAAACCATGCTCCCATGCGGGTACGGAGCGCAGGCTTATCGCTTTTCTTTGCTTTTTTGTCAGCCTTGTCAGCGGACTTCTTTTTGGGAAGCTCTTTGGCGTCGGTACCTTCTTCGGTACGGACATTCTTTTCGATGTCAGCCATCATTTGCTCCTTTCACCTTATTTGGTTTCCTTGTGAAGCGTATGCTTACGGCAGAAGCGGCAATACTTATTCATCTCGAGTCTGTCGGGATCGTTTTTCTTGTTCTTCTTCGTATCGTAGTTACGCTGCTTGCATTCGCTGCAGGCGAGAGTGATCTTTACTCTCATGTTTCGGCACCTCCTTGAAAATTCGGGTTTCCCCGTGAATACGGTATACTAACCGTGCCTCCCTCGCATAAGCGGGGCGTTTTCCGCACTTTTGTGCACAGAAAAAAGACCTCCCCGCGTGAGGTAGAATCATTATATCACAAAAAATCACCGCTTGTCAATAGCTGCGGGCGGTTTTTTCGGATTTTCCGTCGTCCTGCCGAGGAGCGGCGAGGCGGACGGGAGAATTTGCGGCGGGATACGCCGCCCATGTCCCCGGCGGCACAGCGTCGGGAAAGACGGATGCCGCAGGTTCCCGCGGACGCATTCCTACCTCGGGCGAAGGGACGGACAGCCAAATCCCTCCGTCCGGCAGCAGCCGCGCCGGGCTTGCCGTATGTGCACGAATATACGTTCGCATCGATCCGGCGGCGCTCTCGTCTCACGCTGTTTTGCCTGTTCCCGCGTCGGGCGATAATGTCCGTTCCCGGATATGCGGAAAACCTGCCGTTTTCACGCCGCAGATGGAGAGGTGCGGGTATTTCTGCAAATTATTTTGTGATTTGCGTTGTTAAAACAACGGAATTCGGCTTTAGCGAGACGAAATTATCCGTGCGATGCGCGGCGGCGGACGGTTTTACTCGGCGCAGGCGATCCGTTCGGCAGACGGAGAAAAAGCCGCGCGGATAATGAAAAGGCGTTTTCCCGACACCTCGGTCGGGAAACGCCCTAAACAGCGGCATATTAATGCAATTCCGTTGTTTTAACAACGTAAATCGTTTTGGGAGTCCGGAAAACACCCTGTCGCCGTGCTCGGCGGACGTTCCGACTTCGAATTCCGGAAAACACCCATATCACATCGAACACGCATCCTCGCCCGTTCTCGCAGTGTTCGCCTCACCGCCTCTTCGGCGGGGGAGGCACTTCACGTTCCCGCAGCGGGGCTTGCCGCGGCTGGATCACCGTATTTGCGCGAATGTACGCTCTCCTTCGTCCGTCTGCGCTTCCCGCGCCGGGCTTGCCGTCTCACATCTCTTCTGTCTCGGAGGCGGGGCGCGCAACCTTGTTTGTCTACCGCGTCGGACACGCAGTCCCGTCCGCTTTCGTTTCGGATGCAGTATCTCTATGCTCGGTGTGCTGCCTCACATCTTCTCCCGCTTCCCCGCGCCGCCTCGATCGCTCCGCTGCGCCGGGCGGGAGTGTCCGTGTGCCCCCCCGTTTGCCTCGAAGACGGACCCCGAGCCTCCCCGCGCGCCGTTCAGCCCGAATACTTATCCGGCATGGGGCGCCGAACATCCCCGCGCGGGAGCTCGTCGCGCACCTCGATCCAGTCGAGCCATGCGGAATCCTCGAGATTCGTCTGAATAGCGGCGGCACCGCCGTTCATCCACTTGTAGTTTATACGGTTCTCCGCGAGTATCTTCATTATCCGGTCGTACCGCTCGGAAAGAACCTCTATCCGCTCGGTGTCGCCGTTGTCGTATGCCCTGAAATATGAGGAATAGCATCCTTCATAATATATATGTGCCGTCAGAAGCTCGCATCTCGTCTGCTGCGCCTTGCTCGACGCAAGCTCGGCGGCGCGCTCGAGAAGGTATACCGAGCGGTCGAAATTCTCCGCGTAGTATTCCGTGTCGTATGTGTTCGAGAGGATGCTTGCAAATCCCCAGCAGTCCCAGCAGTTGTTTTTGTCCTGCGATTCCTGCCAGATATCGAGGTATTCGAGAATGTACCCGTATCCGTCGCCGTAATCCTTCTGCAGAAGATGCTCGAGGGCGAGATCGTATTCCTCGCGCGTCATGTCGGGATTCCAATTCATCATGTAGGCGAGCTGTCCCCATACGGGCTGCATTCCGAGCCCGTTTGTCTCAAACTGAAGGAAAACTCCGGCGGCTCCGCAGTCCTTGAAGAATTTCATATCGTCAAAGAACGCGTCGATTATCGTGTACTGCTGTACGCTTGTGTCAAGTCCGTAGTACCAGATGTAGATGTTGTCCGAAAGATCGCACCAGCCCTTCGTCCATTCGGCGAAGTTGTCGTTGTTTATTATCGGCTGCTCCGTGACCGGGCCAAGCGGGCCGCGCGATGTGCATTTGCGGCTGTTGATGCCGTGCGCGGAGCAGGTGCCGTTCATCGCAAAGGTAAGATACACGTTTTCGTTCGGCGCGGTCCTGCAGTGGGGCTGAGTTCCCATGTACGCGAAGATAAGATACACAAGCCCGTCGTATTTTCCGCCTTCCTCTGCCGAAATCTCCTCCTCAAGCCTGTTCGCCCAGCGCACAACGCAGCCCGACATGGCACCGCCCTCTTCCTTGAAGACCTTCATGCACTCCGTGCAGTGGCAGTAGTCGCCGTTGTCACCCTGTGAGACATCGACGGATTTGAGGTCCTTTCCGATGACCGAGCCGGCGGCAAGAGCATTCTCGGTCCGCTCGATGATATCATCCTTTACATTGTAGAACACACCCTCGTCGGTGTAGCAGAGCTGATAATCTACCGTGTTGTAGGCGCCCCATTTTTTCATCTGGGTTCCGTGGCATGCGTATGAGATCGCGCCGTAGGAATATTTCGGATCGATTGACTTCCGGGGATTGTAGCGTTCCGTGTCCGTCTTCATACCGTACGTTACGTGGGGATCGAAATAGTCGAACGACGGAACGGCGGTCTTTTCGCAGTCGGCGCTCACCTCGATGAGATCGGCTTCGCGGAGGAGACTGTTTCCGTAGTTTATGCATTCCCAGCCGAGCTCGTTTTCGAGGAAGAACCACACGCCCCACATGCATCCGCGCTCGACGGCGCCCTCGATGACAAGGCGGCTTCCCTCGAAGAAGTAGCGGTATCCGTCATAGCGCAGGCTATCGTCCCGGCTGTGGCGGAATTCTATCGCGCATTCTCTGACCGAGATTCCCTGCGCGGCATCAAGCTCTGCGCCGCATGCCTTTTTTATGAGCCTCTGCATCTCCGAGACGGCATAGAGCATGTTCTCGTTGTGCTCTGCGGGATACTCGATCGCGTATTCGGATATATCGTGCCCCGCGAGCATAAGCTTTTCGATGCGGTATCCCTCGTGGTACGATGCGTCGAGCTCAGACGCGGTGCCCGCCTCGACCGCGTTCGCATACCTGCGCACGGCGAGGTCAAGTCCGGTCTCGGTCTTTCCCGCGACGGTCACACTGCCGCCTTCGGTGCGCAGTATGTATCCGTCGTTTTCAAAATCCGTCATGTCGATGCCGCGGGAGGCATCGCTTCCGAGCGCAAGATAGATGCTGTCGGTAAGCTTGTCTCCGAGGCGGTTCGTAAGCCATACCGCATAATCTTCCGCGTTCGATGACGATACGGTGATTTCGGGAGAGTATTTTCCGGCATCTGAGGAGGAGCATGACATAAGAGTCGATGCAAGCGTGCAGAGGCTGAGCGCAAGGGCTATCGTTTTCTTCATTTTGCAGATCTCGGCTTTCGGCATCCGAAAGCGTCCTTTCTTTTCGTTGTATTGTTTCGGTTCATAAGCGGCGGAGACGGATTTTTCCGCTTCCGCCGGACGGGATGTTCGATTTTATCGGTAATTATGTGTATTAATTGTAACATAATTCATAACAGGTGTCAAGGCATAATAACGGCGGCGGACGATCGGGATGAGAGAAAGCACATAATAAAAAGTCCCCGAGGGTCGGGGGGACGGATGTAAGACGTTTTCGCGGGACGTGTGTTTCACCGGGCGTCACGATCTGCGGATTCTCGAATTTCGCGGGTTTTCGGACCTTCCGCCTTTCCGAAACTCTCCCGCCGAGCGATTCCGTACCCTCACTCGGCGTGATCCGTGTCCGCTTTCCGGAGGTCAAGCCGGTATACCTCAAGTCCGCCGTCGCATCCGCGGTATGTGAAGCCCTTCTTTGCGGCGATATGCTTTGTTGCCGTTTGATCCGGGCTGCATTCGATCACAAGGTCCTTTTCTTTACGCTCCGCCTCGGCGATAAGCAGATCGGTCAGCGCCGAAGCGTATCCGCGCCCCCGGAATTCGGGGAGGAGAACCCACCCCGCCTCCATGCTGTGTTCGTCGTATCCGTGCAGGATCACATATCCGATGAATTTTCCGTCGTCCTCGGCGGCGCAGATGAGCGGCGGCTCCGACAGCCCCGCGCTTTCAAGAAATCGCCTTGTCTGCTCCTCGCCGTACGGCGGCTCGAGATAAGCCATAACCGCAGGATCGGACAGCAGCGCATACAGCATATCGAAGTCGTCCTCGCGCATTTTTCGGATAACGGGATTCATATGTTCCTCCTGACTTGCGGATCGCGCCGCATTTTCGCGGCGAATCTGTTTTACGGTAAAAGCTTTGGCGGCGAAGCATTCGGCAGGCTTATTTGCGAAGCTTCAGGGCGAATCGGCGGGGAATTTCGGCGGCAGACGCGCCGCATTTTTGCGGCGAAGCAGCGCACACACTGCAAGGTGAGGGAGTTTGTCACAAATCCCCGCATCGGAGCAGCCGCGCCGGGAGAGCTTTCTCATATCTTTTTCTGCCTCGGCGGAAGGTCCGCGCGACCTCTTTCGCTTCGGAGGCGCACCGCACCCGCTTTTCCACGCAGTCCGCACGCTCGCCCCGCACTCACTGAAATTACTGATAAAGTATGCAAAAAAGCACTCTGAAAACAGAGCGCTTTTTGTGTCTATGGGCTACGAAAAAGATATTTTCGGCACTTTTGCGTATGAATTCGAACTCTCGCAGTTTTTTAGTTGGAACATATATCGTTGAAAAATGCGATCAGTTTATCCATCAGTTCAATCCTCATACCTTTTAATGATGGAATATGAATGAAAACTGTATTAGGATTTTTCTTTAGCATATGATAATACGCCGCATTACATAGATAACGGGTCGGTTTATTTGATATGGTGTAAGAGATGTCTGCGCTTCTAAGCATTGTTTCTAAATAATGTACATTAAAATCTGTACAAACCGTTTCATCATTGTACTTTGCACACGTTTCGATTCTGACTTTATCTATCAGTTTCTTATCGACTCCAAACATATACACTATGCTATAATCGCTACTGATAAATGAAATGTCTTTTTCCAATCCTTGAAAACTATTGGTTAATAAAATATGATTCGCTGCCGTTTGATCCACTAACTGAAAAGAAGTGTTGTGCACGCCTTTGAATGCAGTAAAAAGAATCTTCATTTATTTTCCTTTGCGGTATTAAGTGATGCAATCAGCATCCTCTTAATTTCTTCTGCAAGAGAAAGGAGTTCATCAAAGTTATATTCTATCAGATTTGTTCTTTTCAGAAGCGTGAGCCAATATATGCTTTCACCGGTTTCCTTAAGTGAAATATGAAGCTTTGATATAAAATCCGCTTTGCTGTTACCGTATATGGCTTCGTTTATATTTGCACCAACACTTGTAGCAGAACGAAGTAACTGTTTTGCGATTGTTGTATCTTTTTTTGTTTTAGAAAAATCCTCGTAAAACAATACTACCTGTGTTGCAAAATCAAGAGATTTATCGAGCAAAGGACTGTTCATTCGTCATCACCTCTGATTGAATTATACCACAAATTATTATATAATTCAACGCTTTGCGAAGCAAAGCTACCTTTTCTCTTCTCTTTTCACTCTTATCTTTTCTCTGGAAACGACAATTTAAGAGAAGAGAGAAAAGTGAAAAGATAAAAGTGAAGAGAACAAAAAGAAACGACAATCTTCCGAAAGAAAATTGTCGTTTCTTTTTGGCGGAGAAGGAGAGATTCGAACTCTCGAACCCCGTTAAGGGTTACACGATTTCCAATCGTGCGCGCTCGACCAGCTACGCGACTTCTCCGAGTAAAAACGGTATTCACTTTTAATTCCATAGAATTATAACACATAGCAAGAGAAAAATCAAGTACAATTTCGTTTTTTCTTGAAAATATAAAAATACCGCGCCGCGCGGGAGGTGTTCGACGTGATGCACTGCCCGTCCGCCGGTGGTGGAGAGTCCGGAAACGGTATTGCGCACGTCGCATTCCGTCACGTCGCGGTGCGAAAATCGTCCGCACTTGTATTCGGCGCGGTGGGCTTTATGGTCGGCGCGGGCGGCAGCGCGCTGGTATCTATGAAGCTGGGTCAGCAGCAGAAGGGTAAGGCTAACGAGATATTCTCGCTGCTGATATACGCGCTTATAAGCGTGGGCGCGGTGTTCACCCTGCTGGGGATAGCGCTAATGCGCCCCGTAGCTCAGGCGCTCGGCGCGGACGCAGATATGCTCGGCTACTGCGTTACCTACGGCAGGATAATAATGCTGGCGCTCGTGCCATTCATGCTGCAAAACGTTTTCCAGAGCTTTTTCGTTACCGCCGAAAAGCCGCATTTTGGGCTGTACGTCACGATAGCGGCGGGCGTTTCAAATATGGTGCTCGACTGGTTTTTCCTCGCGGTGCTGCACAAAGGCGTTGCGGGCGCGGCGGCGGCTACCGCCATTAGCCAGTGCATCGGCGGGATCATACCTCTGATATATTTCATATCGCCAAACAGCAGCGATCTGCGCCTCGGCAAAACGCATTTCGACGGCAAAGCTTTGGCTAAGACCTGCACCAACGGCTCTTCGGAATTTATGACAAACGTTTCTATGTCGCTGGTAAATATGCTCTACAATTATCAGCTCATGCGGCTCACGGGCAAAAACGGCGTTTCGGCATACGGCGTTATAATGTACGTCAGCTTTATATTCGTAGGTATGTACGTCGGCTACTCGATAGGCACTGCGCCCGTTACCGGCTACCACTACGGCGCGAAAAATCATGACGAGCTGAAAAGCATACTGCGCAAAAGCCTGCGCATAATCGGCACGGCGGCGCTCGTCATCGCTATGATCGCGCAGCTTGCCGCGCCGCTTCTCGCGAAGATATTCGTCGGCTACGACCCCGAGCTTTACGCCATGACCGAGCGGGCTTTCCGCATATACTCGCTCTCGTTCCTGCTCTCGGGCTTCAATATCTACGCTTCGTCTTTCTTCACGGCGCTCAACAACGGTCTTATCTCGGCGCTGATATCTTTCGGCAGAACGCTTGTCTTTCAGATATTCAGCGTGCTTCTGCTGCCCGCTATATTCGGGCTTACGGGCGTTTGGTGCGCGATAGTGGTTGCGGAAGCGCTGGCGCTGGTGCTTTCGGCGACTTGTCTAATAAAGCTGAGGGGCAGGTACCACTATGCTTAAAGTCGAGATGAAGGAGATAAACAGCATAATCGGCACGGTGAACGGCATTTACCGCGAGGCTGCGCGAAAGCTCGGCGTGTCAGACAGCGAGCTGAACATACTCTACATGATATACGATCAGGGCGAGGGCTGCCGCCAAAGCACCATCTGCCGAATGACAAATCTGCCGCGCACCACGGTAAATTCATCGCTGCGGCGGCTGGAAAAGGCGGGAATGATCTACCTAAAGCAGGGCGAGGGGCGCAACACGCTGATATACCTGACCCCGCGCGGCAGCGAGCACATGAAGAGCACCGCCGAACGACTTGTAGCGGCGGAAAACGCTTTTTATACCCGCTGGACTGCTGAGGAGCGCGAGCAGTTCACGGCGCTGTACCGCCGCTTCGCGCAAGACCTCGCCGCCGAAGTGGAGAAGATATGAACAATGCGATTTATGAACAGCAGGTGAACAAGCCTGCTGTTTTCGCGTTATAAGCGCCAGTTTCGCCAAAAGCCTTGAAAAGCGGCGGGCTGTGTGGTAATATGATATTGGACAAAAGAAAGAGGTAAGATACCCCAATCTTAATAACAAAAAGTCCCCCCTGTAAATGCAGAAAGAGCCGGCACGCTTTTATTACAGCGAATGCAGGCTCTTTTTGTATAGGCGTTATTCTGTACGGCAAATTTTAGGCGCGCTCAGCGGATACGGCTGATTCGGCCGGCTTGTCAGACTCGGCGGACTTTTTCTCAAAAAGCTTCATCAGATTTCTTACGGCGGGGCCGGCGTAGAATATCTGCCAGCAAAGCGCCATCGGGAAATTCTGCACTACTTTTTGCAGCCAAAGGGCTATCACCTGCTTGCCGGGGTGCATGAAAAGGCAGGTCGCGAGCAAGCTCATTATCGGGCACATCACGCATACTATCATAGAGGACATAGCGAGCGTTATCGCAATAGGGCTGCTCTGCGGCGTTACGAAGCGAAAAGCCAGCTTAGCGGCGGCGCGCTCCGCCACCAGAAGTTCTAATATCACGGCTGCGGGCCACATTATAGGTATCTCGTGAAAAGCCAGCAGGAATACGGCGTTGCTCATGCCGCCCTTATCCAGCGCTATATTGTAGCACACCATAGCGTACACCATCACGAAAGCCATTACGGCGGTGAATACGAAATTTCCGAGTTTACTTTTCTGCATAAAAAAATCTCCTTTACATTTCAATAGACTGCGAACAATTTTTTGTGTTGTTCGTTATCACGAATGTAAAAGAGAACCCTCGTGTGCGTTTCCAATAAGACCAGTAATCATTCAATTTTTTGCAGATATTATTTTATCACACTTTGCGGTATCTGTAAAGCCCCGCGGCGCGATTTCGTAGATTTTCATAAACCGCCGCGCCCCCGCGCGAAAAATTTTTGTCGCTTTTTCACGCTATTCTTGACAATCTGCCGAAAAACTGCTAAAATTATATCAAGCGTATAAAAAAGATACCAGCGCACTTTTAGAAACCATAAGCGTTGGCGTTAGATAGAAAGTAGGTACTTGATATGATAAACAGATCTGAACTGCCCGCCTGCCCCGTGGAAACTACCCTGCTGCTCATCGGCGATAAGTGGAAGGTGCTTATACTGCGCGACCTGCAAACGGGCACTAAGCGCTTCGGCGAGCTGAAACGCTCGGTAGGGGGAATATCGCAGAAGGTGCTGACCTCAAATCTGCGTGATATGGAGGATAACGGGCTGGTAACGCGCGAGGTATTCGCCGAAGTGCCGCCGCGCGTAGAGTACACCCTCACCCCGCTGGGCAAAAGTATGTCGCCGATACTGGAAGCTATGGCGAAATGGGGCGCGGCTTACAAAGCGGGCGTCGCAGGCATCGCGGAAACGGCGGGCGAAGAAAATTGAGCGCTGTACTGAAAAAAGCTGCGGACTTCGCGCGGCGCGAGACGGTGCTGCTCGCGGCTATGGGGCTTGCGGCAGTATCGGCAGTATTCGTGCCGCCCAGCAGGGCTTACGCGGAGTACATCGACTTCCGCACGCTGGGGCTGCTGTTTTCGCTGATGGCGGTGACCGAGGGTTGCAGGCGAATGGGCATTTTCGAGCGTGCGGCGGGCTTGCTGACCCGCTCGGCACACACGCATTTTCAGCTTGTGCTCGCGCTGACGGCGGCTTGCTTTTTCGCGAGCATGGCTATCACGAACGACGTTGCGCTGATAACCTTCGTTCCGCTGAGCCTTGCCGCGCTGAGCAGGCTCGAGGGCGGCGCGCGGCTGGCGATACCCGTTACCGTAATGCAGACCATCGCCGCGAACCTGGGCAGTATGCTCACCCCGATAGGAAATCCGCAAAATCTGTATCTCTACGGGCTTTCGGGTATGCGAGTCGGGGGATTTATAAAGCTTATGCTGCCGTACACCCTGCTGGCGGGGGCGATGCTCGCGGGGTGGGCGTATATGCTCTGCCGCAAAAAAGGCGCTCTCTCGGCGCTGCCCGCGCAGGATATGTCGACCGATAATAATACCGACAATAACGACCTGCCCGAGATACACCGCGGCAGGCTGGCTATGTACGCCGCGCTTTTCGCGCTATGCCTGCTGACCGTAACGCGGGTACTGCCGTGGCAGGTCGCGGCTGCGGCGGCGCTGATATGCACCCTTGCCGCCGACCGCGCGGTGCTGAAAAACATCGACTGGAGCTTGCTGCTGACATTCTGCGGATTTTTTATCTTTATCGGCAACGTCAGCGCCGTACCTGCGTTTAGCGGCGCACTGCGCAGGTTCATCGGCGGGCGCGAGCTTTTTACAGCGGCGGCTGCGAGCCAGATAATAAGCAACGTGCCCTGCGCGATACTGCTCTCGGCCTTTACGGATAACGTCCGCGCGCTGATAGTCGGCACAAACATCGGCGGACTGGGCACGCTCATCGCCTCTATGGCGAGCCTTATCTCGTACAAACAGATATGCCGCGAAAAGCCCGCTGAAAAGGGCAGGTATCTAGCCTGCTTCACCGCCGCGAACGCGGTGTTCCTGCTTGCGATGGCTGTTTTGGCAATAATTCTTTGATAGGAGAACCCAAGACCTTGAAAACGAACAAGATAGTGCTTTTAGACGACGACCCGAACTACATACGCCTTTTTGCCGAGGCTTACGCCGAAGCCGCGCCCGAGGGGGACGAGCTTGTAACTTTCGGCAGCGAGGACGTCTGCACCGAGTACATACGCCGCAATTACATGAATATTTCGGCGCTTTTTATCGACATCGAGCTTAAAAAGACTAACGGCATAGAGCTTGCCTCCTGCATAACCCACGCTTACCGCAGCATACCCGTGGTGTTTGTTAGCAGCTACGCCGAGAAATACTGTCAGGATATTTTTCTGCGCGATATTGACCTCACCCCCGCGGCTTTTATGACCAAGCCCGCCGACCCCGCCGCCGTGCGCAAAACGCTGGATAAACTGCGCGCCTTAGCCGATACCGAGCGCGAAACGCTGATGGTGAAAAGCGGAGGGCAGACCCTCTTCCTGCCCTCAGAGGAGATAATCTACATCGAAAGCAGCAACAAAACGCTCGTGATACACAGCGAGGGCGGCGACCTGCCGATAAACGGAAAGCTGGGCGAGCTGCTATGCGCCCTGCCGAAAAGCTTTTTGCAGTGCCACAAAAGCTACGCCGTAAACAGCGCCCGCATAATCTCATTCACCTCGCGCAGCGTTACGCTAACAGGCGGCGTGCGCCTGCCCGTCAGCCGCGGATTTTCGCAGGAATTTTCCCGCCGACTGGTAGCGCTGAAAGGCTTCGGCGGCTGATAGCAAATAACATACCTATACACAATTGATTAAAAAATTCAGCATTGTTTTTTTGAAATTTTTGTGATATAATTGCTCTTACAAAAATAATAGTATGAAGAGAATAAGCAATGTAACTTTTTGTAAGTTTGTAAGGGTGAGTAATGAAAATGAAAAAAGAAAAAAACGGCGCTAAGATAGATATGCTGAACGGCTCTATCTGGAACAAGCTGCCGCTTTTCGCGCTGCCCGTGGCTGCCACCGCCATACTGGAGCAGCTTTTTAATGCCTCAGACCTAGCGGTAGTGGGCAATTTCACGGGCGATAAGAGCACGATAGCGGTCGCGGCAGTGGGCGCGAACAGCCCCGTCATCGGGCTGATACTGAACCTTTTCATAGGCGTGGCGCTTGGCGCGAACGTAATCATCGCAAACGCCATCGGCAGCGGCGATGAAAAAACAGTACACAAGGCGGTGCATACCTCTATAATCGCGGCTCTGCTGGGCGGCGCGGTGATAGCGCTGCTGGGCGAGCTTTCGGCGGGGTGGATAATGAACGCGCTGAATCTGCCCGCAGAGGTCTACCCATACGCCATGCAGTACCTGCGGATATACCTGCTGGGTATGCCCGTAATATTCCTCTACAACTTCGAGGCGGCGATATTCCGCAGCGTGGGCGACACACGTTCACCGCTTATCGCGCTATTTTTCTCGGGACTGCTGAACGTAGCGCTGAACCTCTTTTTTGTAATAGTGCTGAAAATGACAGTCAGCGGAGTTGCGACCGCCACGGTCATCTCAAACCTTTTCAGCTCGGCTATACTTCTGCGAAAGCTTATCCGCAGCGACAAGATAATCAAAGTAGACCCGAAAAAGCTGCGCATACACCGCTCGGTATTTCTGCGAATAATGCGCATAGGCATGCCCGCGGGCTTGCAGGGCGCGGTATTCTCTTTTGCGAACATCGTAGTGCAGTCGGCTATAAACAGTCTGGGTACAGACGTTATAGCAGCTTCGAGCGCGGCTTTTAATCTCGAGATACTGGCTTACTACATAATAAACTCATTCGCGCAGGCTTGCACGACCTTTGTCGGACAAAACTACGGCGCGAAGAAAATGCGCCGCTGCCGCCGCACGCTGGTGCTCAGTCTGCTGGAGGATACCGCCGCGGCAGCCCTCGCGATAGGCATAGTGCTCGCCGCCGGCAAGCCGCTGCTTTCGATATTCAACAGCGACCCCGCGGTAATCAGCATAGGCTATACGCGCCTTATCTACATATTCTCGGGCTACTTTTTCAGTATGCTGTACGAGGTGATGTCGGGCTATATGCGCGGCTTCGGAATATCCTTCGTACCCGCCCTGCTGACCACCCTCGGCGTATGCGGAATACGCCTTACATGGATAAAGTTCGTATTCCCCGCCAGCAGAACGTTTGAAACGATAATGACCGTCTACCCTATAAGCCTTGCGGCGACCGCCATGCTGATAATGCTGGCGCTGCTCTTCACCCGTCCTGCACACAAATTCGAGCGTATGCACGGCACGAACGACGAGTGACTGACGACCCCACACAAAAGCAAAAGACCTGCACCGTAAAAAGTGCAGGTCTTTGTTATTATGCTTTAGTTTTTGTCGGCGTACTGCTTCTAACGCGATACGCGGGGCGTTTATTTGCTGAGGTCGCACTTTCTCACCGCGTCGCGCACTTTGAGGACAAATGTCGGCGAAACGGAAAGCTCGTCTATGCCCATGCGCAGGAAAGTTTCGGTAAGGGTGGTATCTGCCGCAAGCTCGCCGCAAATGCCTATCCAAGCGCCGTTTTTGTGAGCGTTTTCGGCGGACATCTCTATCAGGCGAAGTATAGCCTCGTGGTGGGTATCGCAGAACTGCTCTATATCGGGGTTCTGGCGGTCGCAGGCGAGGGTATACTGGGTGAGGTCGTTTGTGCCTACGCTGAAAAAGTCCACCATCGGGGCGAGCTTATCGCTGATAACGGCGGCGGCGGGCGTTTCTATCATGATTCCCAGCTCTACGTTTTCGCTGTACTCTATACCCTGTTCTCTCAGCTCAGCCTTTACCTCGTCGCAGACGGCGAGCACGCGCTGTACCTCAGAAACGCTGGTTATCATGGGGAACATTATGCCCAGGTCGCCGTAAACGGAAGCGCGGTAGAGGGCGCGCAGCTGTGTCTTGAATATCTCGGGGCGGGTAAGGCAAATTCTTATAGCGCGGAAGCCGAGGGCGGGGTTTTCTTCTTTTTTCAGCCCGAAGTAATCCACCTGTTTATCCGCGCCTATATCCAGAGTACGGATTATGACTTTTTTGCCCGCCATGCTTTCGAGCACGCGTTTATAAGCGTGGAACTGCTGTTCCTCGGTAGGGTAATCGGTATTTTCCAGATACAGAAATTCGCTGCGGAAAAGGCCTATGCCGCCTGCGTCGTTAAGAAGCACTGCACCGATATTATCCACGCTGCCTATATTGGCATAAATATTTATCTTTTTGCCATCAAGGGTAACGTTCTCCTTGCCCTTCAGGTCTTGTAGCAGGCGTTTTTTCTCCTCATCGGCGGCGCGTTTTTCCTCCATCTTTGCGAGGGTCTGTTCATCGGGGTCGAGGTATATCTCGCCTGTAAAGCCGTCTACGATAGCTGTATCGCCGTCGTTTATCTGCGCGAGGAACTCATCGCCCACGCCGATAACTGCGGGTATGTTCATATTACGCGCGAGTATCGCGGTATGTGAATTTGAAGAGCCGTGCGCGGTAACGAAAGCGAGCACCTTATCCTTATCGAGCGAGATAGTTTCGCTGGGGGCAAGGTCGTCGGCGCATACTATCATTTTATCGTTAGTTTCCGCGCCGTCAGCCGCCGCGCCTGTAAGGTTAGCGATCATCCTATTAGAAATATCCTTAACGTCGGCGGAGCGCGCCTGCATATACGGGTCGTCCATCGAGGCGAACATCTCAGCGAAGTTATCGGCGGTAAGGGCTACTGCGTACTCGGCGTTTACGCTCTGGCTGTCGATGATATTTTCTATCGACTCGTTATAATCGTCGTCCTCGAGCATCATCATGTGTATCTCGAAGATCTGCGCGTTAGTTTCGCCGACCTCTTTAAGCGCCTTTTCGTATATTTTCCGGAGCTGTTCAGCGGCGGCGGCCTTAGCCTGCGCTACCCTTTCCTTTTCCTTTTCGGTATCCTCAACGCGGAATGATTATGCTGGCCAACCTCGGTACCGGCGAGCCCGCCTCTGGCAACGGCTATGAGCTGGATGCCATCGCCGCGGCTGCCATCGGAGGCACGCGTATGTCGGGCGGCAAAGGCACGGTGCTGGGGACCTTCCTGGGCGCGCTGCTGCTGGCGGCGCTGAAAATCGGCATGATTGTCATCGGTGTCCAGTCCTTCTGGCAGTTTATCGTCACCGGCATCATCATCGTTATCGCGGCCTACTTTGAGACCATCCAGGACAAGCTGGCAGCGATGATGTTCCAGCGCAGCAGCGCTTCGGCTGTTGCCAAATAATCTCCCGCTGCGACGGGGCGGCGGTTTGCCTGTCAAATTGCCGCCCCTTGGATGGAGGCGTGAAGGATGAAGGAAAACCATGTTGTGGTGATCGGCAGCCTCAATTACGATGTGTTTCTCAGGGTCGGCGCTATGCCGAAGGTGGGGGAGACGTGTCCGGCGGAAGGCATGGCCGTAAGCGGAGGGGGAAAGGGCGCCAATCAGGCGGTCCAGTGTGCCAAGCTGGGCCTTAGGACCTATATGGCAGGCGCAGTTGGCAATGACGCCATGGGCGATTTCCTGCTCTCCGGCCTTCGGGAATACGGCGTGGACACCTCCTGCATCCGGCGAAGCGACGCGGGCAGCGGCTTTTCGCCCGTGCACGTGATGCCGGGCGGAAAGGTCTTTGGCACCATCTATCATGGCGCGAACTTTGACATTTCTCCTGCCGATGTGGACCAGCTGATGCCGCTTGTGCAGGATGCCTTTGCATTGATGCTCCAGTTGGAAATTCCGCCTGAGACCGTTTGCTACGCCATCCGCAGGGCGCACGCGGCGGGTACACCCGTGATCCTCAATGCAGCACCCGCCTGTCCCCTGCCTGAGGATGTCCTGGGTTTGTGCCATACGTTCATGGCTAACGAGGTGGAAGCCTCCTTTTATACCGGCACGGCCATCGAAACGCCGCAGCAGGCGATGGATGCCATTCGGCCTTTCTGCGCCCGGCACGGTATTCGCGCCATCTTCACCCTTGGCGCCCAGGGTGCGGCGGCCTGTGATGGAGGTCAGGCCAGGCTGATTCCGCCCGTTCCGGTACAGGCCGTGGAAAGCACCGGCGCGGGTGACTCCTTTGCCGGGGGCTTTGTCAAGGCGCTTCATGCCGGAAGGGATTTCTTTTCGGCAGCGTCCTTCGCCGCGGCCTGCGGGGCCGTGACGGTGTCCAAGGTGGGCTGTCAGAATTCCATGCCCTTTTTGAGTGAAATGGTCACAATTCTTGAAAAATTATAAAAAAACTTGCAAATCTTCCTCATCCCACGATATAATTTAAAAAAACGTGAAGGTCGTGAGCTGATGATTCCCTACGAACGGCGTAAGCGGATGCTGGAAGAACTGAACAAAAAAGAAATTGTGGACCTGGATGAACTGGTGGCGGCGCTCAAAACGGTATCGCAGTCCACCGTGCGCCGCGACTTAAAGATCCTCAGTGATGAAGGACAGGTTATCCTGCTGCGCGGAGGCGGCGTCAAGCTCAAGCGCGGTTCGTCGGATACGCCGGTAAACTCGCGCAGCATCATCAACGTCAAGGAAAAGGATGCCATCGCCAGGTGCGCCGCGGAACTGGTCAGGGACGGGGAGGTCATTTACATCGACTCGGGCTCCACCACCCTGCACATGATTAAGTACCTGCGCACCAAGCGTATCACGGTGGTGACCACCAATACCATTTTGCTCAATGAGCTGGAGGGCTGCCGGCTGGAATGTATCGTTCTGGGCGGACAGGTCAACAAGGCCACGGCCTCCATCATCGGCCCCATCACGGACAACCTGCTTCGCGAGATGCATTTTGATAAAGCCTTTATCGGCGCTTCGGGCTATGACGTGGTGGCGGGCATCAACACCCCCGATTATCAGGAGGCAAACAAAAAACGCATTGTCAAGGCCAACAGCCGGGAAAGTTATCTGTTGGCCGACAGCTCCAAGGAAGGCAAGGTGACCATGTGCACCGCCTTTGAGCTGGGCGAGATTACCCTGATAACCGAGAAGATCAGTGAGAACATGTCAAAATACGTGCGGTTTATCCTCGCGCAATAGCGGAGGAGACCGCAGCGGCGAAAGAGGAAAAAGCATGAAGGACGGTTACATTCTGGGCCTGGATGTGGGTGGGACCCACATTCGCATGGGGATGGTGGATCGCGCACTCAGGGCGCACGGGGTGGAGGTGACCTCATCCCGAAGCCTGTTTCACGAGCCGGACCCCCTTGCGGCGCTGGCGCAGGTCATCAGAGGCTATCTGGAGGCCGCCCCCTGCCGCCCGGCTCTGGTGTGTGCCGGCCTGCCTGCCGTGCTGGATGCGGAGCGCAGGCGAGTGCAGTCGGCAACCAATTTCCCCGGCCTGGCGGGCCGTGATGTGGTGGAGACGCTTGAAAGGCTGCTTGACATGCCGGTGCGAATCGAGCATGATGCCTACTATCTGCTGGCTTATGACATCATGGCCAGCGGCCTTGCCAACGAGGGCGTGATGCTGGGATTCTACTTTGGCACCGGCATGGGTAACGCCATGTATATTGACGGAAAGCCTTATACCGGCCGAAACGGTGCCGCCTGTGAGATCGGCCATATGCCAGTCCCCCTGGGCCGGCGTCCCTGTAGCTGCGGAAATGTCGGATGCATCGAGATGTACTGCTGCGGCAAGGCTTTTGAAGAGCTGGCACGCACCTCCTTCCCCGGCGAACCGCTTTCCGGGCTCTTTGCGCGGCATGCCGGCCACCCGAAGCTGGTCGAATTTGTCCGCATGATGGCCGCGGTCATTGCCGCCGAAGTTAACATCATGGACCCCCGAGCCGTATTTATCGGCGGCGGACTGGTGCATATGGAGGGCTTTCCCCGCCAGACGCTGGTGCAGTATGTGCTTGACAATACGCGCAAGCCCTATCCTGCGGCAAATTTGGACTGCCGCTTCTCCTCCTCCGACCCGCAAAGCGGCATCATCGGTGCCGCAATCGAAGGGTGGCGCCTCCTTTAAGCGAAAGGCAGGCGATTATTGCGGGGCGCGTCGAAGCAGGTTTTCCAAGGTCGCCGCGAGGAAAGACATGCCGGCTCAAAAACAACGAAAAACGACTGTATTGGCGACAGGGAAAAGAAGCGGACAATTCGCGCACGAGGTCCGACGTTCCTTTGCCGGTTCATTCCGGCAGACGTTTGGCCTCGCGCTTTTTTGTCACAAAAGAGGCAGCCGCTTTTCTTACGCCGTGCGTCCTCACGAGTACGTGTGCGATGTAGGTTTGTTAAACATATTGGACAGAGGGGGGTGTGGACAGAAAGTTGGACAAGTCATACGGCGCATCCAAGACGCTGTCTATATTCTATAAGGCTGAGTCCGCCTAATGACAGCTTGATGCGGGTTATACCAATTGATATAGTCATCAAGTTCTTGGGCAAAACTAAAATGGAGCAGGGTTATATCTGTGTATAGCGGTGTATTGCGTAGAGGAAGGAGGGCGAATAGGTACAGAAAACACAGCAGAAAGAAAAAAGTGTGTATAGAGTAAGGTAGGAACGACCATGAAAGTGGTCGCTTTTTTTATGCCCTCCTACCGGGCAGAAGGGAAATCAGATTTCAGAATGGAGATGTAGACGATGAATGAATGGGAACGCCTGCACCAGCAGGCCAAGCGGTACCAGGCAGAGTATCCTCCCGGTACCCGAATCATGTTACTGAGCATGGGCAGAGATCCCTGTCCTGTCGAGGATCAGACAAGAGGCACTGTCAAAGTAGTGGATGATATCGGAACACTGCACTGCTCGTTTGACAATGGAAGATCTCTCGGCGTTGTGCCTGGTGAGGACTCATTTCGCAAGCTGACGGAGGAAGAACTGGCAGAGGAACAGGAATCCGGCATGACTGAGGATCAAGGCCCCGTCATGGGAATGTAGGAGGTAAATCATTTGGAAATTGAAATTGAGATTCCGGAGGCGCTGGTGGAGCCGCTTTTGATCCAGGCTGCCATTGAGGAAGTACCTGTAGAGGAAATTGTAACAAGGGCGATTCAGAAATTCATGGAAAGAGGTGAACAAAGTGGCTGCTGACGGGAAGAAAGGCATTACGGTCAAAGTCGATGCGGCTTTGCATGCCGAGATTACACAATATCTGCAAGACCACGGGATGACGATGACGGAGTTTGTCACGCTGGCCTTGCAGGATGAACTGCATCCTAAAATTGATGAAAAGGAAGGGAAAAACATGGAGAAAATGAGGACACTGGCATTTCAGGTGCCGGAAAGCCTGTTCCAGCGGATTAAAGATTATCTGCACCGCAATAACATGACGCAAAAGGACTTTGTCATCGGCCTGATTGAGCAGGAGCTGGATCGGGATCTGGCTGAGAGTCAGGAAACCGGCGAGGCCCAGGGTGACTTCGAGGATACGGAGGAACTGGAGGATACAGAGCAGTTGGACGCTGATCAGGAGTTACCGGGAGATCAGGAAACTGCTTCTTCTGCGGAGAAAATGGATGAAGCGGAACCCTCTATCCCCGATCAGGAAGTGCCGGGGACATCTGAGGAAGGCCCCGATGCTGAAGAACTGGATGAGATGTCCCCATCGGAGGAAACCGGCGAAGCAGACTATCAGGACGATGAAGATATGTCAGAAGATGCCCTGGAGGATGAAGGCTCGGAAGAAACCGAAGATACTCTGGAGGTTGAGGACGAGGAAGAAACGGAGGCCGTCCTGGAGGACGAATACGAAGATGAATCCGGGATTGAGGACGAAGATATGGATGAGGATGAATCGGAAGATGAAAATGTAGGTTTCGCTATGGGAATGTGAGGTGGATGCAGCCTATGACCATTTATCAGGAAGAACTGCTGCGCCGCCTTCCTCAATTAGACTGTACTGGGTATTATGGCTATCGGGATGGTCTGCTCCACATTTTTCACGGAGACGCTCCTTTCTGTCGTCAGACACCCGAAGGCTTCCTACGGTTTTATGAGGATCAGTTTGAGGTACTAAGCCAGACGGAACTCTATGATAAAATTCATCAAGAGGTCAGAGCCATCCGTGAGTATGTGAGCCTCTATGAAGCAGCCCCACAGATGGAGGCGGATGGCGTCCATGATTACCGGAAACTGGCGGAGTATGGGAATATCGTCCTGGCCGGAACGTATAGTGAAAACTATGGTTTCATGTTTACCACATGGGATCAGGATAAAGAGCGTGGCTATGTGTCCGGCGGCGATTACTCTCCAAATTATGAATATGCAAAAGAATCTTTCGTCCGGCGTTCGGGGCTGATTCAGGAACAACGCCTGTTCCAGCCAGCAGAAGCTGAAAATCTCTATCGTTGTGTGGACTACGCCAGAAATCACTGCGGCTCTCTTACCTTCGAGCAGTCGAAAGCGTTGGATGAGCTGGCGGAAAAGCTGTCGTATGGCTATCCGGAGATTGAGAAAAATCCTCCCATCTTTGAACCGGAGGATGGCCCACAACTGAATCTGTAACCTAAGTGACACCCTTGCTTTGTTGATGAAGCGAGGGCTTTTTTTATGAAAGGAACCATGAATGATGTATTTTACCGAAACCGAAGCCCTCCGTGAGCTGGAGATCCTCATGCAGATGATTCCCGGTTTCCAGCCCAAGGGCTATGGGAGCATGGTCATGCCGGATCAGATTTATATCTATCTGCAGGAACCACCCCCGCCAACTTATCAGGAGATGATTGCGGATACCATGCATGCTGTCCGATATCGCCCCTTCCTGCAAAGAGTGGAGGAACTTCTAAACGAAAGCGAGATGAGGCCCATGAACTATCTA
>OGYO01000389.1_pt1 | contig 22287 bp, 8 predicted proteins | sample 1576561 | NCBI WGS metagenome assembly OGYO01 (sample SAMEA3541507, study PRJEB24748) | human gut metagenome | biome: human gut; feature: human-associated habitat; material: faeces | place: China | collected 2012 | reverse complement strand
GCTTCGTTTTGTGAAATGAACTTTTCATTTTGAAACGCGCGAACATTTCGATTTGGGTCGGCGCCGACCTTGATGCACTCCTCGGTATCGCGGCCGATGGCGTGCTCGGGCGCCTCGAGCGGAACGCTAGCGAGCTTGGCGGCTCGGGCGGCGAGCGCGTCCATCGAAATGCGGATGCCCGGCGCAATCGCTCCGCCAATGTAATAGCCGTCCTCGTCGATGACGTCGATATTGGTTGCGGTGCCAAAGTCCACCACGATCGCTGGGGCGCCGTAGAAGGTCTCGGCAGCGACGGCGTTGGCGATGCGGTCGGCACCAACGGCCTGAGGGCGTGCCGCACGCAGCTTGGTCACGGCGGCAGTCTGCGGCCCAATGACGATGGCGTCTGCCGCGACGCGGTTGGCCACGGTGTGCCACTCGCGCGAGAGTTGCGGCACCACGCCGGCGAAGGCGATCGCGTCGACCGCGTCGAGCGAGAGGTCGTACATCTTAAAGAAGCCCATCAGACGCACGTGGATCTCGTCGGCGGTATAGGAGCGGTCGGTGGGCATGCGCCACGACTGCACCAGCTCGTCTCCGTCAAACAGACCCATGGCCGTCTGCGTGTTTCCCATATCGATAGCGAGCAGCATGTCTACTCCAGGTGTCGGCGTAAAAGGACGCGCACCATTGTATACGTGCCGTCGGCGGCGCTCGGCTTCGATTCGTTCACGGTGATAGGGGCTGAGGGGTTTAAATATGAAGGAATTATGCTCTACGAGATTTTCCTTGCCGTTTACCGAACTCTCACGTAATATTCTTTCTTGCGCACATGAGGCGCCCAGACATTGCGGGGTGGAGCAGTCTGGTAGCTCGCCGGGCTCATAACCCGGAGGTCGTAGGTTCAAATCCTGCCCCCGCGACCAAGAACTTGCAGCTCGTCGGCCTAGCCGGCGAGCTTTTTTGTTATTCCGGGACCGTATTTTCGGTCCAATTCTCGGCCTCTCAAACAAAATCTCGATCTGTAACATCTAGACCCGATTTGGGCGGCTAGGTGTTACAGATTGAGATCTTTCGGCAGGACGGTCTCCGTTTGTCTAAATCTGTAACACGAGGGACGGATTTTGCCGAGTTGTTGTTACAGATCGAGACAAACCGGCAGCCGGCCCCGCCCCATCCACCTGCCGCTACCTGCTGTCCGCCGATTTTTCGTTGTACTCCCGTGCTCCCATGCCATATCCTTTAGACAACTACGCGGCATCATCGCCGCCGCGCCTACAAGAGAGGAATATCCATGACCGCACCTGCATCCAAGCTGCTCCAGCCCATTACGGTTGGCCCCCTTGAGCTCAAAAACCGCATTATGTTCCCGCCGCTGACCACCGGCTACGAGGAGCGCGACGGTTCCATTGGCGAGCGCAGCCTGGCTTTTTACGAGCGCCTGGCCCGCGGCGGCGTGAGTTACATCGTCATTGGCGACGTCGCTCCCGTCATGACCGCGAGCCCCACGCCCAAGCTGGCGACCGACGCCCAGATCCCCACGTTTAAGGCGCTGGCCGACACCGTCCACAAGCACGGTGCCAAGGTCGCGCTGCAGCTGTTCCACCCCGAGTACGACGTGCCCGGCGTCGGCCGCATGGTCATGGGCTCCATGGCCGCCGCCAAGGCCGCGCAGGAGGCCAAGGCCGCCGGCGACGAGGAGACCTTTGCCGCCAAGATGGCCGAGTCCAACGAGATCCGCAACCAGGCCTACGCCAAGCTGCACCACGACATGCAGCATTTTGTGAACGAGGCCACTGTGGAGCAACTCACCCAGATCAAGGAGGCTATCGCCGCCTCGGCCGCCCGCGCGCAGCAGGCCGGCATCGACGCCATCGAGGTCCACGGCGACCGCCTGGTGGGTTCGCTGTGCTCCGCGATCCTCAACAAGCGTACCGACGAGTACGGTGGCTCGTTCGAGAACCGCGTTCGCTATGCGCTGGAGGTCGTCGCTGCCATTAAGGAAGCCGCACCGCAGCTGATGGTGGAGTACAAGCTCCCTGTGATCATGGAGAACCCCGACGGCACGCCGCGCGGCAAGGGCGGCCTGCAGCCCGACGAGGCCTGCGAGTTCGCCAAGCTGCTCGAGGGCGCGGGCATCGATATGATCCAGGTCGCACAGGCCAACCACACCGGCAACATGGGCGACACCATTCCGCCCATGGGCGCCATGCCCTACAACTGGACTCTGCCCGTGGCCGAGCGCGTCAAGGCCCTGATCTCCGTGCCGGTGGCAACCGTCGGCCGCGTGGTTTCGGTCGAGGCCGGCGAGAAGATTCTGGAAGACGGCGCGGCCGATATCATCGCCTACGGCCGCTCGCTCATGTGCGACCCCGACATTGCACTGAAGGCCGCCACGGGTGAGCCCATTCGCGAGTGCCTCAACTGCAACAAGGGCTGCGTCGACGCGATTCAAAACCGCAAGTACATCTCGTGTGTGCTCAACGCCGAGAACGGCGACGAGGCGACCATCGCCATTAAGCCGGGCGAGGGCGACAAGAAGATCGCCGTGGTGGGCGGCGGCATCGCCGGCCTGGAGGCCGCGCGCGTGGCGGCCAAGCGCGGCTACGACGTGACTGTCTACGAGGCGAGCGATCATCTGGGCGGCCAGATTGTGCTGGCTGCTGCGCCTCCGCGCAAGGACGAGATTATGCGCTCGGTCGAGTACTACGAGAAGATTCTGCCTGGCCTGGGCGTGAAGGTTGAGCTCAACCATGCCGCTACCGCTGAGGACCTCAACGCCGCCGACGCCGCGATTGTGGCCGTGGGTGCACACGACGTGGTCATTCCCGTATCCGGCGCCGACTCGGAGAAGGTCGTCTCGAGCTGGGACGTGCTGGCCGGCAAGGTGGAGCTCAGCGGGCGCGTCGCCGTCATTGGCGGTGGCCTGGTGGGCACCGAGACTGCCGAGTACCTGCTGCAGCACGGCTGCGAGGTGGCGATCGTGGAGATGCTCGACAAGATTGCCGCGGGCGAGTCCGAGACCATTCTGCCGCTGATCATGAGCGACTTTGCAGAGCACAACGTGGAACAGCACGTGAAGACCCGCCTGACCGCCATTACCGACGAGGGTGTGGAGGCCGTTCGCACCGCCGAGGACGGCGTCGAGGAGCCGGTGAAGATCGCCTGCGATTACGTGGTGATGGCCGTGGGCTCCAAGGCCAACGCGTTTGACCTGGACGGCGTGACGGTGCCCGTGACCTGCGTGGGCGACTGCTCGGGCGAGCGCACCGCCGACATCGCGAGCGCCATTCGCACGGCGTATCACGCGGCCAACGAGCTTTAAGCAAGAAAGCTATCGCGTATTGAGTGGGCGGGGAGTGCCGTATCGGTGCTCCCCGCTTTTTTGCCAATAAGAGCGTCCCTGGTTCCCTTGCACCAAGGGTTTGACTTTTAAGACATCATTAAGGCTTGCGCTGTGGAGCAAGCCGCAGGTCAATGCTATTCTTTTACCTTATCGTATGGTGTTGTATTCTGCCTGAATTCTATGCCTACGAGCAATGGATTGAGCACACCCAAGCGGAAAGGATGGCACGCCCGCAAACAGGGCAAACGTAAGCGATGAGTGGCATGGACCGACATAGCGAGCTCCAGCAGCACAAGACGGCGGCCGAGTACCGCCAGGCTGCCGACGAGCATGTGCGGACCCTCAAGGATTTCTGGAAGGATTTCCTGGTGAGCGGTCTGTTTGTGCTGGCCGCCATCGTTGCCATCTTTGCATGCCTGGCCTGGTTTGCCGCGAACAATCGAGTGAGTGCCACGGGGAGCACGATCGGGGCGAAGGCCGCGCGCTATAGCCTTACCGCCGCCGGTGAAGGCGAGCCCGACGCCCACACGGGATATTACGAGCGCGCGGACGCCGAAAAGCAAAACATCACGGGGCTCGATACGACCGATGCCATGACGGTAACGCTGGGCTCCAACCTCAACAACGAGTCCGCCGGCTCTCTGTATCCGGGCGCTCGCGGCAAGATTACGTTTACGGTGAAGCCGCTGGCAGATGACCTGAACGGGGTCACGATCAACTTGTCACGCGTGCTTAAAGTCACGGGTAATGTCGTTGTTGAGGACGGAAAAACGCTGTCGTCTGATGCGCAAACACTCCTTGGCCTGGTTAAGGGCCATTTACTGTTCTTTACGAGCTGCAACGATAACGGGTACTACTCGGGGCGCGTGGCTAATGGCCAGATCGTGATTCCCAAGAGCGAATTTTGCGCAGACGGCGTTACAACTAACCCAACGAAAAAGTCCGTCCCCATCACCCTGTACTGGGTATGGCCGGAGTACTTCCAAAACTTTGTCCTTACGGGCAACACGAATTACTACAAGAATCTGTTTGCGCCGGCCGACAAGTCGACCGACTACGGTTACGGCGCTCTGCAGGCGGATATGAACGAGAACAAAACGAACTACTTTTACGGCACGGCAAGTGACGTGCCAGCCGCCAGCGCTCCCACGGTTTCGGCCAGCATGACCTCCAGCGATGCCGCCATTTGCTCGGCGCTGTACAACAATGCGGATGAGCAGATCGGCGATAAGGTCGATTACATCCAACTTAGAATTAGCGCTCAGGAGGGCGTGAGCTCATGAGTACCATGCAAACGCGCCTCGACGACGCCCACAATTGGATAGATAACCATCGCGCACAAGCCCTTGTGGTTTTGGTGCTCTTGGCGGCAATCGTTCTTGTAATTGGCCTATCGCTCTCGTGGTTTGTGGGCAGCAAAAGTCTGTCTACGGTGGGCAAGATCCAAACGCCGGCACGGCTCAAGGTGCTGGGTCCCAACCAGACGGCCATTGAGCCCATCGAGATTTCGTATGACGAGTCGCGCGGCGATGTGATGAACGACGATGGCACGGTGACTATCCGGCGCGCGTTTTGTGTGCAGAGTGACAATGACGATAATCCCGGCGCTGGCCAGGCGTTTGAGCTGCAGGTGGCAAATACCACGAATATCACGGGGCTGACAATCAACGTGTACCGCGTGACGGTCAACGACCCGTCGACAACGACGGGCGATGTGGTCGGTCTCGACGGGCTCAACCGCACCTACTCATGGAGCAAGAAGGACCCAAACACCCCGATTGCGTTTACTTTTATCAACTCCGCGGACAAGACAAATGCGTTGGCTAAAGAGCTTGAGGCAAACGATCCGACGTACGGCTCGTACGGGAATGTCCAGAAAAACGCCCGCCCGCTGTATCGGTATCACACGTTCGCAAAGAGCAAGCTCGATGGTTACGACGAAAAGAACCAAAAAGCCAACGCCGCCACGAACTTCATCATCGAGTGTACGTGGAATCCGGGCGTTGTGACCAACGCAGATGGCTCCACGGTCTCAAACGTCAAAGAGACCGACATGGTGTATCTAATCGCCCGCGGCACGAACAGCAATTAGTAGCAGGAAAGGAGGGGCGCCAGATGAGCAAAGACAAGAACGAGCAAAATGAAATCGCAAGGCCTGCTGGCAAGCATTTTGCGCAGGCTGATGAACGTGCGGCGAAGCCTGCCTTGGCGGAGTCGGCGACCCCTGCTTCCAAAGTACGCAAGCGCCTGTGGGCGGTTGCGGTGCTGCTGTGCGCCGTCGCAATTGTAACGGGTACCTACCTTACCTACACGGCTTTTTTGGCGGGCGACTTCCTTAAATCGGTTGTCGTTTCGGGCACGTCGCAGGCGCTGTTTGCCTCGGACATGCTTACGGGCTACACGAATGAGACGCTGAACGACGGGGGCATTGCCGTCCGAAGCGTCATCGCCGACACCGACAAGAGTGGGGGAACCTGCTCCTTTACCTTCCGCATTTACAACCATCTGCTGGGCGACAAGAACAAGGTTAACGACAAGGACGTCAATGCGACACTGAGCGTGAGGGCGACGGGCACGACGGGTACTTGGAGTGTTAGCGGTGAGCCCGAGCTGGCGACGGACGGCGCGGTCAATCTTTCCTTTCCTGCCAACAAGGCAACCATGTATACCTATACGGTTACGTTTGCCAAGAAGGACCTCAACACAGCATCCTTCACGGTCAAGGCCCAGGTCGGCTCTAACAGCCCCGGAACCAACCTTAAATGGCTCGCGGCCAAGATTGCGCCCGCCGAGCGCGCGGAGGTAACGGCCTCGGGCGTGTCGGGCGAGTGGGTCGACAAGAAAGATAGCATTGGCCATTTTGATGCCTACAACTATCGTGTGACCGTTACGGGCACCACGACCAAGGTGAAGCTCACATGGAAGGACGGGGTCGAGATCGATCCGTTCTTTGAGAAGAACCACAAGAACGGTGATGCGCAGGCAACCGTCGACGGCAATTCGGTCACATACGATGCGTCCCCTGGTTCGGAAATCATCACCTTCTACCAGAAGGGCAATAGGCCGACCAGCTTTGATGCCATTGGCGTTACGTGCTCGGCTGTGTAGGACGCACCGCAAGCATAGATTTTGAGACCCCGCACGGGGCATGAGATAGAACGAGGTAGGACCAGATGAGAACGGCAAAGCGCATAACAACCGCATGCCTGACTGCGATCATGATTTTCCAGGCGCTCGCGCCCTCCACGGAGGTGTTCGCGCAAGAGCTCGACGCCGTTATGGAGGCGTCCGTCTCCGCTGCGCGCGCCGCGGGCAATACTGCCCGCTCCGTACAGGATGCCGTGGCCACTGCCTTGGAAGATGCTGACCAGGCACCATCTGATGGCACCACAGCAACTCCGGGTGTCGATGCAGGCACTACCGAGGGCGGCAACGGCTCAACCAACACCGGCGATTCGCAGGATTCCACGACCGATGGAGCCGGCGGCGATGGTGCCCCGGCGGAGGGCGACGTATCCCAAGACGATGCGCCTGCCGATGACGCCGCCGACGAAGAGCATGCGGATGACGCGGACGCAGATGCTGCTGCGCAGGCGGATGCTACGTATAAGTACAACACTGTTGAAGATCTAAAAGCCGCAGGCGTTACAAATATTACCGAGGAAAACGGCACCGTTACACAGATTGTGTTTGCCAATGAGTCCGACCTCATCAAAATATCTAACACTAATCCAGCTGTTTACCAGAATGCCGCAATCGTCAGAAGCCCAAATACGGGCGGTGAGTTCAACCTGGATAGTGCAAAGGATGGAGAATTGAAATTTGGGGGCTTTGGCGGTGACAGCGCCCCCTTCAAAGGCTTGCTTAACATGAAGGGGAGCACCCTTGTCGTGAGCCATACCCTCTTTAATAACATCGAGCTTAACGATGATAATAAAGCGGTGACGGTGACATGGAAGGGCTCGGATGCCCAGCCTGTTATCGCGTCTAAAATCAATGGCAATGGTCAAACGCTCGTTGCCAATGTAGCAGTCGCCAATGTGAAAGAAGGAAAGGCGAAACTCACATCGCCGTTGATGGGTGAGGTGGATGGGGTCCTCACGCTCGAAGCGACTTATTCGGTTGATGCCGGCAAGACCCTTGCAGTGGATATCAACTCGAACACGGGTAACATTGGCTTGCTGGCGAACACTGTAAAGGCAAATGCGTCTTTTACCATTAATAAGCTCGAGGGGTTGCCGTTGAGCGGGACGCAGACTGTTGCTACCACTAAAGATGGGGCCAGTGCCGGCGGCCTCATTGGCCTCTGCGAGGACGGCGTGACTGTTTCGCTCGCTAATCCGATTGACCTTTCCAACTTCAGTGTTGCCGGCGCCGCTGCCAGTGGTGGCTTCATCGGTAAGGCGACTAGACTCACGCTTGGCGCGGACAGCAAGAAGTTCTCCTGCCCCACTTCTGTTGGTAATGCAAACAGCATGAACACCGGTGGTTTTATCGGTGAGGTGAGCTTCGCAAACTCGGTTAAATTTACCAACAACGACCAAATCGATACGGGCAACGGCGTGACGCTTTTGGGCAAGGGCAGCGAGTCGAACGGCGTTGGTGCCGCTATCGGTAAGTTGAACTTTATTGATTCGACAACGACCGTATCGTTCAATGGCGGAACTTTTAAGAGCATCTACGGCAATGGAGGAGGCACCGCGGTATTCGGTGGCCTTGTCGGTTCGGTGACGGGATGCGACAAGTCGAAACCACTTCATATCGAGAACGTTACAACGGAGTTTGCGCTCAAAGCTACTCCGACTTTTGCTGGTGGCCTTGTCGGTTGGCTGGGCCGCGGTACGGGTGCGACGCTTGAAGTCAAGAACGCTGAAGTCAACTGCACCAAGCTGCTTCAGTCGAGCAAGGGCTTCGGTGGCGTTGCGGGCTGCATCGACAACAGGAGCATTGCTGATATCAATGGAGTGACCGTCAAAAACGAGGGCACGATTGAAAATGGCGCGGGTATTGCCGCTGAAAGCTGGGGTTCTGCGATTCGTTTGGGCGGCGTGACCGATTTTTCGGGCATGAAGTTTGCTCCTGAAAAGAGCTTTACCGGCAAGAAAGTTGTTTCTCAAATCACGAACGTTAGCTCGAGTAGCCCAACGCTCGTGTTTGCTCGCGGAACGGGAAGAGATGGTGTTCCCGCAGATGCCGACAACGCCGATTACTGGGATTATAAGCGTTGTCCTGCGACGAAAATCGATGACTTGGGTAGCGATCAAAACGCTGATTGCGGCTATGGTGAGGTCGTTAGGCTTGATGGAACGAAGCTGCAAAAAGACCTCATCAAAATCAATATGGACGAGCACAAGCTTGAGGGACCTTCGACTGCAGACTGGAAGTGGCAGATCGGCTATGAAAAGAGCTGGAACGGTGGCAACAGAGAGCTGACGATTACGAACGAGAAGGATTTCGCATGCCTTGCTCTCTCGCTTCAGTTTGGTGCGCTTTGGAACGGCGTGTACGGATTAAACCCTGACAATAGGGGTCAGCTCTTGGGATCCGATGTGACTATCAACCTCAACGCCGACATTAATCTGTCGGGTACGGGCATTGGGGGCCTTGGATTCGATAGCGCTAGCAATCTTCAGATATTTCAGGGAACTTTTAATGGCAACGGTCATACGATCACCCTTGGCATTGGCGAGCCGTACGGCATGCGCGGCGACAATACGATTGCGCCCAACGACGCATCCGCCGGCAATGGCAAGATTTACCGTCACAGCCGTCTGGGCCTCTTTGCCGCCATTGGCGGCGCGACGGCGAATAACCAGATCGCGACGGTGAATAACCTCACCGTCGATGGTTCCATTAAGTTTGATAACGGCTTAGGCGTCGACGCCGGTTCGCTTGCGGCAACCATCACGGGCAACGCAACGCTCAGCGGCGTTACGTGCAAGACGGCGATCACCTGCGACGATACGCTCGGTAACGATGTCAGCATCGGCGGCATTGCGGGCAGCGTGTCGGGTGCCGGAACCATTACTTTCGATGGCGGCAACACAGGCGGTAGCACAAAGGCACAAGCGACCGTCAAAACGGGCGACATCCCCAACGGTAACACGCGCATCGGCGGCGCTGTTGGCTATGTGGCGGACGTTCTCGCTGTCGTCAACGTTGCGAGTCTCAAGGTCAGTAACGCGCCCGAGGGCGAAAACGCGATTACCGTGGGCGGCAGCGCGAGTGGTAAGAAAGCTCAGGTCGGCGGTTTTATCGGGTGCATCGCTCAGGGGTCGCAAGAGAAAAACGTCAACATCACGGGGCTTTCGTTCAACTCGTTCAACATGACTGTTGGCAAGAGCGGTGATTCGAAGAACGGTGCTGGTGGTCTTCTGGGTTACAGCTGGGGCAATGCTGTTGTCACCATCGGAGATGATGCTGTAAACACCAGCGACAGCACGTATGCTCTCAAGACCAGCAACGCTTCCATAACCGCAAATAGCTCAAGCGAGCTCGGCGGCCTCGTATACGCAGCCAGCGGTCACTGGATTATCAACAACTACGCTATCGACCTATCGGGCACAACCGTCAGGGCCGACCAAGCTACAATGCTCGGCCTGCTCGTTGGTCGTGGCAGCAAGGTGAATACTAAAGAGCAAGTATCGTTTTATGGCGCCGAATCCTATACGGGCTTATACCTAGAGGATAGGGCTTATTGGGGCACTGCCTACAAAGTTTCTGGTATCAAGATTACGGCACCCGAAAAAACGACCTTTGACGAGTGGGTGGGCAATGGCCGAAAGCCAGGCAGCAAGCTCATGGACGGCGAATGGAACGCGGTCGTTTCGCTTCATACCAAAGACGACGTCAATGACGGCAAGCTCGACATGAGCGGCGAGCCGGGAAATGACAACAGCTATCACAACCGTTCTAATTTCGGCAATAACCACAACACGAATGCTTGGACGAGGTATTACTACAATCTTGATCGTGCGTATAACGTCCTCAGCGCCAACGGCAAAGACTATACAGCGCAGAAACCTGTCCAACTCACTGCTCCGGAAGAGCTTCTCTTGTGGTCCGCATGCCGCTATGCGCCTGCCGGCATACAGAAATACGTTGCTCCTGGAATGACTGGAGTTAACGCTGGCCTGAATAGCAATACAGTCTATATCAACGGCGGTACAAGTTCAGAACAAAAAACTATCGATTTAAGCGGTTATAGCTATTATCCGGCACAGCCGAAGGGGCAGGTAATCGTACAATACGCGAATGTTAGATTTTGCTACTCGAATATCAAGTCTGAGTATGCCAACAATAAATCCAACTCAGCTGGAACGCAGCATGAAAACATGCACTGTGGACTTTTGCGTACGATTAATGCGAACCTCACGGTAGACAATGTCACGCTGGGTGGCACTATCGGAATTGCGGTCAACGACGGCGATAAAAGCTCAGGCGGCACCGTATCAGGCGCATTAGTATGCCGCTATATTTACGGGACTTCGACTTCGGTTAAGCAGATCTCTATCAATAATCTTACGCTTGATGGTTTGACCGTCGATGGCGTGACGGATGAAACCGAATATGCGCCTTTAGTTATCAACGAGATGCAAACGTACGTGAAGCTGAACGCGAAGAGCATTTCGACAACGGGGTACGAGGGCGGCATCAAGGCGGCGACGTCGCTGTTCGGTAAGCTTGGCACTGGTAAGGACCCCGATCAGGTGACGGCGATATTTAGCCTCATTAACCTGCCGAGCTCAAAGAGCGACACGATATTTACCCATGCGAGCCTGCTCGAGAGCTTCGGTTACGTCAAGACAGGCTCAGCGGTCTATACGTTCCGCAAAGCTGATCAGAACGAAAGCAAGATGGTCACCTTTGGCAGCGAGATTGATGCCAACGGGGAAAAGAACGAATACAAGGGGAAGCAGCTTTGGTATTACGACGAGGAAGGCTACGGAACCGACGACAACCTGGTGAAGGTTGGATCCACGACCGCGGATAAGACGGGCAAGTCTCCGCAATTCGGAGGCTATCTTCCGTACGTGAAAAGGGGCATGGACGATGATAAAACAAACAACGTTCAATACCACGAAATCAAAGTTAACCAGCGCGTGCCCAATCTTACAACGGGTTGTGGTACCTATGGTGATCCCTATGCTATGACCAAGGCAACGGAGCTCAACACGGTTGCCGAGTATATCAACACCCAGAATGCGAGCGATGGCTGGGAAGTAACGATCGCCGCCAATCAAGAAGAACTATGTCAGCGTCGTTCGCCCAGTGCGAATAAAGAAAACGAAGTGACGTACGTCTACAAGCAGGCGAACAAAACATGGGAAAGGAAGACGGGGGCTAACACCACCAACTCCGGGGATACGCTTGACGATGCGACGATGCACAGCTATCTCCAAAGCGCCTACTACAGTATCGAGCCGGTTGATAGTGAGGGAAATAGCACCGATACGCTTGTGCTCGATACCACTGCTTTCCAGGGTTTGGGCAATCAGGGCAACCCGTTCAGGGGGGTTGTTGTCGGCAATCTGAGAAGCGGCGGTTTAGCGACCATCAAGATTAATAAGCCCGAAGGCGCAAGCACGCTTGCGGGCTTGATCCCGTATAGCTACGGCAGCGTTGTGAGCAACCTGAATATTGAATACTCGGGCACGGCAGCCTCAATAGCATATAAGAATAAAGATGCAACATCTGGTGTGCCGGGCGCGTTCTTTGGCGGCGTGATCGGTTGCATCATGGGCGGTGACAATATCATCGATGGCGTGTCGGTGAATGCGGATGCCGGCTTTAGCGTTGCCGGGGCGGCAGGCGATAATGGCGGTGGCGCGCACCTTGTGCCCGTTGGCGGCTACGTTGGTGCTGTTGCGGGTGGCGGCGTCATCTTCCGCAACTCTTCGCGCCGCGTCGGTGCCCTTAACCCCTGGCATAGCGCCGGTACTTCTCTCTATGACAACCCGTATGTTGGCCGCGTAATCGACGGCTATGCGTTCAGCGAGCTTGCCGATGGTAAGAGTCTCGACAACACTGATCGTAACTACAAGGTGAACAATCTTAATGTTTCGGATACGAAATGCATCGTGACGGGCGAAACGCAGGGCCGCTATAGGGGAACTGGCAACAATGACCGCGCCATAACTACAACCGTTAATGACTCGCAGGGATTGCTTGTGCTTTCGGCCATCATCAGCAGCGGTGCGGCCGGCGGTTCAGCGAATACAAAGGCTACGAGCGATGAATACGGAACATATGCGGGGTCGCGTGCTTATCAGGGTGGCGGCAACGCAACGGGAACGTACCAATTCGGCAACAAGCAATACGGCAAAGTCCGCAATGCGAGCTATGCATCCGTTGGAAAGCCGGGGAGTGCCGACAGCGATTTTGCCGATGCGAAAAACGATGACATGAAAAGCCCCGGTATCCAGTGGGAGGGTAACGCGCTCGACTACACAGGCGATGGTTCGGGTGTTAACTCCCCCTACCTGATAAAGAAATACGCGACGTGGCAGACGGGCTACGTCTGTGCCGCGCAGGTCTCGGGAATGGATTTGCGGTTCGTAAACACGAACAAGGACATTGATCCGAACAAGGACATTGATTATGACATGACGCCTTACGGTACGGGGTACACGGGTCTTTCGGGCCGCTACTACTCAAACGCATGCGCATCCGGTAAGGGCGCCGACCGCGATCGAATCGTGCCGCTTGTTGCGTGCATCAACGGCGACGACGGTGCAAAAATTAAGGTCGGTAGCAAGAAGGCCAACAAGGTATATGGGGTCACGGAGTACGCCGACGATAATTACAAACTCACCGGATTGGGCGCTCTCTTTGGCACCGTAACGTACACCTCGACCAACGTGTCGGGGAGTATCGGCACTCCAGCAACGGACGATGCTGCCGCTACGGGCAACGGCGGCTATACCGTCCAGAACTTACAGTTCTACGACTGCAATGTTTCTCTTACGTATACCAATGCAGCCGGCGTCCCCAGCGATGCGGGTGATGAGCAAGTTGGCGTAGGCTTGTTTGCAGGCACTACGGCGAACGCGAGCTCGCTGGTAGATTACGGCAAATATGCCGGGATTACTATGGATAGCTGCAGGGTGAATGGCCCCAATAACGTTGGCGGGCTGCTTGGCGCATCCGGCTATGGTAGCCGCAGGACTGACAAAGATGCAACTTTGCTGGTGAATCGTAACGATGAATCACGAGCGACAACGCGCTATTCTCCGGTCAAGCTTTACGATTGCTCTTATAGCAACATGGACATTTCTGGCGTGCAAAACGTCGGTGGCTTCGTCGGCAAGCTGAACAAAAATTCCGCTGGTGGCGTTTGGACAACGGCGAGCATGTCTATTGCCGAGAATTCCACAATTATGTCAACTGCTTCCAACGCAAGGACTGGCGGTATCGCGGGCCTTGCTGGAGGTGGTTTCCTGGTGAACACCGATGATGCTGGAACGCCTTCGCAGGGCGCCGGAAAGGCAACGATCAGCAATGTCACGCTTAAGCCGGTCGCGGTGTCGGGTGCGACCGAGGGGACCGGCGGCCTTATCGGAAGGTCCGAAAACGGAATTGTATCTGTCTACAATCTGTGCATCCAAGGTGACACGCAGAGTAAAACGACATTTGGTGTTAGAGGGTCGGATAATCTTAAGTATGTTGCTGGCGCAGTCGGTCAGGCGGCTTCAGGCACCACGTTTAAGTTCGATAGCTGTGAAATAAAAGATATCTATCTTGGTGCGCGCGAATGCTCTGCCGGTTTAATCGGTAATCTGAGCGGCGGGCTCGCCCTCGAGGTCAAGAATTCAACTATTACCGGACTCGTCATTGATGGCTCATATTCTGGTGGCGTTGTAGGTTCGATCGGTAACACGGCGAACTCTATTACGCTGCTGAATTCAACCATTGGTGAGAACAACTTTACCGGTAGCAAGAGTGCAATATGGAGGCCATCACTGGGAAGTTGTTCTGGTGGCGTGTCTGGCGATGGCCGTGGATCATTTAAGCTCGTCAATGTGCTCATGAACCGCAATACCTTTGGGGCGCGGGCTGGCCAGGGTTATTTGTTCGGAAACAGCTCGTCCGCTGACCTTGTCAGCGTTTTTGTCGCGGGAATTGCCATTAGACCACGCGCTGCGAATGAATCACTTGAGCTGATGCGTGATTCTTCCGGCGCCGAAGATCTTAAAAAAGTGCATAGAAAGTCTTACGTTGCGTTTGGTGGCTACAAAGACACACCCTCTGAGCCGAATGGCACGCTATACAGTGACGAAGTTACTTCCGACAATAGGACGGTTGCCGCGTTGCCCTATGTCACCACGAGTCCTACGAGTAAAATCGCGGTACGCGTGTCCGAATCCGATACCACTGACCGCTACCTCTTTGGCGACGGCGCGAATGTGAGACTGGCTGAGACTATCAAGAAGGAGGCTAAAGCCGGTCAGAGCGAGTCCGGCAGCTATGCCTATACCAACATCGGTGGCAGCAAAGATTCTGGTGAATACCAGAACGATGTGAGCGGCTTTGATGAGAGATCATCATCCATTGGATCATTCAACGGCAACAATGAAAGCAAGAAGGTAGATAAAGACAAGGACTTCGACGTCCTCGTCCTCTCCGGCGGTGATACCACGACGGTGGAGAGCTATCTCAATATTGTGACGAACGGTGGCTATTCGGATGCGAAGCGCCTAAACCGTGTGACCGCAAATATTGAGACGTTTACGCTGGACAAGAACAAGCATTTTGTGAAAGACGCGACCGCAACGTCTACAGTTTCAATTGAAAATCAGGACACCTCGCAAATGAAATTCCGTGCGAGCGGATCGGCGTGGGACAACGAGAAGGGCCGCTTTAACCTGTTGACCGTTACCTTTACCGAGGCTGGACAGAGCTATAAGGTGCAGGTACCCATCATCGTCAAGCGCATGCTCGAGATCGACTTTACGGCCACCTTTGTCGAGGGGTCCAACTTTAAGTCGAGCAATTATAGCGGGCGTGGTGCCGACGCGCACGTGCTGATTGCCAGCGGCGAAACCATGACGGGGTATCTCACTTGGACATATGGCCAGGCATACGGCACGCCGACTAGCTACGGTTGGAATACGTATCTTGCGAGTGGCGGCTCCATGGGGCCGTTGCAGAAAAAGATTAAGTTCCTGGGCGATGGTACCAAGGGAACATTGCCGGCTGGTACCCAACTTACGCTGGTGGACAAGGCGAACAACAACAAGGAGTATCACTATACGGTCGGCGCGGGTGGAACAGATTCGGTGAGTTTGTCCGCTTTTTCAGATGCCGATAATAAGAAATACGCTGAGCCTTGGTTAAGCGAGGAAGTTGGCGTTACGGTGAGCCAACCCGAAGCCAACGGGTCATGGGTCGAGACGACCATCGACGAGGCCACTGCGAAGATTGGCGACAAATACTATCGTCCCAAAACAGCCGCCGACGTTAATGCTAAGAAAGATTTGTATACCTTGAGCGTGCCCAACGAGGGCCCCGTGACTGAGAACTTCTATCTGGTAGTTCGAACGCCGAGTAACTCTGCTAGCGTAAATGGCTACACCGCCACGGAGATTGGCAACACGGGTGTCAACACTCGCGTTAACTACACGCTGCGAACAGGTGACAATGGGCAAGACGATCACCATAACACCGCTTCGACGTACAGCGTGGCGTCGAACTATACGCATAGCTTGGAGGACAAGGAGTCCGGCATTAAGCAGATGACAATGAAAGGCACGACCTATCCTCTCAATATGGAAGTGCATGACACCATCAGCTTTGGCGAGCAGGAGTACACGGCTTCCGATACGGTTTACTATCAGCTTGATTCCTCACTGGTGAACTACGTGAACGGCAATGCTGCGGGCGCGCATGGCTACCCGACTGGAACCCAGGGCACGTATTCGTTCTACGTGCAGGTAGGGGATACCTACTATAAGTGGGATCGCGTTAATGGATGGAAGTCCGCCGATACAGAGGAGCCGGCGGTTGAGGCCAAGTCATGGGCTTCAAAGACCGGCGGCGACATGTCGCTTGTGCTTGCCGATGACAGAGGCGCCATTGACCTTTCGAGCATTCGCGAGATTGCCAAGAGCCATGACAACAAGTTCACCATTACTATGAAGGCGACTCTCACCATGACGGAGCCTGCGTGCCAGGCCGGTATTATCGCTTCGCAGAATGGGGGCGACGGCGAGTACACCAAGCCCAACTACCGCGCGTACCTTTCCACGCATGCCGACACGCTCAGTACCAGTAGCAACTCGGACTACAGCGATGGTAAAGCCGGCTATTACCGTATGGATGTGGGCTCGTCGACTATTGCGCTCGAGGCGTCTAAGAAGTCGCAGCTGGGCATCAATATCGATGATCTCCAGTCGGCCAATGGCGAGATCGCGCTGGTGGGAACGTATGATTTCTCCAAGGTCACGGGTGCCGATGCGATGATTTCCAATGCTACTGAGGTGACCTATACGCTGACCTTGCAGCAGCGGCAGGATGACGGCTCGTATGGGGACGTGAAGGGCATCGCGAACTACCTGTCGGTGCTCGGCAGCGATCACCTAGGCGCGGGTGAGGTGTCGCCTGATGGCAATAGCTATGTGTTCACCGATAGCAAGCCGAGCGGTACGTTCGCCACGCGTGACGGCAACAGCCTTGCCTTTAAGCATGCCTTCCGCGTCAAGGTGAACACCAATGTCGAGAAGACTGGACAGACCTATGCCAACTACCGTTTGGTGCTTACTGCCCATATGTCCGGTGGCGGCGTAAACGACACGCCGGTCAACGCCAGCAACCTCGCCGGCTATGCGCACTCCGACTACGTAACGTATACGCTAGCGCGCATCAACACTGGGGGCATCCCCCACGAGACCAAGTCCAACTAGCCACGCAAGGGGCGGCAACCACCCGGTTGCCGCCCCTTCAACTTCCCACCATCTTTCCAACTTTCCACTTAACTTAACACCTAAGGTGGAAAGCTGGAAAGTTAAGTGGAAAGCTGGAAAGTAAACGGAAGGTCTGCCACGTTAACTCAGGGGCTAGAGGGGTTAATAATTACACAAAGCATGCCAGCCAAACAAAAAGATACCAATCTGGTTGGTAAAACACCGTCAATGAGCCGCGAGCCAACTAGCTGCGTAAATAAGACCTAAAGAACTGTTACAAATTAATGGTAAATGCCCAGATGCCGATGTTGCGATTTTCAATTAACTGTTACGCGGGAACAGCAAAATGCTACTATCTAACAAGCACGTAAGAAAGCAGATTAACGGTTAAGGCTAAGAAGTGGCAGGTATGTCAGAAGCAACAAGGACTCGCACGCATGCGCCCGAGGTTAGGCAGCGCGCCGTCGAGGTCCTCCAAGAGGGGGTCGGTCATCGTGCCCTCGCCGCGGAGCTCGGCATTCCCCAGGCCACGGCTCGTCAGTGGGCCCGCGCATACGCCGTGGGCGGTGCCGACGCCGTGCTTAACGCGGGTTCGCATCACCGCACGTATTCGTACGACGTCAAGCTCGCCGTGGTAAAGGATCGCCTGGAAAACGGCCTGACGGTTCGCGAGGCCATGATCAAGCACAAGATTCCCAGCGAGTCTTCGGTCAAGGCTTGGTGCCGCCAGTATCGCGAGAGCGGTGAGTCCGCACTGGTTGATAAGCCACGCGGTCGCAAGCCGCGCGTTAAAAAGATGGAATAGCAAACGGGATGGTGCGCCCACAGGGGCGCATTTTTCTTGCCGCGCCAAATTTTCGGACCGCCGCGAGCCTATCGGGACATCCTTCAGCGTAGCCAATAAACCGCGCGCAGTGGCCCGTGCGCCCGTCGCTGCGATAGGGGGAGTGTCGCCTCTCTGCTCCAAGGCGGACGTGCCCTTACCCCGTACGCCCAAAACTCCCCAGTTGACCGAAAACCTGCCGCCGCTACTCCTCAATTGAGCTATAACGTTAAACAATTGCAGCGTTTTTGCATGGGGGAGTGATGGTATGACGCTACTGTATTTCCTTACCCTGTTTCCGCTGGTACCGGCGCTTGGCATGCTGCTCGCGCGCGGTGAGCGCGCCCGCGATGCGGTGGGGCTCATAGGCTCCGGCATTATTATGGCGGTGACAGTTGTAGTCGCCGTCATGTTTTTTGGCACGGGTCCGCAGAGCTTTGAGGTTGCCCCCGGCACCTCGCATACGCTCTCGATCATCAGCTCCGCCATCGATGTCATCCTGTGTGCCGTCATCCTGTACAACGCGTGCAAATATAGGAACGTGCTCACCACGGTGCTCGGCATGGTCCAGCTGGTGGGCTCGCTCGCCTTCGCTGCCATGACGCTGCCCGCGGCCGAGGTCGTCACCGCCACCCCGCTCTACCTGGATTACATGAGCGTGATCATGGTCCTCGCCATCGGCATCGTCGGCAGCCTAATCTGCGTGTATGCCCTGGGCTATATGAAGGACTTCCAGGCCCACGACGAGCACGAGGCCGCGCTGCGCGGGCAGACCGCACCCGACCGACGCCCGCAGTTCCTGGCGCTCATGTTCCTGTTCCTCTCGGCCATGTTCGTCATCGTGACGAGCGACAACCTTGAGTGGCTGTTCTGCGGCTGGGAAATCACCACCGTTTGCTCGTTCCTCATGATTGGCTACACGCGCACGCCCGAGGCCATTAAAAACGCCTTTGCCCAGATCATCCTCAACATGCTGGGCGGTATCGCGTTTTTGGCCGGACTCATGTATCTGCACGTTAACGGCATGCCGCTGACCATCTCGGGCATGATCGAGCTTTCCGGCGCCGGTACCGCGCAGTCCGCGCTGCTGGTGATGCCGGTTGTCCTGTTGTCGCTCGCCGCACTCACCAAGGCCGCACAGATGCCGTTCCACACTTGGCTGTTGGGTGCCATGGTTGCACCCACTCCCACGAGCGCCCTGCTGCACTCGTCAACCATGGTCAAAGCCGGCGTGTTTCTGATGGTCAAGCTCAGCCCGCTCTATGCCATCTATCCCGTGACCGGCTTTATGGTCACGAGTGTGGGTGCCATCACGTTTTTGCTCGCTGCCCTCATGGCCATCTCGCAGAGCAATGCCAAACGCGTGCTCGCGTACTCCACGATTTCCAACTTGGGCCTCATCAGCGCCTGCTTGGGTGTCGGCGCGCCCGAGGCCGTGTGGGCCGCCATCTTCCTGATTCTGTTCCACACGGTGGCAAAGTCGCTGCTGTTCCTGTGCGTGGGCACGGCCGAGCATCATATCGGCAGCCGCAATATCGAGGACATGGACGGCATGTTCAGCCGCATGCCGCACCTGACGCGCCTGATGATGCTGGGCATCATGGGCATGTTTGTGGCGCCGTTTGGCATGCTCGTGTCCAAGTGGGGCGCCCTGGTGGCGTTCGCACAGACCGGCAACGTGCTCATGATCATGGTGCTTGCCTTTGGCTCGGCCGCGACGTTCTTCTTCTGGGGCAAGTGGCTTGCCAAGCTTTCGGGCGTCGACCCCACGGCTCAAAACGTTGAAGTCAATGTCCATAAGACCGAATGGATGGCGCTCAACACCATCGCCGCGCTGCTGATTCTGTGCTGCGTGGCGTTCCCGGTTATCTCGAGCGGTCTGGTGTCGCCTTACTTGGCCATGGTGTTTGGCCGCGTGCCGTATGTTATTGGCAAGGATGCCATGTATCTGATGGTGGTTATCGTGGCGTTTATCGCCGTGGTGCTGCTGACTTCATTCCGCGTGAGCAACAAGCCGCACGTCAACGTGTACCTTTCGGGCGTGGGGACCGACAAATATCGCCATTTCCGCGGCTCGATGGGACACGAGGTGAAGGCCGAAAAGCGCAATTGGTACTCGGAGGACGCCCTTGGCGAGAAGCGTATTGGCCCCGCGGGTAGCGTCGTGTGCTGCAGCATTATCTTGTTTGCGCTGCTGTGTTGCGCGTGGATTGGGCCCGAGCGGCTTGCCATGAGCGCGCCCTCGGTGTTGCGCGGCAAGTATTTTGAAGGTTCGGGTGTCGTGGGCATATTTATTGGCACCGTGGCGTTTGCCCTGCTGGCGCCGCTTGTGGGCGGTTTGATCGACGGCCTTGACCGCAAGCTTTCGGCCCGCATGCAGGGCCGTGTGGGTCCGCGCCTGCTGCAACCGTTCTACGACGTTGCCAAGCTGCTGCGCAAGGCCCCCGCCAGCGTAAACACCATGGACGATACCTATATGGCATGTGCGCTCATCTTTACCGTGGTAGGCGGCGGCATCTTTGTGTCGGGTTCCAACACGCTGCTGTGCGCTTTTATGGTGACGCTCGCCGCGATCTTTGTGGTGCTGGCGTCCGCCTCGACGCAAAGCCCGTTTGCGCAGGTCGGCGCCGATCGCGAGCTGCTGCAGGTTATGAGCTACGAGCCCGCCGTTCTGCTGATGAGCGTGGGCCTGTACCTTGCCACCGACAGCTTCGATTCCATTGCCGTGACGGGGCAGTCAGCCCCCATCATCGTGTACAGCGCGCCCATTTTCCTTGCGCTGCTCGCGGTGCTTACCATCAAGCTACGCAAGTCGCCGTTCGACCTTTCGTACTCGCATCACGCGCATCAGGAGATTGTCCAGGGCGTCGCCACCGAGATGAGCGGCAGCACGCTGGCCAAGATGACCCTTATGCACTGGTGCGAGACCGTGCTGTTTTTGATGTGGGTGGGCATGTTCTTTGTCTGGGACAACCCGGTGAGCTGGGCCGTAGCCCTGGTCGTGATGGCCGCGACGTATTTTGTCGAGGTACTGATCGATAACACCTTCGCCCGTAGCACCTGGCGCAGCTGCTTTAAGCTCGGCTGGGGCGTGGCGCTGGTGTTTGGCCTGCTCAACCTTATGCCCATCCTCGTCGACGTGTTTATTTAGGAGGCGGCATCCATGGATCATAAAATGTCGCGCTCACCGTGGGTTATTCATTACGACGGCTCGAGCTGCAACGGATGCGATATCGAGGTGCTGGCCTCGCTTACCCCACTGTTCGATGCGGAGCGCTTTGGCGTGGTCAACACCGGCAACCCCAAACATGCGGACATCTTTTTGGTGACGGGCTCGGTCAATGCCCAGAACCTGCCCGTCGTGCGTCAGATTTACAACCAGATGCTCGAGCCCAAGTGCGTGGTGGCGTGCGGCATCTGCGCGTGCTCGGGCGGCGTGTTCCGCGATGCCTATAACGTGATCGGCGGCGTGGACCGCGCAATTCCCGTGGACGTGTACGCGCCCGGATGTGCCATTCGTCCCGAGACCGTGATCGATGCCATCGTGGAGGCGTGCGGCATCCTGGACCAGAAGGAGGCCGTGATGCGTGGTGGCGGTGACCCGCTTACCGTGGGCGGCGCCGCAACCTGGGACGGTGGCGTTGAGCTGGGCGAGGACGGGTTTGTGGCTGCGGGGGCCGGGACCGGTGTCGACGCAGGCGCGGCTGACGGTGCGCCCGCCGCTGCAAAGGAGGCCAAGTAATGCAAAAGGCAATTTATACCACCGTCGGGATCGATGAACTGTTGCCGCATGTGCAGGCGCTCAAGGGTGCCGGCGCGCGCTTTGTGCAGATGCACGCCGAGCGCAACGTCGACGACGGATCGTATCGCTTGGTCTATACGTTGATCGACGTTCGTGCTGCTCAGGAGCATATTGCGCAGGACGGCAGCTATGCGATTGAGAACCTGGTAGTCGAGGGTATCGACCAGTACCAGGAGATTCCGTCCATCAGCTCGTACTATCCGGCAGTGTTCCCGTTTGAAAACGAAGCGCACGACCTGTTTGGGCTTGCCATCACCGACATGCAGATCGACTTTAAAGGCTTTTTCTACCAGGTTTCGACTGCCGAGCCCATGAGCGTTATCACGCCCGAGGTGAAGGCTGCGCGCGAGAAGGCCATGAAGGTCCGCGCGGCTGCTGAGGCCAAGGCGCGCAAGGCCGCGGCCGAGAAGGCTGCCGCTGCCACGGCCGCTGCGGG
>OGYO01000382.1_pt1 | contig 22435 bp, 19 predicted proteins | sample 1576561 | NCBI WGS metagenome assembly OGYO01 (sample SAMEA3541507, study PRJEB24748) | human gut metagenome | biome: human gut; feature: human-associated habitat; material: faeces | place: China | collected 2012 | reverse complement strand
TCAGAAGTTCTTTCCAGGGTGATGTTGGCATCAGCGAAGGCAACAGTTGTCATGCCAGCTGTCATAACGGCAGCCAGAGCAAGAGCAAAAATCTTCTTCATGTTTGTTTTTCTTTTATTATTAATGAAATGTTTGTTTTTTAAGTGTTAAGAGTCACTGCGTGTTTCTCCGGTTGCAAAGTTAAGCACACATCAAGATCAATTGTATACACAATATTTACTACAACTATCCATTAAACGCATAGTATTATCCAAATATCAACGAGAAAGGAAAATATAAAAGGAATATTGCAGTATGTACGATAATATGAAGTATTTTTCTCTCATTCAAAATCTTTCCATCATTGTATTTTCTTCAGTTCCTTTGAATAAGTATAAAATAGCATTTGTTATATCCGCTAAAATTGTTACATTTGTCGAATAAAAATTGCTTCCCAACAACAATATACATGGAAACGGATTTAAAAAAGATAGTAGGACATCGGCTGCAAATGCTTCGTATGGAAAAGAATCTTACTCAAGAACAAATGGGAGAAAAGTTGAACCTGTCAACAAGTGCCTATTGTAAGATTGAGTATGGTGAAACCGACCTCACATTAACAATAACCGTCTTGCGGATGGTCGCCTTGTAGGTAACCTGGGGCTTGCCAACCGTCGCCTCGACCTTGAATTCGCGCAGCAGACGGTCAACGATGATTTCCAGATGCAGCTCGCCCATGCCGGCGATGATGGTCTGACCCGTTTCCTGATTGGTGTAGGTCTTGAAGGTCGGGTCTTCTTCCGCCAGACGCAGCAGCGCCATGGTCATCTTGTCCTGACCAGCCTTGGTCTTGGGCTCGATGGCGACTTCAATAACCGGGTCAGGGAACTCCATGGACTCCAGAATAATCTGGTTGTTTTCATCGCACAGGGTGTCGCCGGTGGTGGTGTCCTTCAGACCCACAGCGCCGCCGATTTCGCCGGTGTAGATGCAGTCCACTTCTTCGCGGTGATTCGCGTGCATCATCATGATGCGGCTCATACGCTCGCGCTTCTGCTTGGTGGAGTTCATGACGTAGCTGCCAGCGGTCAGCGTGCCGGAGTAGACACGGAAGAACGCCAGCTTGCCGACGAACGGGTCAACCATGATCTTGAACGCCAGCGCGGAGAACGGCTCGCTGTCAGAGGGGTGACGAACCATTTCCTTTTCGGGGTCATGGGGGTCAGTGCCCTTGATGGCGGGGATGTCCAGCGGGCTGGGCATGTACTCGACGATGTTGTCCAGCAGCGGCTGCACGCCCTTGTTGCGGTAAGAAGTGCCGCAGCAGACGGGGTTCATGGTGCAGTTGATGGTGGCCTTGCGGATGGCGTCCTTGATTTCTTCCTGGGTGAGTTCCTCGCCCTCGAAGAACTTTTCCATCAGCACTTCGTCGGTCTCGGCAACCTTCTCGACCATTTCGGCGTGATACTTCTCCGCCAGTTCCATCATGTCGGCAGGAATTTCTTCCTCGCGGACGTCCTTGCCTTCATCGTCATAGTAGATTTCCGCCTTCATCTTCACAAGGTCGATGATGCCGCGGAAATCAGCTTCAGCGCCGATGGGCAGCTGAATCGGAACAGCGTTGGAGTGCAGACGCTCCTTCATCATATCCACCACGCGGAAGAAGTTTGCGCCGGTGATGTCCATCTTGTTCACATACGCCATGCGCGGAACATGATAGGTTTCGGCCTGCTTCCACACGGTTTCGGACTGGGGCTCAACGCCGCCCTTAGCGCAGAAGACGCACACAGCGCCGTCCAGCACGCGCAGGGAACGTTCAACCTCAACGGTGAAGTCAACGTGACCGGGGGTGTCGATAATGTTAATACGATAGGTGCGATCCTTGTTGTTGGGGTCGCGGGGGTCGCGCCAGCGGCAGGTGGTGGCGGCGGAGGTGATGGTGATACCACGCTCCTGCTCCTGCACCATCCAGTCCATGGTGGCAGAGCCCTCATGGGTTTCACCGATGCGGTGCACACGACCGGTGTAGAACAGAATACGTTCCGTGGTGGTCGTCTTGCCGGCGTCGATGTGCGCCATGATACCAATGTTGCGCACCCGCTCAAGGGGATGACTGCGAGGCATATGGTTTGCTCCTTTCAGCAGCGCTGCAGCGGCATCGGGCGTATCAAGCGCTCATGCGGCGGCAGCAGGTTGGCGCATTACCAGCGATAGTGGGCGAAAGCCTTGTTCGCTTCGGCCATGCGGTGCATTTCTTCCTTGCGCTTCACAGCCGCGCCGGTGTTGTTGGCAGCGTCCATGATTTCAGCGGCAAGACGTTCCGCCATGGTCTTCTCGCCGCGCTTGCGGGAGAACATGACCAGCCAGCGCAGGGCCAGCGTCTGACGGCGTTCCGGACGGATTTCAATCGGGACCTGATAGGTCGCGCCGCCAACACGGCGAGCCTTGACCTCCAGAGAGGGCGCAACGTTGGCCAGAGCAGCCTGGAACACTTCGTTGGCATCCTTGCCGGTCTTTTCCTTGATGGTATCGAAGGCTTCGTAGCACACGTTCTGAGCGACGCCACGCTTGCCGTCGAGCATGATCTGATTGATGAGCTTGGTCACAACCGTGGTCCCGTGTACGGGATCCGGCAGCACCTCGCGCTTGGGTACAAAACCGCGACGGGGCATAGTAAATACCTCCAATTAGACGTGATAGTCAGTCGTAAAGTGTGGATTGCGGAAGCATCCCCGGATGTGGGTCATCCTCTCCCAGTCGGAATGCGCGTCAGCATCGCGCGTCATCGGTCACGATTCAGGCCGACCCAGCCGCATCCGGCTTCTGCGCGGGGCGTCTTCCCTGTTCCACAGGCAGGCGCTGGTGCGTCAAAAGCGGTTCTCCGGCTGACCGAAGGCTGCAAAAGGGATGTTGTGAAGCAGGCGGATGCTTACTTCTTCGGGCGCTTTGCGCCATAGAGGGAACGAGCCTGCATCCGCTTGGCCACACCGGCGGTATCCAGCGCGCCACGGATGATGTGATAACGAACGCCAGGCAGGTCACGAACGCGGCCGCCACGGATCAGCACAACGCTATGCTCCTGCAGGTTGTGGCCGATGCCGGGGATGTAGCAGGTACCTTCGATGGAGTTCGTCAGACGAATACGGGCAATCTTACGAAGAGCGGAGTTCGGCTTCTTGGGCGTCATCGTCTTGACGCTCAGGCAAACGCCGCGCTTCTGAGGGCAGCCCTGAAGAATGGGCGCGGTAGACTTGTTCGTCGTCTTCTCGCGGCCCTTGCGAACCAGCTGATTGATCGTGGGCATGAGAGCACCTCCAAATTTATGTCCAAAAGTTCCGCAACCCTCGGAAACTGTTTGGCGAATGGAATAGAATGAGGCTTACTTGAGGATCGCCGCAGCGGCGCAGGGAATGTCCAGCCCGCACGCCGCACCGAGCGCCTTCGTTTCATCCACGCGGCGAATCGGCACGCCCGCATCCTCGCAGGCGCGGGTCACCTTCTGGTAAAGGAAGGTGTCGATGTCGCGGGCGACGTACACCCGCTGGGCGGAACCGGCTTTCAGCGCACGCATGACCGCCTTGGTTCCAACTGCTTTTGAGACAGAATTTTTCAGGTCTTCCACGCTGAAATCCCTCCTGTTGCTGTTCTTGGCTGACCGCTCAATGCCGGCAGAAAAGCGCACCGAAAAGACACACTTTGCCGCAGCAAGCGCTCAACTCGTATATTGTAGCATTTTCACCTCGGCTTGTCAACTGGTTTTCGCGCCTCAAACCCTGTTTTTTGCAACGTTTTTTGCGATTTTAAGTTCCATATTCATGAACACGTTTTCGGGAGGGGATAAGCACACAGCATCCGCTGTTTTTTCCTTCCTCGGCTCACCATGAAAGTGCTTTCCTGCTCATTCCCCAAACAGCGCGGCACACGTTGACTTTCTCCCGCAGAACACGCTTCCCAAAAGAAAAAAGGCAGCCTGCGCCGCCTTTTGGGAGAGTCGTTTTTCCGCCGGCTCGGCTGATTCCGTCAAAAAAATGCCGACTGTCTCGCCGAATCGCTTCCATTATAATATGCGTCAATATTTCACATCCGACACAATGCGGTCGCACACCCACATCTCGCCGTCCGTCGTCAGGTGAATGAATCCCGGCACTGTCCAGACCGTATCAAGCGCCGTCCGCCGGATGTACTTCTTGCCTTCCGTCTCGCGCTGATTGCAGGTCACAATCGCCAGCTCCGGCGAAACCGCCGCGCGATACTCCGGTGTCAGCGCCTGCAAGCCATGGTGCGGGTACTTCAGCACATCCGCCTTGAGCATCTCCGTGCCGACCTTTTCAATCAGCCCGTTCTGCCCCTTCTGCTCCAAATCAGCGGAAAAGAGGATCTTCCGCTGCCCAAACGTCAGCATGATTTGCGCCGAGCGGTCGTTGAGGCGGGTGTACTCCGGCTTGTCCAGCATCCACACCTGCATCGTCGCTGTGCCAAGCGTCAGCGTGTCGCCGTCGCCGAACGTCCGCACCGCCACGCCCGCACGCTCCGCCGTCTTCATCGCATTTGCGCAGTGCACCGTCTCCTCCGCCGGGAAGCAGAGCCACAGTTCGTCCACAGTAATTTCCTTAATTAATTCCGCGAATCCACCGATGTGGTCGGCGTGCGGGTGGGTGTTGACGATTTTGTCCACATGGGTGATGCCCAGCTGCTTGAACATGTTCAGAATGCGCCGCGCCTGTCCAGATGTCGCGCAGTCGATGAGCATCGTCTCGCCGCCGCAGCGCAGAAACGCCGCGTCGCAGTCCAGAATCTGCGGGAAGATGATTTCCAGCAGATCAGCGTCCTCCGCAAAAGCAAAATCCGCCGATACATCCGGCGCGTTGATACGGTTGATGAGCGTCTTGCCCGCGCCCTCGCCCGCCGCCGTCCCCAGCAGCATCAGCACCATCAGCAGAAGTGTCGCCGCACGCCTGCCGAATCGTTTCCACCACGCCATCATTTCATACCTCCCGTGTCGTATTCCCATACATTCCCAGCAAAAAAGAGTGCACTTCCCCCTTGACATTCCGGGATATGTATGTTAGAATTTTAAATTGCATCAGTATCTTTGCATACTGTTGATTTTTCCTGCGCTTGTATTGTACACGGAAACGCGGAAAAATGCAAGCGGGAATTTTCGACTGCCATACATTTTCGCGCTTTTTCGCCAAAATTCCTGCAAAGCGGCGAAAAAAACGCACGTTTTCACCAAGCAGAGGATGCTGGTTTTGACTGATGAAGGGGTGATCATACATCATGGCGCATGAGGTTGCAATGGGTAAGCTCCGGAAACGCATGAGCTTCTCCCGCATCAACGAAGGTCTGGAAATGCCGGATCTGATCGAGGTGCAGAAGAGGTCGTATCAGCGGTTCCTCGAAACCGACCTGAAAGAGGTTCTGGCAGACGCCTCGCCCATCACCAACTACAACGGCAATCTGGAATTGACCTTCACGGATTATTCTCTGGGTGAGCCGAAGAACTCCGTGGAGCGCTGCCGCGAGCGGGATATGACCTACGCCGCGCCGCTGAACATTCACGTCCACCTGTACGACAGCGAGACTTCCGAAATCAAGGAAACCGATGTCTACATGGGTGACTTCCCCCTGATGACGGAAAACGGTACGTTCGTCATCAACGGTGCTGACCGTGTCATCGTCTCCCAGCTGGTTCGTTCGCCGGGCTGCTATTATACCCGCACGCTGGACAAGGCGGGCGTGCCGCTCTACTCCAGCCAGATTATCCCCAACCGCGGCGCGTGGCTGGAATATGAGACGGACTCCAATGACATCATCTGGGTTCGCCTTGACCGCGCCCGCAAGCTCTGCCTGACCACGCTTCTGCGCGCGCTGGGCTACGAAACGGACGACGACATCCGCAATCTGCTGGGCAACGACAAGCGGCTGGAAGCGACGATGGCGAAGGACACCACCGTGGCGGAAGCAAGCAAGGATCGCGGCGGCGCAGTGCGCACCCTGCGTGAACAGGCGCTGCTGATTATCTACAAGAAGCAGAAGCCGGACGAACCCGAATCCGTCGAGAGCGCGACGAACATGTTCAAGTCGCTGTTCTACGATCCCAAGCGCTACGACGTCATGCGCGTAGGCCGCTACAAGTTCAATAAGAAGCTGTCCATTGCCACCCGCATCAACAAGCATATCATCGCTGAGGACATTATTGACCCCCGTACGGGCGAAGTGATGTTCCGCGCGGGTCAGGTGATTGACCTCGAAACCGCGCGCCGTGTGCAGAACGCCGGCGTCAACCGCGTTGTGGTGGACTGCGAAGGCGAAAAGCGCATCGTCATCGGCAACAACTTCGTGGATGCGGCGGAGTATCTGCCCTTTGACCCCAAGGAAGTCGGCATCCTCGAAATGGTGCACCTGCCCACTTTGAAGGCGATTATCGACGGCTTGGGCGAGGATGTTGAAGAAGAGCAGCTCAAGCAGGTGATTGCGGACAACGTGCAGCACCTTGTGCCCAAGCACATCACCGATGACGACATGGTGGCCTCCATCAGCTATCTGCTGGGTCTGCCCTACGGCATCGGCACGACGGACGACATTGACCACCTCGGCAACCGCCGCCTGCGCAGTGTCGGCGAACTGCTGCAGAATCAGTTCCGCACGGGACTGAGCCGCATGGAGCGCAACGTCCGCGAGCGCATGAGCGCGCAGGACGGCTCGACCGACTATCAGCCCGATTCCCTGATTTCCATCCGTCCCGTGACGGCGGCGATTAAGGAATTCTTCGGTTCCTCCCAGCTGTCGCAGTTCATGGACCAGAACAACCCGCTGGCTGAATTGACCCACAAGCGCCGTTTGTCCGCTCTGGGCCCCGGCGGTCTGAACCGTGACCGCGCCTCCTTCGAGGTTCGCGACGTACACTATTCCCACTATTCCCGTATCTGCCCGATTGAAACGCCTGAAGGCCCGAACATCGGTCTGATCGGCTCTCTGGCGACCTATGCCCGCATCAACGAGTACGGCTTTATTGAAGCGCCGTACCGCCGCGTGGACAAGGAGCACCGCCGCGTCACCAACGAGCACGTCTACATGACGGCTGACGAAGAAGACCTGTACCGCATTGCGACGGCCACCGAGCCGCTGGATGAGAACAACTGCTTCGTCAACGACATGATTACCGTCCGCGAAGTGACCGAATATGTGCAGGTTCCGGGCGATCAGGTTGACTTCATCGACGTGTCGCCGCGTCAGGTCGTTTCCATTGCGACGGGCATGATTCCCTTCCTGGAAAACGACGACGCCACCCGCGCCCTGATGGGTTCGAACATGCAGCGTCAGGCTGTGCCGCTGCTCGTTCCGGAAGCGCCGTATGTCGGCACGGGTCTGGAGTTCAAGGCTGGTCACGACTCCGGCGTGGAAATTCTGGCGCGTGAAGACGGCGTGGTCGAGAAAGTGGACGGCAACACCATCGTCATCCGTGATGATCTGGGCGAACGCCACGTCTATCACCTGACCAAGTTTGCCCGCACGAACCAGTCCAACTGCGCCAACCAGCGCCCGGTCGTTTCCGCGGGTCAGCGCATCTGCAAGGATGACCTGCTGGCGGACGGCCCGTCCACCGAAAAGGGCGAAATCGCGCTGGGTCGCAATGCCCTCATCGGCTTCATGAACTGGGAAGGCTATAACTACGAGGACGCCGTCCTGCTGTCCGAGAAGCTGGTTAAGGAAGACATTTACACCTCCATCCACATGGAGGAATTTGAATGCGAAGCCCGCGAAAGCAAGCTGGGGCCGGACGAAATCACCCGCGACATCCCGAACGTCGGCGAGGACGCGGTGAAGGATCTCGATGAGCGCGGCATCATCCGCATCGGTGCGGAAGTTCGCGCGGGCGACATTCTGGTCGGCAAGGTCACGCCCAAGGGTGAAACCGAGCTGACGAGCGAGGAGCGCCTGATGCGCGCCATCTTCGGCGAAAAAGCGCGCGAGGTGCGTGACACCTCCCTGCGCGTGCCGCACGGCGAATGGGGCGTTGTGGTCGATGTGAAGATTTTCGACCGTGCGCATTCTGATGAGCTGTCCCCGTCCGTACAGCAGATGGTTCGCGTCTACATCGCCCAGAAGCGTAAGATTTCCGTCGGCGACAAGATGTCCGGCCGTCACGGCAACAAGGGTGTCGTTTCCCGCGTCCTGCGCGAAGAGGACATGCCCTTCCTGCCCGACGGCACGCCGCTGCAAATTGTGCTGAACCCGCTGGGTGTTCCGTCTCGTATGAACATCGGTCAGGTTCTGGAAGTGCACTTGGGTCTGGCTTGCCGCGCGCTGGGCTGGCACATTGCCACGCCTGTTTTCGACGGCGCAACCTACCCGGAAATCCGCGAATGCCTCGAAATGGCTGCCGACACGATGGCCAAGCCGGTGGACGAGAGCAACCCGCGGATGATGCAGAGCTACTTCCACAATGGTCGTCCGCTCCGCCTGAATCTGGATGAAGAAGGTCGCCGCCTGTTCCTGGACGGCAAGATTCGCCTGCGCGACGGCCGTACCGGCAACTGGTTCGAGAACCCCGTTACTGTCGGTGTCATGTACTTCCTGAAGCTGCACCACCTGGTTGACGACAAGATGCACGCCCGCTCCGTCGGTCCGTACTCCTTGGTCACGCAGCAGCCGCTGGGCGGCAAGGCGCAGTTCGGCGGTCAGCGCTTCGGCGAGATGGAAGTCTGGGCGCTGGAAGCCTACGGCGCGGCGAACACCCTGCAGGAAATTCTGACCGTGAAGTCCGACGATACCGTGGGCCGCGTCAAGACCTACGAAGCCATCATCAAGGGCGAGAACATCCCCGCCCCGGGCGTGCCGGAATCCTTCAAGGTGCTGATTAAAGAGCTGCAGGCGCTGTGCCTGGATATCAAGGTGCTTGACCGCGACCGCAACGTGATTGAGATTCCCGAACTTGACCCGGAGGACATGGCGCCGCCGAGCAAGAACAATGCGCCCGAACAGGACAAACAGGAATCGCTCACGACGCTGCTGCCGGAGGACGAGGACGCCGATGCCATCAGCAACGACTTCCCGGACAACGACTTCCCGCTGAACGATTTGGATTCCGACAGCGAGGACGACGATTTGTCGATTCCGCTCTCCTTCGATGACGACGAGGAAAACGACGATCTGGACACCATGCGTCTGGACGATTTGGGCTTTGACGACATGAATCTGGATGACGACGATCAGTAATTGACACATGAGCCTATCAGCCGGACAGGAATCCCCTTCCGGCTGATGGCTTTCCCGTACAGGACATACACCGGTGTTACAATGAAGGGAGTGTGAACCCTTTTGTTTGAGCTGACCAATCTTGACGCCATCCAGATCGGCATGGCCTCTCCTGAGCAGATTCGGCAGTGGTCTCATGGTGAAGTCACCAAGCCCGAAACCATCAACTATCGTACCCTGAAGCCCGAAAAAGACGGTCTGTACTGCGAGCGCATCTTCGGCCCGACGAAGGACTGGGAGTGCGCCTGCGGCAAGCACAAGCGCATCCGTCCGAAGGACAAGAACCTCGTGTGCGACAAGTGCGGCGTGTCCGTCACGCGCGCCAAGGTTCGCCGCGAGCGCATGGGTCATATCGAACTTGCTGCGCCCGTGAGCCATATCTGGTACTACAAGGGAATCCCCAGCCGTATGGGTATGCTGCTGGAGCTGTCCCCCCGTGTGCTGGACAAGGTGCTGTATTTCGCGAATTTTATCGTCCTTGATCCCGGCAACACCGCCGTGACCAACGTCGCCCTGCATGACCTGATTAACGACGACCAGTACCGCGCCATCATGGAGAAGCCCGACCGCGGCAGCTTCAAGGCGATGATGGGCGCCGAAGCCGTGCAGACGATGCTGCGCGAGCTGGATTTGGACAAGCTGAGCGCTGAACTGAAGGCGGAAATCGAAACCCTGACGAGCAAGGAGCGCAACCGCGACACCGAAGGGCAGAAGCGTGCGCACGCCGTGAAGCGTCTGGAAGTTGTCGAATCATTCCGCGCCAGCGGCAACAAGCCCGAATGGATGGTGCTGACCGTCCTGCCGGTTATCCCGCCGGATCTGCGCCCGATGGTGCAGCTGGACGGCGGCCGTTTCGCCGCGTCTGACCTGAATGACCTCTACCGCCGCGTTATCAACCGCAACAACCGCCTGAAGCGTCTGCTGGAACTGGGCGCGCCGGAAATCATCGTCCGCAACGAGAAGCGTATGCTGCAGGAATCCGTGGACGCGCTGATTGACAACGGTCGCCGCGGTCGTGCAGTCACTGGCCCCGGCGGACGCGCGCTGCGCAGCCTGTCTCACACGCTGAGCGGCAAGCAGGGCCGTTTCCGTCAGAACCTGCTGGGCAAGCGCGTTGACTATTCCGGCCGTTCCGTTATCGTCGTTGGCCCGGAAATGAAGCTGCATCAGTGCGGTCTGCCCAAGGAAATGGCGCTGGAGCTGTTCAAGCCCTTCGTCATGCAGCAGCTGCAGCTGCGCAACAAGGGCATGAACGTCAAGAGCGCCAAGCGCGCCGTGGAAAAGATGAAGCCGGAGGTGTGGGACATCCTCGAAGATGTCATCAAGGATCACCCCGTGCTCCTCAACCGCGCGCCGACGCTGCACCGTCTGGGCATTCAGGCGTTCGAGCCGATTCTGGTTGACGGCAAGGCGATTAAACTGCACCCGCTGGCTTGTACCGCTTTCAACGCCGACTTCGACGGCGACCAGATGGCTGTTCACGTCCCGCTGTCTCTGGAAGCACAGGCGGAAGCCCGTTTCCTGATGCTGGCGCACAACAACATCCTGAAGCCGCAGGACGGCAAGCCGGTTATTTCTCCTTCTCAGGACATGGTTATCGGCTGCTACTACCTGACGATTGAAAACCCCAACGGCAAGGGCGCCGGCCGCGTCTTCCGCAATCCGGACGAAGCGCATATGGCGTATGCCTTGGAGCAGATTACCCTGCAAAGCCCGATTAAAGTGCGCATTGAGCGCGAATTCAACGGCGAAAAGGGCAGCAAAATCATTGATACCACGCTTGGCCGCCTGATTTTCAACGATGCGCTGCCGCAGAACCTCGGCTTCAAGAAGCGTGAATGCCTTGATGACATGTTCGCGCTGGAAGTCGATCAGCTGGTCGGCAAGAAGCAGCTGTCCAACATCGTCGATATGTGCTTCCGCTCTCAGGGCGAGCACAAGTGCGCACTGGTGCTGGACGCGATTAAAGCGCTTGGCTACAAGTACGCCACCGTCGGTTCGCTGACCGTTTCCGTTGCGGACATTAAGATTCCGCCGATGAAGCAGCAGCTGCTGGACGAAACGGACAAGAAGGTCGCCCATGTGAACGAGATGTTCGCGGAAGGTCTGCTGAGCGAGGACGAGCGTTACAGCCGCGTCATCAATCTGTGGAACACCTGCACGAACACCCTGCGTGACCAGATTCTGCCGAACCTCGATCCTTTCAACCCGATTCGCATGTTCACCGACTCCGGCGCCCGCGGTTCTGCCGCGCAGGTGTCGCAGCTGGCTGGTATGCGCGGCCTGATGGCGTCTCCGACCGGCAAGACCGTGGAATTGCCCATTCGTGCAAACTTCCGCGAGGGTCTGAACGTGCAGGAGTTCTTCCTGTCTTCTCACGGTTCCCGTAAGGCTCTGTCCGACACGGCTATGAAAACCGCTGACTCTGGCTATCTGACCCGCCGTCTGGTCGATATTTCGCAGGAAGTTATCGTCCGCGAGGAAGACTGCTTCCTGCAGCGCGGTCTGCCGATTCGCGGCGTGCATGTTACCGAACTGCTCAGCGGCAAGCAGTCCATCGAATCGCTGGAGGAGCGTCTGCGCGGCCGCACGGCTGCTGCCGACATCACCGACCCGGCGACCGGCGAAGTGCTTGTCCACCAGAATGAGTTGATTGACCACGCCAAGGCGAAGACAATTTGCGACGCGGGCATCAAGAGCGTGTTTGTTCGCTCCGTGCTGACCTGCTGCACGCGCAACGGCGTCTGCGCCCGCTGCTATGGCCAGAACATGGCGCACGGCGGCAAGGTCGATGTCGGCGAGGCGGTCGGCGTTATCGCGGCACAGGCCATCGGCGAACCCGGCACACAGCTGACCATGCGTACCTTCCATACGGGCGGTATCGCATCGGGCGAGGATATTACACAGGGTCTTCCCCGCGTCGAAGAACTGTTCGAGGCGCGCAAGCCCAAGCGTGAAGCGGTTCTGTCCGACATCAGCGGCACGGTGTCCATCCACCAGACCAACCGCAACAAGAACGAGCTGGTCATCACCGCCGACGCGGGCAACTACGCGCGTCACACCCACAAGGCTGCTTCCGGCACGGTTGCCGTGCAGGTCGGTCAGGTGGTGCGTCAGGGCGATGTGCTGATTTCCGGCGCAACGAAGGCAAAGGTCGCCAAGGACGGCACCAAGTCCACCAAGACCACGGACATCAAGTCCACGCTGGCGGGCACGGTCACGATGATTAACACCAAGGGCGTGGGCGTCGTCGAGGTCGAAGTCACCTCCAGCGTTGCGGAGTTCGAGCAGAAGACCTACCCCGTCACCTACGGCAGCCGCCTGCGCGTGCAGGAGGGCGACCATGTGGAAGCGGGCGACATCCTCATCGAAGGCTCCATCAACCCGCACGACCTGCTGCGCATTCTGGGTCAGAGCGCGGTGCAGGACTACCTGCTGAAGGAAGTTCTGTCCGTGTACCGTCTGCAAGGCGTGGCCGTGGCGGACAAGCACATCGAAATCATCGTCCGTCAGATGCTGCGCAAGGTGCGCGTCGAGGACAACGGCGACACCGAGCTGCTGCCCGGCTCGCTGGTTGACCGCAGCCACTTGGAGGAAGCCAACATGAAGGTGCTGGAATCCACCAAGCTGCGCGTGGAAGACGGCGGCGACACGGGGCTGGCGATTGGCAGCCTTGTCGAGGCGGACGAGCTGGAAGAAATCAACCAGCGCATCCGCGTTTCCGGCGGCTCTCCCGCGATTGCCCGCGACCTCAAGCCCGCGAGCGTCAAGCGTGTGCTGCTGGGCATCACCCGCGCTTCTCTGGCGACCGACTCCTTCCTGTCCGCCGCGTCCTTCCAGGAGACGAACCGCGTGCTGACCGAAGCCGCCATCAAGGGCAAGATCGACCCGCTGATTGGCCTGAAGGAAAACGTCATTCTGGGCAAGATGATTCCCGCCGGTACGGGGATGCACCGCTACAAGGATATCGACATCCGCGAAAACTACGGATTCTAATCACGCATTCGCACCGACAAAAAGCGGCGCAGAGAGGCGCCTCTGCGTCGCTTTTTGAATAAATACATAAAGATAGGAGCGATGGTTTCATGATAAAAAAGTATGAGAAGCTCATTTGCGTTGTTATACTCTGCATCACGTTCATCATCATTGCCTGTATTGCGAAATCTGCCATCATTCAGGCAGCGAAGTACCTTTCTTCTATGGCTGTCTCGATTATTTAAGATAAAAAGGAGGATTAAAATATGAAAAAAATCATCATCATGCTTATTCTCTTGTTGGTTTGTTTCGTACCCGCCCTTGCTGAAAATACTCCTGAAGTAATTGTTGACCCATCTGTAAAAAATGTTCCTAATTATATCATCGACGACATTATTACCGAGCATCCAAACGCGGGCGTTATTCACATCAATAAAGTCGAAACGGCCATGCCACTTGATGCGATTTCAACCTGTTCAGGTCTTTCTGTTTATAGATATAGTAATATAGCGAAAAATTATCGTGTGTTTAACGGTCGCTGGCGAACAGATTTCATCATTTCCGTTGCACGTGGCGCGGAAACTAAACTTTCGTCAACCTACTCTGCTTCTATATCTACTTCCGCCTCTGGCAGTGTCACCTCCGGTGACGATAAAAGTGTGCCTGTTCCTTCAGCATATACTTTAGGGTTGAATCTTTCAGCCTCTGTAAGCTGTACTATTTCAACTGAACGCACCTTCAAGGGGCCTTCAGAGGATTCCGAGTATAATTCACGTTCTTTCTATGTTGCCTATTACGGTGATATTGGTACATGGACTTGTACTGCTACCCGGACTTTTCCCGCTTCAACAGTGCAAATGGGAGGCACGTTTATTGAGCCAGTTCGGTACGCGGAATACTCAATTGATGAAAAAATAAAGTAATTCTCACCAAGCGACCATTGCGCCTGATGGTCGCTTCTTTTGTAAGGCTGATGTAGGAAGGAGTTTCTCATGCGCAACATCGTCCTCATTGGGATGCCCGGCTGCGGCAAATCCACCGTCGGGGTCGTCCTCGCCAAGTCCCTCGGCATGGATTTCGTTGATTCTGACCTCGTCATCCAGTCCACCATGGGCGCAACCCTCGCCCAGCTCATCGAGCAGCACGGCGACGATGGCTTCCGCGACATTGAGAACCGCGTCAACGCCAGCATCGACGTGCAGAACAGCATCATCGCCACGGGCGGCAGCGTCGTCTACGGTGCGGAAGCCATGGCGCACCTCAAAAGCATCGGCACGGTCGTCTACCTCCGCCTGACGTGCGAGAACATCACCGAGCGGCTGGGCGACCTTCATGCCCGCGGCGTGACGATTAAGCCCGGCTGGACGCTCCGGGATTTGTACAACGAGCGCTGCCCGCTGTATGAGCAGTACGCCGACATTGTGCAGGACTGCGACGGACTGCGCCTGCGGGATGTTGTGGCGGAATTGCAGAAAAAGCTGAAGGGCTGACAAGACCGGCTGTCCCCCGACTTTTCCGGGGCTGGCAGCCGATTTTTTGCGTGCAGAATCGCATGTTCCTTGCATTTTCAGGGAATGTATGGTATACTGTAAGATGGTATGTTGCATGATGCGTATCCTGCGCCGTCCGGCAGAATACGCGGCGACTGCCTGATATGCGGACGGAACTTGTTCCGAAAATGAGGAGGTTTTTTTGTGTCCGGTGACCCATGGGCTGGCTCTTTGCTGCTTCAGCTGGTCCTGATTTTTCTGAGCGCCTGCTATGCCGCCGCTGAGGTGGCGCTGCTCTCGCTCAACGCGACAAAACTGCACCACGACGCGGAGGAAGGCGACCCCACAGCCGCCAAGCTGCTCCGCATGACGGATGCCCCTGCGCGCACGCTCTCCACCATTCAGATCTGCATAACGCTGTTTGGTTTTCTGGGATCAGCGCTGGCGGCGACGCAGTTTGCACCGCGACTGGCTGGAGCGATTCTTTCTGCCGGGGCTGGCATCGACGCGGGCGTGCTGAACGTCCTCTGCGTCATCCTGATTACGCTCCTTCTTTCCTACCTGACGCTCTGTCTGGGAACACTCGTGCCCAAGCGCCTCGCGATGAAGAATCCCGAAGCGATTGCGCGCCGTTCGCTGCTCCTGCTGGAGGTCAGCGCGGTGATTTTCCGCCCGTTCGTGATGCTGCTGAACGCCGCCACGCACGGCATCCTCCGCCTTTGCGGCATTGACCCCAACGCCGCCGAGGACGAAGTGACCGAGGACGACATCCGCATGATGGTGGACATCGGCGGCGAAAACGGCGCGATTGAGGAAGCGGAAAAGGAAATGATCGAAAACATCTTCGAGTTCAACAATTCCACTGCCGAAGAGGTCATGACCCACCGCACCGACGTTACCAGCATCTGGGTGGATGATACGGAGGACGAAATTCTCCGCACCATCTGCGATTCCGGTCTGAGCCGCTTCCCCGTCTACAACGAAAACATGGACGACATCATCGGTATCCTCAACACGCGCGACTTCCTGCTCAATGCCCAGTCCGACAACCCGAAATCCCTGCGCGCCCTGCTGCGCGAGGCATACTTCGTGCCGGAAACAGTGCAGGCTGATCAGCTCTTCCGCAACATGCAGGTGAAAAAAATCCACATGGCAATTGTCGTGGATGAGTACGGCGGCATGAGCGGCATCGTCACGATGGAGGACTTGCTGGAAGAAATCGTCGGCAATATCTACGACGAGTTTGACAAGCAGACCGAAGCGGAAATCGTCCGTGCGGGCGACAACACTTGGCGCATCAGCGGCAGCACGCCGCTCAAAGACGTCAACGACGCGCTCGACCTCTCGCTCCCCGAAGACGAGGATTACGATACGCTGGGCGGCTTGATTTTCAGCCAGTTCACCACCATCCCGCAGGACGGCAGCACCCCCGATTTGGACTGCTTCGGTCTGCACATTCATGTGGAGAAGCTGGAGGATCACCGTGTGGAGACCGCGCTCGTCACGAAGCTGGCGACCGAGGACGACCACGCCGACGACCACCCGGAAACGCTGCTTGACCGCCTGCGCAGCCGCGACGATAACGACGCGCAGACCGACAATGGGAAAGGAAACGAAGACAGGTAATTCATCATGGATACTGATTTGCAGGCCACAGACCCTTCTTTACAATTCATGACCAGCGGTGTGCTGGATACCACGTTTTATGCCACCTACAAGAAATGGCTGCTCTATCGCACCCAAGACCTCAACCTCTACGTCGCGATGGTCGTCATGGCAATCGCCGTCGCGCTGATTTCCATCTTCTCCCGCAGCTGGTACGTCATCCCCGCGGGCGTTGTGTTCATCGCCGTGCTATACATGATGATGATGCGCAACCGCACGCGGATGCTGAACGCCCTCAGCCGCGCGCTGGAAGAGCAGTACCCCGAAGGCATGGCGGAAATGTCCATCGCCTTTGGCAGCGACGGTCTTCATCAGCTGAACCAGACCACGGGCGACCTGACCGTTCTCCCCTACGACAACCTGACCGACGTGATTGAGGGCGAGGACTCGATGGCGCTGCTGACCCGCGCGAACGCCTTGATTCCGGTGTTCACGAGTCAGCTGACCGAAAGCGAAAAGGAGCATCTGCTGGCCCTGCTGGCGGAAAAAGCCCCCAAGTGCAAGCATCATCGCGCCTAAAAAACAAAATCACCGACCAGAACCGCGTGTACTGGTCGGTGATTTTTTGTGCAATTTTTGATTTTCTAATGGAAATGGACTGTTTTGTTGCAGTGAAAATCTCCTCTGCAACAAGAAAAATCAAGCAGCAGAGAATCCCCCGAAGCCGCAATGCAAACAAGCAACAGAAGTCAGCAGGGATCCACTTATTCCTGCTCCCCCCGCGAGCACGCCGCATAGTGCCCCGCGCGCACCTCGCGCAATTCGCAGCTCGCCGTTTTGCACGCTTCCGTCGCCCACGGACAACGCGTGTGGAATACGCACCCGCTCGGCGGGTCAATCGGCGAGGGCAAATCGCCTTCCAGCAGAATGCGCTGGCGATTGTCACGCGGGTCAATCGACGGCACGGCAGACATCAGCGTCCGCGTATACGGGTGCTGCGGATGGTCGAACACCTCGTTCGTGTCGCCCTCTTCCACCAAGTGACCCAGATACATCACGCCCACGCGGTCGGAAATGTACCGAATGACGCTCATGTCGTGCGCCACAAACAGGTACGTCAGCCCGCGCTTGCGCTGCAACTCCTTCAGCAGGTTGATAATCTGCGATTGAATCGACACATCCAGTGCCGACACCGGCTCGTCACACACAACAATTTTCGGATCAAGAATCAGCGCGCGCGCCAAGCCGATGCGCTGCCGCTGACCGCCGGAAAACTCGTGCGGATAGCGATAGAAATGCTCCGGACGCAAGCCGACCTGCGCCATGATGTCCAGCGCCCGCGCCATCCGCTCGTTCTTGTCGCCGATATGGTGAATCGCCAGCACTTCCATCAGCATGTCGCCAACGCGCTGCCGCGGATTCAGCGACGTGTACGGGTCTTGGAACACAATCTGCACATCCCGGCGGAACGGCAGCATTTCCTTCTTGCTCAGGTGGGTGATGTCCTGATCGAATAGCGTGATTTTCCCGCTCGTCGGCTCCAGCAGGCGGATGAGCGTGCGCCCCAGCGTGCTTTTGCCGCAGCCGCTTTCACCCACTAGGCCGTACGTTTCGCCCTGCCGCAGCGCAAGGCTCACGCCGTCTACTGCCTTGACTTCCTTGACCGTCTGCCCCAGCGCCCCTTTGACCGGGAAGTAGGTGCGAACGTCCTCCGCTTTCAGGATGATTTTCTCCTCGGTCACTGCGCGGTCGCCTCCTTCTGCGCCAATTCTGCTGCCCGGAAGCAGCGGACACTCTGCTTGTCGCTGACGGGCGTCAATTGCGGCGTTTCTTGACGGCAGCGCTCCGTCGCGTACGCGCAGCGCGGCGCAAAGCGGCAACCCGTCGGAATCTGGCTGAGCAGCGGCACCGTGCCGGGAATCATGTACAGCGGTTTCGTGCGGTCGCCTTCCATGCGGGGAATGGAGCGCATCAGCCCCTCGGTGTAGGGGTGGCACGGATGGTCAAACAGCGTCAGCACATCCGCTTCCTCGACAATTTGTCCCAGATACATCACGATAACGCGGCTGCACGTCTGCGCGACGACGGCGAGGTCGTGCGTAATCAGCATCACGCCCATGTTCAGCTGCTCATTCAGGCGGACAATCAGCTCCATAATCTGCGCCTGAATCGTCACGTCCAGCGCGGTCGTAGGTTCATCGGCAATCAGCAGGTGCGGACGGCACGCCAGCGCAATGGCAATCATCACGCGCTGCCGCATACCGCCGGACAGCTCGTGCGGGTACTGGTCGAGGCGCTTTTCCGGCGCGGGAATCCCCACCAGACGCAGCATCTCCAGCGCCTTCTCACGCGCCGCCTTCTTGGACAAATGCTGATGAATGCGCAGCGGCTCACTGATTTGGTCGCAAATCGTCAGCACAGGGTTCAGGGAACTCAATGCGTCCTGAAAAATCATCGACACACGCGAACCGCGGATGTCCTGCATCTTGTGGAATGGAATGTCCAGCAGCGACTGCCCTTCCAGCTTGACCGTGCCGCTGTAACGCACCAGCCGCCGTTCGTCATACAGGCGCATGATGGACTGGCTCGTGACGCTCTTGCCGCAGCCGCTTTCGCCCACGATGCCCAGGATTTCGCCCTGATACACGTCAAAAGAAACGCCATCAATCGCCTGCTGCCAGCCGCGCTCGGTGTGGAAGCTGGTCGCCAGCTGACGGACTTCCAGAATCTTTTCGCTCATCTTTTTTCCCCTCATCGTCCGCTCAACGGGTCAATCAGGTCGCGCAGACCGTCGCCGAACAGGTTGAAGCCCAGCACGGACAGCGCTGTAAAAATCGCCGGAAATACAATCATCCACCAGCCCATGTAGACATAGCCGCGTGCCTCGTTGAGCATCCCGCCCCAGCTCGGATAGGGTGACGGAATGCCCGCGCCAAGGAAACTCAGGGAGGCTTCAGAAATAATCGCCGTAGCGAAGGTGAACGTCATCTGCACGATGATGGGCGAAAGGATGTTGGGCAGAATGTGCCGCCAGAGAATGCGCGTGCGGCTTGCGCCCACCGCCGTCATCGCCTCGGCATACGTCTGCTCGCGCGCCAGCAGCGCCTGTGAACGGGCAATGCGCGCCACGCCGGGAATACTAACGATGGTCAAGGAAATGATGACATTCTTCATGTTCGCGCCCAAGACCGCCATCAGCGTAATCGCCAGCAGAATGTTCGGAATCGCCTTCAAGCCGTCGCACAGGCGCATCAGCACATTGTCCAGCACCTTGTTGACGGAGGCGTACAGCCCCAGCGCCGTGCCAATCAGCGCGGACAGAAGCCCGACGGTAAAGCCGACCGTCATGGAAATCTGCGCGCCGTAAAGGACACGGGCGAAGATATCGCGCCCCAGATTGTCCGTGCCGAAGAGGTGCGCGGCAGACGGCGCCTGAAAGCGCTCCTGCATCGTCGCGGTGTACGGGTCAACGCCCAGCAAGCCCGTAATCAGCGGGGCGAAGACAGCACAAATCAGCATCAGCAGCACCAGCACCATGCCGACGACGGAGAGTTTGTTGCGGAAAAATTTGCGGATGGAAACAGCGCGCTGCTCACGGACGAGGCGGCGGCGAAGCTGGCGCAGGGATTCGCGATTCTGCGCGGAGATGGATTCGGTTTTCATCATGCAGTTCGCTCCTTTCGTCAGTCCAGCCGGATGCGCGGGTCAGCCAAGCCGTAAATCAGGTCGATAATCAGGTTGATGAACACGTTGAGCATGGCAATCAGCAGCGTAATTGCCTGAATCACCTGATAGTCGCGCTTCTCGATGGAATCCACCATCAGCGACCCCATGCCGGGAATGTTGAACAGGCGCTCGACAACCGCCGCGCCCGCCAGCGCGCTGATGAAGCCCTGCCCGACGACGGTGATGACGGTCAGCAGCGCGTTGCGGAAGGTGTGCTTCGTAACAATCTTCCATTCGCGGACGCCCTTGGAGCGCGCCATCTTGATGTAATCGCTGCCCAAGACCTCCAGCATGGATGCCTTCGTCATGCGCATCATGTACCCCGCGTGGATGAAACCCAGCGACACCGCCGGCAGCGTCATATAGCGCAGGAAGGGCAAAAATCCGTCCGTGAACGGGTTCTTATAGCCCGCCGCGGGCAGCACGCGAAGATTCACCGCGAAGAGCAGCACCATGCCCAGACCCATCAGGAAGCTCGGCAGCGAAATGCCCAGCATCGACAGCACCGACACAAAGTAATCGGCAATCGTGCCGCGCTTCTTCGCCGCCAGCATCCCGCACGGAATCGCAATCAGAATGGTGATGAGCTGCGAATAGATGGCGAGCAGGATGGTCGGCTGGAAGTGGCTGGCAATCATTTCGCTGACAGGCTTATTGACGACGGCGGTTGACGTGCCGAAGTCGAGCCGCAGACAATTGCCCACCCAGCGGAAATACTGCACAACGAGCGGGTCATCCAGCCCCAGCTGCGTATGGAGCGCCGCAATTTCCGCCGCCGTTGCATCCTCGCCCAGCATAGCGGCCGCCGGGTCGCCGGGGGTGAGATGCACCAGCAGGAAAATGACCACCGACACAATGAAGATGGTCGGGATGAGCGACAGCAGTCGCTTGAGCACATACTTTTTCATGCTGTTCCTCCTCAGCAGGGATGGGGGGTTCGCCTCTGCGGAGGCGACCAAAGGGCAATGAAAACAGACGAAGTCTGCGATCGCTATTTGGAAACCTTCGGGCGCCGCTACTTTTGGGGTTATTTGCGGTTGATTTTGTCCGTTTCTTGGATAAACACGCGAAAGTTCTATGAGCGTGTCGCCAACTGGCGGCAGTTTACGGGCGTGATGTCCGGCAGGCAATCCATGATGGGATTGCAGGGTGCGATGAGAATATCAAAGCAGAATGCAGCAATCGAGAAAAGGCAGAACAAGAGTTCGCAACAGAAATACAGAATCTGGAGAAAAAGGAAAAGGAATCGAGTACCAAAATCCAGGATCTGGAAAATCAGTTAACAAAAAGTATCCAAAACTTGGAAGATAAAATCGCAATCGTAACAGCCGGTATTTTCGAAACAGTAGAAGCAGCAACAATAAATGCATTAAAAGATTGCAGATGGTATAAACATCCAACAACGTCAATACTTACCTCTATGCCGGCATCTCCTAGTAGGGGATATTATTATCAGAACACAAAAATCAGTGCAACACCTGGTAGTACATACAGAATAACAGTCTATGTAATGAATGCTGAACAGGACACAGAAAATATCATTGCTGTTGCAAGTGGTTCCGGAACGGACAGTTCCTATTCAGATTTCCGGGGATTGGATGTAACTCTGGAAGAGGGAATGCATGATTATTATGTGACTATACCACAAGGATACAATCTGTTGCTGGTTACTACAGAAAATTATGTTGCTGGAAATATTGCCATCAGCAAATTAAGATTATAACAGCAAGAAAGGAAAGACTAACGAGGATGAAAAAAGAAATGTTGTGTACGATCACAGGAGCAATCGGTGGGACGATTGCTTATTTTTTTGGAGGCTGGGATCAGGCTCTTGTAACTTTAATCATTTTCATGGCAATTGATTACATATCCGGTCTGATTGTTGCCGGTGTGTTCCACAACAGTAAGAAAACGTCAACAGGGACATTGGAAAGTCGGACAGGCTGGAAAGGTCTGTGCAGGAAATGCATGACGCTGCTGTTTGTTCTGGTGGCGTACCGGCTGGATCTGGCAATCGGTGTGGATTACATCCGTGATGCGGTGATCATCGGGTTTATTGCCAACGAACTGATCAGCATCGTAGAGAATGCCGGACTGATGGGCATACCGCTGCCGGCAGTGATCGCCAATGCGATCGACATACTGACACAGAAAGCAGAAAAGAAAGGGGACGCGTGAGCGTCCTCTGAGAAAGGCGGTAGAGATTATGAACAAGATTAACCGAATGATTTCAAATTACAATTATAATCCCGGCAATATTTCCAGGATCAAATATATTGTGATCCATTATGTCGGAGCATTGGGCGGAGCACAGGAAAATTGTGCATACTATGGTGGTGGTAACCGCGGGGCATCTGCACACTATTTTGTCGGTTTCGCCGGCGAAATCTGGCAGTGTG
>OGYO01000373.1_pt1 | contig 22745 bp, 20 predicted proteins | sample 1576561 | NCBI WGS metagenome assembly OGYO01 (sample SAMEA3541507, study PRJEB24748) | human gut metagenome | biome: human gut; feature: human-associated habitat; material: faeces | place: China | collected 2012 | reverse complement strand
AGACGAAGGCTTTGCCTGAGAACCCGAATCTGATTGCAATCGAGTAAAACGCCGGCCATGTGCGCCAAAGCACAACGCACATAAGATGCCCCGGAGAGCTGTTAAGCCCTCCGGGGCATTTTTTGTTATACAGCGCGCAAAGCCCTGACAGAGATTTTATCTGGATTTGATTGTATCCCTGCAGCAGTTTATTCAAGCAGGTCACCCCTGCGCCTGATAAACAACCTCAAAATATTCGCAAACGCATTTCATGCTCTCGTCAAAGGTGGTGCCGATCTCCGCACAGGCGGTCTCAAACGCCTTACGGTGAACCTCCTGCCATTGCGCGAGCGTGCCGTCCCCCTCAGCCAAAGCGCAGTCCTGCGTTACCTCGGCAAAGGGGATGATCTCAACCTTGACGGTGCGGGTAATGCAGCGCGGCTGCATCTGGCTGTCAAGCACTACGGTGTGGTCCCCGGTCTTGGGCAAAAGCTGCATCTGGGCCTGAAACAGGCTGTACAGGCCGGTGTTGGCGTGCTTTTTGCCGCTTATAATGCTGTCCAGTATCTCATCGGTGCCGTTGCTGTCGTAAAAGCATACCGAATAGGCCGGAATATCCAGCCCGGAATCCCTGATAAACTGTTCGATCTGATCCATAGTACCCCCCAATAATTACTATAATGATACAACACCCATACCGGAAAGTCAATCGGACAATGCCCCGATTGTGTAACCGCAGCGGGCCGTGCATGCAATGCGTAAAATTGCGGAAAGCGGAATTATAATCAAGTTGATGTAAACAGATGTATAAAAAACCTTGCCCGGTCAAAAATGCGCAATATTTGCTGGGAAATTTCTATAACGCTGCCAAATTTTGGTTGTACAAAATAAAAAACTGTGTTATTATATAAAATAGTTGGTTGCAGCTTATCATAGAGGAAGTCAAGAGTGTACGGAATGGCAGACCCTGCAGCCGATATTTACCTGAAGGGGAATTTGAATGAAAAAGAAAAGATGGAGCCGCCTGCTTGCCCTGCTGCTTGTGCTGTGGCTTAGCGTGTCTCTGCTGGCAGGCTGCGGTGCAGAAAGCACCGAAGCCGCAGCGTCCAAAGAGGATGCCGAGACCATACAGGTCTACCTGTGGACAACAAACCTCTACGATACCTACGCGCCCTATATCCAGTCCCAGCTGCCCGATGTGAATATTGAATTCGTCGTGGGGCATAACGATCTGGATTTCTATAAATTCCTGCAGGAAAACGGCGGTCTGCCGGATATTATCACCTGCTGCCGCTTCTCTCTGCATGATGCTGCATCGCTCAAGGGCAGCCTGATGAATCTCGCCATGACCAACGAGGCGGGCGCAGTCTACAACAACTATCTCACTAACTTTATGAATGAGGACGGCAGCATTAACTGGCTGCCGGTATGCGCCGATGCGCACGGCTTTGTTGTCAACCGCGGCCTGTTTGAAAAGTACGATATTCCGCTGCCGACCGACTATGACAGCTTTGTCTCTGCCTGTCAGGCGTTTGCGCAGGTGGGTGTGCGCGGCTTTACGGCGGATTATGCCTACGATTACACCTGCATGGAAACACTGCAGGGGCTGTCTGCCTCGGCGCTTGCCTCCTCCGCAGGGGTGAAGTGGCGCACGGCGTATTCCGACCCGGCCGATACGACCCGTGTGGGGCTGGATGAAACGGTATGGCCGCAGGTGTTTGCGCGGATGGAGCAGTTCATCACCGATACCGGGCTGAACCGCAGCGACCTTGAGAATAACTACGATACGATTGCAGAGCTGTTTGCAAATGAGCAGCTTGCCATGTATTTTGGTACCTCCGCCGGTGTGCAGCAATACCGCGACCAGGGGTTGGACACGGTTTTTATGCCGTTTTTTAATGATAACGGCGAGAAATGGCTGATGACCACGCCGTATTTTCAAATTGCGCTGAACCGCGAGCTGGAAAACGATGAGGCGCGCCGCAATAAGGCCATGCGGGTGCTGAAGGTCATGATGTCGGCCGATGCGCAGAACCTTGTCTGCGCCGGACAGGATACCTTGAGCTACAGTCAGGATGTGCCCCTGCGCTTTACCGATGCACTGAGCGATGTGCGGCCCGTGGTTGAAGAAAATCACATGTATATCCGCATTGCCTCCAACGACTTCTTTGCCGCCTCTCAGGAGGTTGTTTCCAAAATGATCGCGGGCGAGTATGACGCCGCGCAGGCCTACCGCGCCTTCAATGACCTGCTTATTGAGAAAGAGCCTACGCCCGATGAAACGGTCTTGACCGTACAGAAGGGCTATTCCGGCATCTTCCACAAAAACGGCGGCAATGCGTCTTATTCAGCTATGGCCAATACGATGCGCGGCATCTATGGCACCGATGTGCTGATTGCCGCTGCCAACAGCTTTACCGGCAATGTGCGGCAGGCGGAGTATACGAAGAAGGAAGCCGCCGCTATGGTAATGCCGAACAATCTCCGGTCCTACCGGTGCGAGATGACCGGCGCCGAGCTGAAGGAAACCGTCAAGGCCTTCGTGGAAGGCTATGAGGGCGGGTTGCCGGTATTCAACCGCGGCTCGCTGCCCGTTGTCAGCGGCATTGCCATTGAGGTACAGGAGAACGGCGGCAGCTATACGCTGACCGGTGTTACAAGGGACGGGCAGCCGGTGCAGGATGACGATACCTTTACCGTGTGTTGCCTTTCCGCGCCAAAGTATATGCAGCCCCTGCTGGCGGACGGCAGCAGTGCCTTTGAAGAAGAGGATATGACCGTCAAAAATGCATGGCTGGACTATGTTTGCGCAGGCAGCGCACTTCTTGCCGAGCCGGAAAGCTACATCGTTTTGAGGAATGAAAATGGCTGAGCAAAAGAAGGACGCCCGGTTTGGCCCGCGCATGAGCAAAAGTAAGAAGCACCGCATCAAAAGCTGGCTTGCCGCAGCGGTCGCCGTGCTGCTTGTGGTGGCTGCACTGGTTATTGCCGGTATCCAGTATTCAAAATTTGTGACGCAGACGATCTATGAGGAGAGCACCGCCCATCTGGTGGAGGTTTTGCACCAGTCCAACAAGATGCTGAATGAAACGGTCAACAAGAATATGACCTATCTGCATATGTGGTCCGGCTCTTTACAGCGTTTTTCTGATGAGCGAGAAATCCGTGAGTTTATGGAGGCTGCCCAGCAGGAAACCGGATTCACCGAGTTTTACTTCCTCTCGGCGGAGGGAAATTATATGACCGTGACCGGCGAGACGGGCTATCTTGGTCTGCAGGGCAATCTGGAGGAAAATATCTCGCAGGGGAACGATATAGTCATGAGCGCCGTCCTGCCCGGCAAGCCCCAGATGCTTGTATTTGCCTGCCCGGAGATACGGGGCAGCTATCAGGGCTTTGCCTATGATGCGATTGCCGTTGCCTATAATAATGAAGCAATCGTGAAGGTGCTGGATATTTCCGCCTTTCAGGGCAGCGCTATCCGCTATGTGGTCCACTCCGATGGGCGCATTGTCATCAATGGCAAGGCAGACCCGGAGTATACCATCTACAACCTTTTTGCTGTCCTGCAGGAGTATTTTGACCTGACGCAGGCAGAGACACGAGCGCTGGCAAGGGACTTTGAGCAGGGAAACAGCGGCTCAACGCGGGTGACGCTTGACGGTGTGAACTATTACCTGACCTATGTAAGCGTCAATGTGCAGGATTGGATGTTGGTGAGCCTTGTCCCGGCTGACATCGTAAATGCCAGCATGAATACGCTGCAATCCAGAACCGCGCTGATCGTGGCGGTCTTTGCGCTCTGCCTTGCGGTGCTGGTCATCCTGCTGATCCTGCAAAAAAGCCATGTCAAGCTGCGCCGGAAAAATACCGAGCTTCTCTACCGGGAGGAGCTGTTTGCAAAGCTCTCGCTGAATGTGGACGATGTGTTCATGATGCTGGACGCAAAGTCTGCCCGGGTGGATTATGTCAGCCCGAATGTTTATCGGCTGCTGGGCCTGCCGGAGCAGGCGGTACGGCAGGATATTGAGGTGCTGAAAAACCTGCACCCGAAGGATGCCCCGGACCGGGATAAAGATTTCTTAGCGGGTCTTTTAAGCGGGCAGCAGCGCGAATGGGAATTCGATTTTAATCATCAGCAAACAGGGGAACACCGCTGGTTCCATAATATTGCCATGGGCAGTGAGGTCGAGGGCAGGCGCAAGTACATTCTTGTGATGTCGGACCGAACCGCCGACAAGAAGGTGAATCAGGCGCTCTCGGAGGCTGTTCGTGCAGCGGAAACTGCCAACCGTGCCAAGAGCACCTTCCTTTCCAATATGTCGCACGACATCCGCACCCCGATGAACGCCATCATCGGCTTTACCACACTGGCTGTCAGCAATGTTGACAACAAAGAAAAGGTGCGGGACTATCTGGGCAAGATTCTCGCATCGAGCAACCACCTGCTTTCCCTTATCAACGATGTGCTGGATATGAGCCGCATTGAGAGCGGCAAGATCCATTTGGACGAAACCGAGGCGAACCTCTCCGATGTGCTGCACGATTTGAAAACCATCGTCAGCGGGCAGATCCACGCCAAGCAGCTTGAGCTGTACATGGACGCAATGGATGTCACCGATGAGGATGTCTACTGCGATAAGACCCGGCTGAATCAGGTGCTTTTGAACCTGTTGTCCAACGCCATCAAGTTTACGCCTGCCGGCGGCACGGTCTCGGTGCGGCTTAAGCAGCTTACAGGTAAAAAGCGCGGCTGCGGGCAGTATGAGATCCGCGTCAAGGATAACGGCATCGGCATGAGCCCGGAGTTTGCCAAAAAGATATTTGAGCCGTTTGAGCGCGAGCGCACCTCCACGGTGAGCAGGACGCAGGGCACCGGCCTTGGTATGGCCATCACCAAAAACATCGTAGACATGATGGGCGGCACCATCGAGATCCAGACGGAGCAGGGGAAAGGCACGGAATTTATTGTCCGTGTGCCGCTGCGCATCCAGTCGGAGCGCAGACCGGTCGAGAAGATCGCAGCGCTGGAGGGTGTGAAGGCGCTGGTGGTCGATGATGACTTCAACACCTGCGACAGCGTGACCAAAATGCTCATCAAGGTGGGTATGCGCTCGGAATGGACGCTCTCCGGCAAGGAGGCCGTACTGCGTGCGCGGCAGTCGATGGAGATGGGCGATGCCTTCCATGCGTATATCATCGACTGGCGTCTGCCGGATATGAATGGTATTGAGGTCACCCGCCAGATCCGCAGCCTTGGCGATGATACGCCGATTATTATTCTGACCGCCTACGACTGGTCTGATATTGAGGTGGAGGCCAGAGCCGCCGGTGTTACGGCGTTCTGCTCGAAGCCGATGTTCATGTCCGACCTGCGCCAGACGCTGATGACCGCCCTCGGCCAGAAGATGACCGGGGAGGAGGGAGAAGACCTGCTCCCCGACAAGAGCGAGGATTTCAAGGGCAAGAAGATTCTGCTGGTAGAGGATAACGAGCTGAACCGTGAGATCGCGGTGGAGATTCTGGGCGAGTACGGCTTTCAGGTCGATACGGCAGAAAACGGTGCTGTGGCGTTGGAAAAGGTAAGCACCTCCGCGCCGGGCTATTATGATCTGGTGCTGATGGATGTGCAGATGCCGATCATGGACGGCTACGAGGCCACGCGGCAGATTCGCACGCTGGAAAACCCGGCCCTTGCCGGTATCCCGATCCTTGCCATGACCGCCAACGCCTTTGAGGAAGACAAAAAGAGCGCGCTCGAGTGCGGCATGAACGGCTTCCTGTCCAAGCCGATCATCATTGAAGAATTGGTGCATGAGCTGCAGAAAATTCTGTAAAAAAACAAATAGCAAATAAAATTGCGGCTGTATCGTAAGATACAGCCGCGCAGGCTGTCGATAAACCTAACGGAACGATTGCAAACTTTCGGCGGGTTTGTGGGGAACGGTCTTGACCGTTCCGTGCAGTCTAGCCAATAGTACGATATATCGGGGAATAGCGCGCCGTTCGGCGCGATTTTATGCGCTGCGCGCGGCCAGCGGTGCGGATGGGTCAAGACCCATCCCTACATTTCTACCCCAAAAAGGGCTTTTTCTACAAACTGTGCGGCTGTATCGTGAGATACAGCCGCGTTTTTGTATATGCGCTATTCCTGCCTGACGCAAAGGCTTATTCCGCTGCCGGGCGCTGGGCGTTTTTGCCGGTCAGCGCAGCAATGACCTTTACAAGCAGCTTGCTGTCGATTGGTTTTGTGATATGCTCGTTCATACCGGCTTCTTTAGATTTCAGCCGATCCTCGGTGAAAGCATTTGCCGTCATGGCGATAATGGGGATCGTTTTTGCGTCCGCCCGGTCAAGTGAGCGAATCCTTCTGGTTGCTTCATAGCCGTCCATGACCGGCATCAGGACATCCATAAGGATGGCATCAAATTCGCCGGGCGCACTCTCTGCAAAGAGGGTCACAGCCTGCTGGCCGTCCCACGCCTTCGTGACCGTGGCACCTTCGTTCTGGATCAGGAACTCGGCAATTTCCATGTTCAGCTCATTATCCTCGACCAGCAGGATATGCAGCCCGCGGATGGACCCCGCAGGGGCGGACGGCTGGGGTGTATGGCTGGCGGCCTGCGTGTCGATCTTAAAGGGAATCGTGATTACAAAGGTCGTGCCTACGCCCTGCGTGCTTTCAAAGCTGATGGTGCCGCCCATTTTCTCGGCAAGGCTCTTTGCGATGGACATGCCCAGACCGGTGCCGCCGAATTTGGACGCGCCGCCCTTCTGCTCCTGCGTAAAGGGCTCGAAGATACGCTGCTGAAATTCCTCACTCATGCCGATGCCGTTGTCCTCACAGACGAACTGCAGCGTTGCGATGCTGCTGTCAGCCGAGGGCAGTTCGCGGGTGTACAGATAAATATGACCGTGATCCCGGTTGTACTTGACCGCGTTGGACATGATGTTCATCAGCAGCCGCTTGAGATGGACCGGACTGCCGATCAGATTGCGATGCTCAATGGTTCTTCCCTTGTGCGCCACCGTGATATTGCGTTCGTCCGCAAGGCGGCCGACTACGCCGGTGACCTCATCAAGGAGGGTTACAACATCAAACGGCTTTTCCTCAAGCTGAATTTCGCCCGATTCCAGCTTGCTCATGTCAAGAACTTCACTGACAAGCTCAAAAAGAATGTCAGAAGCCTCCCGAATTTTCTGGCGGCATTCCGCCTGTTTTTGCAGATCATCGCTGTAATGTTCTGCAACATCAAGCATACCGCTGATGCCGTTGATCGGGGTGCGGATGTCGTGGCTCATGCGCTGCAAAAATTCCGTCTTGGCGCGGTTGGCGGCCTCGGCCTTTTTGACCTCCTCCAGCAGGTTTTTCTGGTACTCCCGCTCCTTTTCCTCCTGCTTACGGAGGCTTTTCAGCTTGTCCCTACGCAGCAGCTGCCAGATCATCAGCAGCACGCCCAGATAGACAAGTACAAATACGACCACACTCTGGGGCAGTGTGCGGAAGGTGATGGTGTCGGGAATATAAGCGTAGATATAGTGATCGCGCTGGCGCAGCATGATGCCATAGGAACGCACACCGTCAACATTCAGATGCATCAGGTGCTTGCTGTCGGCATTTTTCTTTAAGGTCTGGATCGCATCGTGTGTATTTGAACTCTGCCCAATCAGCGCAGTGTCGTTGGATGCAATGATCGCGCCACCATCGGTTATAATGATCGTTCCATCCGTGGCCTTCTGGTAGCCGCTCAGCAGGCTTTGCAGCGTCAGGGTATAGCGGTTGGCAAATTCAGCGGAGGTATAATAGAAGGTGACAATAACGCCGGGCGCATCCCTGCGCGCGCAGGCAGACATATCAATGTGTGAGCCGTCGTTATGATTGATCCGCTGCGAATAGACCTTTTCGTCATGAATGGCGGTATCCAGAATAATATCCCGGTTAAGATTGCCGTGGACTCTCGCCAGCGCGCGGTCATCTGAGCTGTATTCACACACGGTGTTTCCGTCCGGGTCCAGCACGACAATGCCCGTCAGCCACAGCTGCTCGGTACTCTCCCGCAGGAGCTTACGGGTAAGCTCCTGCCCGGCTGCGGTCTCAGCCTCAATATTCATGCTGACCTGACGGGTGCTTTCGATGGAGCGCAGCAGGCTTTTGGATTCGGACGCTTCATTATAATAGGTATAGGTTGCGCATTGGATCTTGACATAATTTACGGTGTCCAAAAGATTGGCCTGCTCACGGGCCTTATCGCTCTGAAAGAGCGACAGCGTGACAAGGCAGAGCAGACATATTCCCAGCAGCGCCCCGCAGATCCAGAATTTTTTGCCCGGGGCAGCAGATTTAGTTGTCTTTTTCAAGCGTATCCACCTCAAGGTATTTTTCCGGCTCATCAAGATACTTCCCGATGATTTTCAAGGAAGTGCCGTCCTGCCGCATTTCCTCCAATGTGCGGTCAAGCTCTTCGCAAAGGCCGCGGTCATCGTTGTTTGCAAAGGCAACGCCGATGCCGACCGTCATAAGAGGATCTTCCAAAATGCGGAATTTGGCATCGTAATCCTTCATATACTGCACGACGGATTCCTCGTGCGCGCCCACCGCATCGGCATAGCCTTTTTCCAGAAAGGTGAAGATCAGCTCTCTGTGGCCAAGGCTGATGAGGTTGCCAAGCTTGGGAATCCGCTCGTCAGTGCGCTTCAGAAAGATGCCCTCCGGCTTCGTTGTGGACTGAACAGCAAGGTTTTTGCCGGCGAGATCCTGCAGGGTATAGATATCGCTGCTCTCGTTCACGGCAACGACCTGACGGCTTGCTATATACGGGCCGGCCCACTGGTAGTCGTCCAGCCGTCCCTCCATAGAAAAGCAGCCCATGATGCAGTCGATAGCGCCGCTCTCAACGAGTTCCTTCTTTTTCTCCCAGTCGATCTGTACGATCTCGACCCGGTAGCCCATCCTTGCGAAGGCCTCGGTGGCAAGCTCAACATCAATGCCGGTCGGGTTGCCGTCCTCATCGAGATAGTTGTACGGCGGGTAGCTGTCACTGCCCAGCTTTATGACAGGCAGGTCAGCCGCTTTGCTGGCGCTGTTTGCCGTGCCGCAGCCGGTAAGAAGTGCGGCTGCCATAAAAAGCGAAATCACAGCAACAAGAATTTTCCTGATTTTCATCACTTGTATCCATTCTGCCCGGTCTATTCAGGGCTTTGCGCATACCGAAAATGTGTAACCCGGTATGCGGCAGATAAATATTGAGACAGAGTAACAGAGTTATTATAGCACACAACCGTGATTTTTCAAGAGCAGAATGTAGGTGCCGTATCTGTATACGGTAAAGAAAAAGTAAAATATACCTGTGCAGTGCTGTGCATAGCAATTTGATTAGACATGATGCGGCAAATCGCACAAATGTATTTACTATTATGCGGTAATTCTGGCTGTAAGAACAAAAGCAAAATAAATTCCTATAAACATATTGACATAGTAGGTAAATGGGTGTATCATACACCCATCGAATCCAAACAACTACCGCGAAGGGAGAAATCACGATGTACCGTATCAGCAAAATTGCATCCATCATGTGTTGTCGAATGCCGTGCTGCCGGGCAAACTGTATGGCCGCGGTGCATTCGCTCTGTTCGCGCTGCACCGATGTAGGGCACCCGCATTGCGGGTGAAGCCATATACCGTACCTGCCCGGCCGCTTCTGTTAAGCGCCGGGCATTTTTGTATCTTGATGTAAAAACAAACGATAAACGACCGATATAAAGGAGAAATTGAGTATGAGACGCATTGTTAAAAAGACCGCCGCCGCTCTGCTGGCCTTCACCCTGACTGCCGCTGTTTTTTCCGGGTGCGGCAGTACCGCCTCCTCCGCTGCATCGGCAGACGCAACGGCTGAAAGCACCTTTGCTGCGAGCGCAGAGGGCGGGGAACTGGAAAAGGTTAAGGCCGCCGGCAAGCTGGTCATCGGCGTCGAGGGTACCTACCCGCCGTTCACCTACCACGATGATAGCGGCGAGCTGACGGGGCTTGACATTGAGCTGGGCAAGGCATTGGCCGAAAAGCTTGGTGTCGAGGCAGAGTTTCAGGAGGCTGCGTGGGATTCGCTGCTCATCGGCATCGACTCCGGCCGGTTTGATACGGTTATCAACAGCGTCAGCATCACCGATGAGCGCGCCGAAAAATACGATTTTTCCGACCCCTATTATTATGAAGCGCGCCGCGTTGTCGTGCGGGCCGATGATGACAGCATCCAGACGCCGGAGAACTTAAAAGGCAAGAAGATCGCCACAAACGCTACGAACGCCTTCATCCCGTGGTATGAGGCGCAGGGCGCAGAGATCGTCGGCGTCGACACCAGCTCTGAGGCTATCGACCTTGTGCTTTCCGGCCGCGCAGACTTCCTCGGCACCAGCGTACCGGTGCTGAACGCCTATCTGGACGAGCATCCCGATGCAAAGGATAAGCTGAAGGAGGCCTTCGTCATCCCGGATTCCGAGGATGTCATTGCCATTCCCGTCCGCAAGGGGGAGACCGAATATCTGGATGCCATCAACGCCGCGCTTGCAGAGCTGCGCGAGGAAGGCAAGCTGAAGGAGATCTCTGAAAAGTATCTGGGCGGTGACTATACCGAGTCCGCGTATCAATAACTGTATTACAGGCAAGGTGAAACACAATGACGGAAAGATTGGCGGAGATCCTGATCTCCTCGTTCCCGCGGCTGGTGCTCTACTGCTTTAAGGCCACCATCCCGCTGACGGTATGCATCTACGCGCTGAGCCTTGTGCTGGCGTTTGCACTGGCACTGATCCAGGTGCAGAATGTCCGCATCCTCAAGCAACTGGCCCGCGTCTATGTTTGGGTGTTCCGCGGCACACCGCTTATCGTCCAGATGTATATCATCTTCTTCGGTCTGCCGTCACTGGGTATCACGCTGGATGCGTTTCCCTCAGCGGTCATCGCATTCTCGCTGAATTACGCCGCTTATATGTCCGAAACGATACGCGCTGCGATCCAGTCCGTGCCGGAGGGACAGTGGGAGGCTGGGTATATGATCGGCCTGAGTTCCGGTCAGATCATGATGCGGGTCATTCTGCCGCAGGCGGCGCGGGTCGCGTTCCCTACGCTGTTCAGCTCGCTGATCGGCCTGACGAAGGACAGCTCGCTGGCGGCGAGCATCACGGTGGTCGAGGTGTTCAAGACCGCCCAGCAGATCGCAGCCCGCACATTTGAGCCGTTTGCGCTTTACTGCGAGGTAGCCCTTGTCTACCTGCTCTTAAACACCGTACTTACCTTACTGCAGGGCGTGCTGGAAAAACGCCTTGCGTGGAATACACCAAAACAAATTGCACAGCTTGGAAAGGAGCCTGCTTAATTATGGCTATTATCAGTGAGATCAACCCCGAGACTGCCCCCGCAAGCATTCAGAAGATTATTGCCGACCATCTGGCCGAGGGTCACGCGCTGACCGCAGAAAAGCGCACGCTGCTGCACAATGCAGCTGCGTTCAACGCCGTGGAGGCCGGTTCCTATGCGCTGGATGATGAGCTGCAGCGGCTGATCGGCAAGCGTGCAGCAGACTTTTTTGAATATGCCATCTCCCAGACGAACGGCTGCCTTGTGTGCAGCATCTATTTCCGCAACCTGCTCAAGAAAAACGGCATCGACTTTGATACTTTTGAGTTTACCGAGAAGGAGCAGATCCTGATCGATTACGGGCAGGCCATTGCGGAGGATCCCAAGCATGTGCCGCAGGAGCTGTTTGATAAGCTGAAAGCAAACTTTACCGAGGAGGAGATCGTAGTGATCACCGCCATGGGTGTGATGATGATCGCCAACAACTATTTTAACGATATTCTCGGCGTGACGCCGGATAAACTGGCCTGACAATAAAAGGAGCCTGCCCATGTTGGAAGTAAAGGATCTGCATTGCAGCTACGGCACGACCCAGGTGCTGAAGGGCGTTGACATTCGTGTCAACAACGGGGAGGTCATTTCGATACTGGGCAGCAGCGGGTCCGGCAAGACCACCCTGCTGCGGTGCATCGGCTTTTTGCAAAAGGCCGACAGCGGCACCATCCGGTTTGATGACTTTGAAAAGGATATTACAAAGCTTCGCCATAATGAGATCCGTGCCCTGCGGATGAAGATGGGCTATGTGTTCCAGAACTTCAACCTTTTCCGCAACATGACGGTCAGGCAGAATGTGCTGGAGGGGCTGATCACCGCCCGCGGCGTAGACCGGGCCGAAGCAGAGCAGACCGCAGACGAGATGCTTGAAAAGGTCGGGATGCTCCATCGGAAGGATTTTTACCCGGACCAGCTTTCCGGCGGGCAGCAGCAGCGTGTGGCCATCGCCCGGGCCATCGCATTCCGGCCGGAGGTACTGCTTTTCGATGAGCCTACCTCGGCGCTGGACCCCGAGCTGACCCGCGAGGTGCTGAATACCATCACCCAACTGGCTGCCGATGGCCTTACGCTGGTGGTCGTCACCCATGAGATGGGCTTTGCCCGCAATGTGTCCGACCGCATCATCTTTATGGAAAACGGCATTGTGGCGGAGGAAGCCCCCGCCAAGGAGTTCTTCCTGCATCCGAAGCAGGAGGCAAGCAAGCGCTTTCTGCGCACGGTCACGGATGACTTCGATTACAGCATCTGACAGGGGAGGAAAGGCAGTATGGCAGGGGTGGTACATTCCATTGATGAGCTGGTGGGTCATACGCCGCTGATGGAGCTTGACCGTTTTGAACGGCAGCAGCACTGCGGGGCGCATATCCTCGCAAAGCTGGAATTTTTTAACCCGACCGGCAGCGTTAAGGATCGCGCGGCGCTGGCGATGATTCAAGCGGCCGAACAAAGCGGGGCGCTGAAGCCGGGCGGAACCATTGTGGAGCAGACCAGCGGAAACACCGGCATCGGGCTGGCGGCATTTGCCGCTGCACGCGGCTACAGGATGGAGATCTTTCTTGAGCGCGGTGCCTCGCTGGAGCGCCGATTGATCCTGCAGGCCTACGGCGTACGGCTGCTGGACTATAAGGATGCAATCGGCCTGCGCCCCGAAGCAGAGCGCAGCCACCCATGGCAGGAGCCGGAGCGCGAGGCAACTCTGGCGGAAATCGCCGCCTACTGCAGACGCACGGGGGCGTATTTCAACAATCAGGCAGCCAACCCGGCCAACCCGGAGGCGCATTTCCGCACAACAGGGCCGGAAATCTGGCAGGATGCCGACGGCAATGTGGATGTGCTGGTCTGCATGGCAGGCACAGGCGGTACAGGCAGCGGAACGGCGCGGTATCTGCGCAGCCGCAACCCCGGGCTGCGTGTCGTGCTGGTGCAGCCCCATCCAGACTCCCGCCTGACGCCGGAGCATCCGGATGTGCAGATCATCGATGGTGTTCTGCCGGCCTACGGTGTGCCGGAAGAAGAACTGTCGGAGTATCTGACACCGGATTGGAGCGATGAATACATCAATGTCCGCACGGCCGAGGCCTACGCAACGGCCCATGATGTCCTGCATACGGAGGGACTGTTTCTCGGCACATCGGCGGCGGCTGCACTGTATGCCGCGGTACAGGTCGGGCAGCGCGCAGAATATGCAGGCAAAAGCATCGCAGTCATTCTGCCGGACAACGGTATGAAATATCTGTCCACACCCATGTATCAACAGACTATATAAGGGGGATATAACCATGAAAATCGGCAATGTAGGCATTTTTGTAAAGGATTTGGCGGGTGCACGAAAATTCTTTGAGGATTACTTCGGCGCAACGCTGCTGAAAACCTATAACGAAGAGGAAAGCAACTACTACTCCGACATCCTGCAGCTGGATGAGGGTGCATGGATCGAGCTGATGACAAAGCCTGAGATCGTAGATGCCCCCAAGGATCCGAACCGCACAGGGCTTGCCCATATCTGCATCAAGGTGAACAGTCGGCCGGAGTTGAACCGCATCATCCAAAAATTCAAGCAGGATGGCTATAAGATCCAGTATGAGCCGTCCAATCCGACCGGCGGCGGTGAAGTGCGTGCCGTGACCTTTGAGGACATTGTGCTGGAAGTCAACTACACGCCGGAAGCGTAAAGCAAACAGGGCGGGGGAAGTGACCGCCCGGAATACCCAACAGGGAGAGTGGTACTATGAGTTTATCTATCGAGAGCCGATGCATCCATCTGGAGGGGGACGACCCCGACCCAAAACGCTGCCTTTCTGGCGGCGCTTTCGACAAAGAGCGCCAAGGCCGAGACCACGGATGAGATCGGCGCCTATGTAAAAAGCATGAAGGATGCGCTTTAATGCCGGGACGATTGCAATCCGCAGCCTAAAGCGGTATAATGTGGCACAAGCTTTGATGAAAATACAGGCACAAAGACCGTGTGTCGAAAGCTTGGCAAAAGGAGACTTGAGATGGACCGCCGCATTGTGACTGCCGCACAGATGAAAGAAATTGAACGGGCTGCAAATGAACGGGGAATCCCATACCTGCAGATGATGGAGAATGCGGGCCTTGCTGCCTACGCGCAGCTGCGGGCACGATTCCCGCAAGCGGCATCACTGCTTGTTGTTTGCGGTAAGGGAAACAACGGCGGTGACGGCTTTGTGCTTGCCCGCGCGGCTGCCTTAGAAGATTGGCAGGTGACGGTCCTGCTGGCGGAGGGCGAGCCGAAAACACCTGATGCCATAACAAATTATGCACGCCTGGAGGGCCTTCAGATCGCCGTCTGCCGCGATGCTGCAGCTCTGGAGCTGCAGCACTTCAGGGTGGTGGCGGATGCCTTGTACGGCACCGGATTCCATGGCAGTCTGCGCCCGGCCGGACGCGCCGCCTGCGCGCTGATACATTGCGCGCATGAGGCGGGAGCATTTGTGTTGGCCCTCGATCTGCCAAGCGGTATTGCAACCGATACCGGCGAAGTCGCCGAGGGGGCTGTCAGTGCTGATCTGACCGTGACATTCGACAGCTATAAACCGCTGCATGCTGCCAAAAATTCTGCCGTGTACTGCGGTGAGATCGTATGTGCAGATATTGGCATTAGATGTTTGGACGATGCAGAGGCATAAGTAAATTACGAAGATAATGGACTTGCATCTGGTATAGTGTATTTTTCTTTCATTATTTTCGTGTGCGCGTGAAGCAACTCCAGTGCCTTTGTCTGTATGCAGGAAAGGTCTGCTTGGTTTGTATGTGCGAATGCAAGCTTGATTTGCGCACAGGCCAGTGCATGACTATCCTTGCTCTTTCGTTCATCTGCTGCCAATAGAAATTTTTGCAGCAATCCTAAATCGCAGCAGTAATGCAGCTCCACCAGCTTTGCCCGGTATTCTAACTCTGCGGGAGTGATTCCCGGGAATCGCTTCATGTCAACGGTGTGCTGTGCCTCGTGCTTCAAAAGTGACACAAGAAACCGTTCACTTTCAAAATCATACGCCTGCTCGATGCAGTTGATCGTTCCATCGGGCGAAGCCCAGCCGCCCGTACCCTGCTTGCCGAAGGTCAGATAATCCAGCCAACTCCGGAACACAAAGCTTTTCAGAATGTTGACGGTGTATTCGGCTGCACCATCCGGCAATTCGACACGGTAGACGGTCGGAACCGTGTCACGCCAGACATACGGGCCGTAATAGCCCTGTGTTTTCCCGAAAAGCGCATGATAGCCGTTTTCTTCAAACACAGACTGAAGCTGTTCGACTAAAGTATCTTCATCGGCATCCGGCATAGGCAGAAGGTGCTTCAGCCCGGTCAACAGCTTGTCTGCGGCCTCCGCCTCCGGTAAGCCGCAATAAAAGGTGTCCCGGAAATATACCTGATACAACCGCAAAACAGCGTTGAGCATGTCCGGTATTTCGTAGTTTCGGTATTTACAATCTTCAAAGATTGCGGTATACGCGGGAAGAATCTCCTTGCACTCCTCATGGATGCGCATATAGGCAAGAGCGCCTTTCATGTCTCCGTTGAGAAAAAATTGGCTGATCTGCATAGCTACTCCCTTTAAAGGCAATCGGCGGTCTTTTATGGCTGGCTGCCGTCATATAAGTTGATTTTCTTTTTATAATACACAAATCCCACAAAATCTGCAAGCGCCCAGCCGATGGGAACGGACCACCAGATGCCGGTTACGCCGATGGAGGGCAGGGAGGACAGCAGGTAGGCGAGGGCAACGCGGGTGCCCAGCGAGATGACGGTAAGCACAACGCTCATGCCCGGCTTTCCCAATGCGCGGTAGAGGCCATACAGCAAAAACAGGCAGCCGATACCGCAGTAAAACGAACCCTCAATATGCAGATACCGCACACCCTCACGCAGAATTTCAGTTTCCCCGGCATCGACAAAAAGCAGCATCAGTGGTTTGGCAAATGCGCAGACAAACGCGGACAGCACCACGCAGAAGGCAGCCGAAATCAAGACAGCGCTTTTCAGACCCGCGCGTATGCGGTCGTTTTGCTTTGCACCGTAGTTCTGCGCAATAAAGGTGGAGAAGGCGTTGCCGAAATCCTGCACCGGCATATAGGCAAAGGCATCGATTTTCACGGCAGCGGCAAAGGCTGCCATCACAACGGGGCCAAAGCTGTTCACAAGCCCCTGTACCATAAGAATACCGAGATTCATCACCGACTGCTGGACACAGGTCAGCGAGGAATAGGAGAATATTTCCCGGACCCTCTGTGCGCGTAAGGTGCGCGGCCTTGCAACCGAGCGCACCTGCGGAAAGCGCACCCAAGTGTAGACGGCAATACCCACACCGGAAATATACTGCGCAATCACGGTGGCCTGTGCAGCACCCGCGACCGCCTTGTTTAACCCTACAACAAACCAGAGATCCAGCACGATGTTCAGCACCGAGGAAACTGCCAAAAAGACCAGCGGGATCACTGAATTGCCGATGGCCCTTAAAAACGAAGCGAAAAAGTTGTACAGGAAAATGGCGGGTATCCCTAAAAAGACGATAAACAGGTAGACGCGCATATCGCCCCAAACCTCGGCAGGAACCCGCAGAAAAATGCGAAGCCCGTCAAGGCATGCAAAGGCGATAAGGTTCAAAAGCACGGTGATAAGCACAATGCAATAAAATGATGCGCAGAGGCTTTCCCGCAGGGCAGTTTCGTCCCGCTGCCCGAAACGCATGGAAAACAGCGCGCCGCTGCCCATGCAAAGCCCCAGAATGACCGAGGCCAAAAAGGTCATCAGCGTAAAGGCAGACCCGACTGCCGCCAAGGCGTTTCGTCCTAAAAATTGCCCGACGATAAGCGTGTCAGCGATGTTATAGCACTGCTGCAGCAGGTCACCCAAAATCATGGGGATGGCAAACAGAAGCATTGACCGCACGACAGGACCCTTTGCTAAATCTCGGTTCATAGCGATTCCTCACAAAACGAAAGTTGATAATTACGAATCGAAACCATTATAGCGCGGCAAAGACGGCGCGTCAACGGCATATTTACTTTTGGAAAGAATGATGCTATGATACGCATAGAAAGTTTACAGACGGAGGGAACGCTATGTATCTGGACGGGCTGGACACACTGGATCAGAAAATCGTACGGCTGCTCATAGAAAATGCGCGCATTTCCTACTCGGACATCGGGGAGAAAATCGGCATATCCAGAGTCGCGGTGAAGGCAAGGATCCAGACGCTGGAGCAAAAGGGCATCATTGAGGAGTATACGACCGTCATAAACCCGCAGAAAATCAGCGGTGCGGTGTCCTGTTATTTCGAAATCGAGACAGCGCCCGACTGTCTGGCACAGGTCACGCAGATTTTGGACCGGCACGATACGGTCACGCAGATCTACCGTGTGACCGGCAGGGATAAGCTGCATGTTCACGCCGTTGCGGCTTCTGCAGAGGAAATGGAAACATTTTTGCACACAGTCATCGACACCCTGCCCGGTGTGCAAAGCTGCAGCTGTAATATGATTTTGTCGCGCATCAAGGATATAAAGGGGCTGCGCTTATAAAAGGTGTCTTGCACCATGCGGCGCAAAAGGCCATATACCGACCTGACATGCTTGATCCGCTATTCTAAATGTATCTAATCTTTAGGGAGGCAACTGCCTATGCAGCCGTTATCTGACCGTACTGCCGGTTTTACGGATTCTGTCATCCGCCGAATGACCCGTATCTCCAATAAATATGGGGCGGTAAATCTTTCACAGGGGTTTCCGGATTTTGATCCGCCGAAGGAAATTTTGGGCTGTCTGGCCGAGGTCGCCCATGAGGATTACCACCAGTATTCCATCACCTGGGGCGCACAGAACTTCCGCGAGGCGCTGGCTGCAAAGCAGACACACTACATGGGCCGCGCCATCGACCCGGACAGTGAGATCGTCGTAACCTGCGGCAGCACCGAGGCGATGATGACCGCAATGATGACGGTAACGAACCCGGGGGATAAAGTTGTCATATTCTCACCGTTTTATGAGAACTACGGTGCGGACACGATCTTGAGCGGTGCGGAGCCGATTTATGTACCACTGACACCGCCTGCTTTCAACTTTGATCCGGAGGTGCTGGAGGATGCTTTCCGCCAGCATCCCAAGGCGCTTATTTTATGCAATCCATCAAACCCATGCGGAAAGGTGTTCACGCGTGCGGAATTGGAAACCATCGCTGCGCTGGCAAAAAAATATGATGTCTATGTCATCACCGATGAAGTCTATGAGCATATCATCTACGCGCCGCACACCCACACATATTTTGCAACCCTGCCCGGCATGTGGGAGCGGACGATTTCCTGCTCATCGCTGTCCAAGACATATTCTGTTACAGGTTGGCGGCTGGGCTATGTCATCGCACCCGCGCCCATCATCGAGCGCGCAAAAAAGGTACACGACTTTTTGACGGTCGGCGCTGCAGCCCCATTACAGGAGGCCGTTATTCCCGGCTTGAAATTCGGGCAGGACTATTACGATGATTTGCTGCAAAAATATACGCATAAGCGTGATCTGTTCTGCAAGGGTCTGGACGATTTGGGTCTTGTCCACAACATCCCGCAGGGCGCGTATTATGTGATGCTGGACATCTCTGCGTTCGGTTATGACAGTGACCTGCAATTCTGTGAGGATCTGGCTGCCAAGGTCGGCGTAGGTGCGGTACCGGGATCCAGCTTTTTCCGGGAGCCGGTCAATCATTTGATCCGTTTCCACTTTGCCAAGAAAGATGATACTCTGAACGAGGCACTCAACCGTTTGGAAACACTGCGAGAAAAGATCCCTGAAAAAGGAACAAAGTAAAAACAAGAGGAAATGAAAGTGCCTCTGCCGATACCCAACCGGCAGAGGCTTTTTGCATGCAAGGATAACCGCGCGCTTTGCAAGTGTCTTTGCCCCATCACGGTGTTTTTCAAGCCGATGAGTTACTTTTCGCTTCTTCGTGTCCAAAGGTATGGTCCACAAAACCCTATTCTAGCATGGTGCTTACGACCAGCCTGAAAAAAACCAATGTCCGTCTTTTGGCAGCAGAAATGATTATAGTATGATGCAATGAGCAGAGCAGTGTTTTGTCGTGGCAGGCTGGTTTGAACTAAAAATCTTCTGTCGATGCCGCAATAAATCTAACAATCGAAAACAAAACTTCAAAAATCCTGTGCTTCCGAATGAATCGTAGAAAAACACTTGCGTTTCTTGTGCAGTCTGCTATAATAACAACATCATCCGGAAGATGAACGGGACAAAGGGGTCGCGTACTTACCAAAGTATGCGGCCCCTTTTCCTATAGCACAAAGGCGTGCAGTACCTGTCACAGGGCTGCACGCCTTTCTGTTTTGGATGAAAGAGGGCATATCAGAGAAACGGAAAGAGAGGGTCACACAATGAAAAAGCGTACTCGATTTTTAGCACTTACCGTGGCAGCCGCCATGTCCGCAAGTCTGTTGGCAGGCTGCGGCTCCAGCGCCCAGCAGGGCGAAGCGGCCGCTTCCAGTGAGGCCCCGGCCAGCACCACTGCCGCAGCGGATGGCGAGGAGGACAATATCATTCGTGTGGGTGCTGTCTGCTCCATGACCGGCGGCTCCGCCATTTACGGCGAGGGCGCACAGAACGTCATTGATATGGCTGTCGAGGAGATCAACGCCGGGGACTCCGGCTATAAGATCGAGATCGTCAACGGCGGCAAGGTCGCAGACGATGCCAAGGACGCCAAGCAGGCCATGAACGCCTACAACAAGGTCATGGCGGACTCTCCGGAGGCCATCGTCGGCAGCTTCTTCTCCTCGGTCACACTGCCCATGGCAGAGCAGGCCTCCAAGGACGGTATGCTGCTGCTGGCGACCGGCGCAACCAACGCCGACGTTACCTTAAAGGGCGACACGATCTTCCGCAACTGCTTCATCGACCCGTATCAGGGCAAGATGGCAGCGCTGTTCGCCAAGGACAAGGGCTTTACCAAGGCCGCGGTCATCTACGCCAAGGACGATGACTACTCCAACGGTCTGAAGGATGCCTTTATTGAAAACTGCGAGGCCAACGGCATCGAGGTCGCCTACACCGGCGAGTGCATGTCCACCGATACCGACTTCTCCTCGCAGGCAGCGCAGGCCGTGGCCAGCGGTGCAGAGCTTTTGTATTATCCCTGCTTCCTTGACACCGTTCCGCTGCTGGTCGGTGCAGCCCGCAATGCAGGCTTTACCGGCGCGATCATGGGCGGCGATGCCTGGGATGGCTGCGACATCACCGGCCTTGCCGCACAGTTTGAGGATTGCTACTTCACGAACCACTACTCCAGCGAGGATACAGCCCCGGCTGTCCAGAACTTCGTGCAGAAGTACACCGAAAAGTACGGCACCGAAAGCCTGAACGCCTGTGCAGCGCTGTATTATGACGCTATGTACATGCTGGTGCAGGCCGCTGAGAATGCAGGCGGCACCGACACGGCCAGCCTTGTCAAGGGCATGACCGGCATGAGCTTCACCGGCGTCGGCGGCGACATCACGCTGGACGAGAACGGCGACGCGATCAAGAGCATTGCCATCAACACCTTCGTGGACGGCGCAGTCAAGTGGACGGAAACGCTCGGCGCTGACGGCAAGGTCGTTTCCAAGGCTGAATAAAAAGTAAAGTCCAAAGACGGATGGGAGATGTACACGGTGGTGCTGCAACCCGCAAGGAACGCCTGCCGTGTACATTCCTTTTTTTGAAACACCGTAGGAAAGGGGAATGGACCACAAATGAGCTTCTCATTGTTTTTCCAAAGCCTGATCAATGGATTGAATCAGGGCGCGATCTACGCACTGATCGCCCTTGGCTACACAATGGTCTATGGCATCATCCGCATGATCAACTTCGCGCATGGTGATTTTATCATGATCGGCGCATACACGCTGTTCTACACGATCCCGCTGATGGTCAACGCGGGTATGCCCGCTTGGTTGGCGGTCATCCTTGCCATTGCGGTCTGTGCCGTGGTCGGCGTGCTGGTCGAGATCCTCGCCTACCGCCCGGTGCGCAAGGCGGGCTCCATGTCCGCGCTGATCACGGCGCTGGCGATGAGCATCTTCCTTGAGAACCTGGCGATGGTGCTCTTTGGCGCAAAGCCCCACAACGTGCAGGCCATCTTCAGCCTGCCCACCATCACGGTCGGCAGCGTGGCGCTGCCGTTGAACGTGCTGCTGACGATCGCCATCGGGTTGGGCATCATGATCGCGCTGCAGCTGTTCGTCAAGAAAACCAAGCTCGGCAAAGCGATGCGCGCCGTGCCGCAGGATAAGGATGCGTCAACTTTGGTAGGCATCAATGTCAACAAAATTATCACCACGACCTTCGCCATCGGCTCCGGGCTGGCTGCTGTGGCCGCGCTGATGTACTGTGCAACTTACCCCCGCGTCACAAATGACATGGGCTCGATGATGGGCATGAAGGCCTTCATCGCAGCCGTCCTCGGCGGCATCGGCATCATCCCCGGCGCGATGCTGGGCGGCATCCTCATCGGGTTGATTGAAATTTTTGTCAAGCTGTTTGCCCCCGGCTGGTACGAGGCCGTGACCTACGGTACGCTGATCGTGATTCTGCTGGTGAAGCCTTCCGGTATTCTGGGCAAGAATGTCGGTGAAAAAGTGTAAGGGAGCGTGAACAAAATGACGAAACGACGGCTGGCCTCCTACGGCCTGAATCTGGTTGGTGTCGCGCTGCTGTACGCGGCCATCACGCTGGCTTTTACCTTCAACGCCTTCGGCAAAAGCACGACTTACATCCAGGGCATCTGCACGACTGCCTGCTACACGATCATCATGGTCACGTCGCTCAACCTCGTCGTGGGCTTTATGGGTGAGTTCTCGATGGGTCATGCGGGCTTTGTCTCGGTGGGGGCGTATGTGTCCGCTATCGTGTCCGGTGCGCTGGCCGGGCACGGGCTTTCGGATCTGGCGCTGCTGCTCGTTGCGATTCTGGCGGGCGGCCTGGCCGCGGGCCTTATGGGCATTGCAGTCGGCATCCCGGCACTGCGGCTGCGGGGCGACTATCTGGCTATCGTTACGATGGCTTTTGCCGAGATTATCCGCGTCTGTTTCTGCAACTTTTCCATTACGGGCGGCGGCAAGACGATGAGCGGTATTCTCAAGCTTTCCACGTTTGACCGCGCATTCTGGATCATGGTCGTCTGCGTGACGGTTATGTTTCTGTTTGTGCGCAGCCGCTTTGGCCGCACGGTGCAGGCCATCCGCGAGGATTACATTGCGGCGTCGGCCTCGGGCATCAACGTGACCTACTACAAGGTACTGACCTTTGCGTAAGTAATTGTTAAACTTAGATTTAACCCGTTGTTTCGTCAACGGTAGCCTATG
>OGYO01000372.1_pt1 | contig 22748 bp, 23 predicted proteins | sample 1576561 | NCBI WGS metagenome assembly OGYO01 (sample SAMEA3541507, study PRJEB24748) | human gut metagenome | biome: human gut; feature: human-associated habitat; material: faeces | place: China | collected 2012 | reverse complement strand
AGCTCGCGCTCGATATGTTCCACTACTGGGTCGCCAAGGTCGTCGGCTCTTACGTCGCGGCCATGAACGGTGTGGACGCCATCATCTTCACCGCCGGCGTCGGCGAGAACAGCAAGTCCTCCCGCGCCGCCATCGCCGAGTACTTCGGCTATCTGGGCGTGAAGATCGACGAAGCCGCCAACAGCAAGCGCGGCGAGGATATCATGATCTCCACCCCCGACTCCAAGGTCAAGGTGTTCGTCATCCCGACGAACGAGGAGCTCGTCATCGCCCGCGACACGAAGGCCATCTGCGGCTGAGTTTCCGAGTTTTCAAAGCCACGGCGCTGACCGGCGCCGTGGTTTTTGCATGGGCAGAAAAAAGTTCGCCTTTCGCCCGGAAAACCGTTGACAAATATGTGGCGGAATGGTAAACTGTCAAGGCCGCATTGAGTGGGTACAAAGCGGAGACATCCTCCCGCCCACAAGAGCGAGACTCTACAGAGAGGCAGGTGCAACGAGTTTGAAGCACGCTATCATCGTTACCGGCGGTAAGCAGTACCGCGTGGCCGAGGGCGACGTCATCTTCGTCGAGAAGCTGGATGTCGAGGCCGGCGAGACTGTGAAGTTTGACCGCGTTCTGGCTGTCATCGACGAGGACAAGGCTGTTTTCGGCACCCCCGTGGTGGAAAACGCCGTCGTGTCCGGCAACGTCGTCAAAAACGGCAAGAGCAAGAAGATCCGCGTTTACAAGATGAAGCCGAAAAAAGGCTATCGCAGAACGCAGGGCCACAGACAGCCCTACACCAAGGTCGAGATCACGAAGATCGAGGCCTGATTTCCGCAACTGATTTTGACACATGGAGGTGTAATTCGAAATGGCACATAAAAAAGGCATGGGTTCCACCAAGAACGGCCGCGACAGTGAGTCGAAGCGCCTTGGCCCCAAGAGAGCCGACGGTCAGTTTGTTCTGGCCGGCAACATCCTCGTCAGACAGCGCGGAACGAAGATCCACCCCGGCATCAACGTCGGCAAGGGTAAGGACGACACGCTCTTCGCCCTCGTGGACGGCGTCGTGAAGTTCGAGCGCAAGGACAAGGATCGCAAGCAGGTCTCTGTTTACGAGGAGATCGCACAGTAATCGCAAACGGGGTGGGCATCGCGCCTGCCCCGTTTTTCTATCCCCGCCGGGCTGCCCGGCAACGAAAGTGAGGAATGACCATGGCTTCGCCATTTGTTGATAAAGTGACCATCACCGTGCGCGCGGGCGACGAGGTGAGCTTCGAGCTGCCCATGACCTTTCGCGCGACTAAGTACTCCGGCAGCGAGGAGCTGGTGGGCAAGGAGCGCTGGGCGATCGAGCGCGCAATCCATGCATCCATCAAATCGTTCATGTTAGATGGCAATGGACGGTCACCAAAAGCCAGTTGCCAGTAGCCTTCGTGAATACCACAAGACCAGATTCGAAGCTGCGTTGGATAGGCAACGATCCGCCCCTGCTCATCATGAAGTATATCAGCAATATTGGGACTCATGGTATTTACGTTGCGTTGGATAACCTGAGATGTTGACATATCATTAACAAATCCTTTTTTAACCAATGACGAGAACGAATAGTCGACACACACCTCAAAAATATCCACACTACTATCTTGAGTGATTAGCATCTGTGCCACTTCTTCAGATGTGATTGAACTGCGGATAAAGTTTAGACCAACGTTGGGGTATTTCTGTCTATAAAGTTCCTCTGCGTTTGGCAACCATACACCTGAGCGAATGACAAGCTGTTGATGATCCATTTCCCTTGCTTTCGCGCGTATATACATGCCTGTCATAGAACACAGGACATAACGACCATCCGAAAGTATCCACGCAGGTGTTTCTCCCATTAGAGTTTCAGTAGGAACATAGGCGATTGGTTCAAAATCACCTCCTGATGCACTGCAATAGACTTGCCCGTTCATAGCAAGGTATACTTCGTCGTTTGTCATTTTGTAGGCCAGCCCACCAACCGTATTGTTACCAGAAAAAATCTTCATAGAGAGGTTTAAGTCAGTTAATGTATTTGTCGAAGTGTTTAGTAGGCTGATGCAGTAATCTGCGTTCAGACGACGTAGAAACAAGAAGTTGTCACCTTGTTCGTGACATACACCGATAGCACCTTCGACTTTATACTCTGTTGATTTGCCTGATGTGCGATCAAAGCCAAAGAATGAATAGCTGCCATCATTTGCATATGAAAAAACGTAAAGCTGATTTTCTGTAAGCAAGCTACGTGCAACACGACTGGGAAACAATTCGCGATTGGGGTTTAAACATTCCATATCCATTGCACGGGTTTCCCAATGGATGCCCTCTTGATCAATGTGCCCAAAGTTGCCATTTGTGACATTGTACCCATACAAACCGTCATCGCCTGCGACGATATAGGTAACAGTTTCATTGAGCTGTTCACGTGTCTTTTCATCAATAATAACAAAAGTTTGATCAAATCCGTCTGGCGACTTCGGGAGCTGACAAAACTTATCCAATCCTTCGTCTGGTTGATAAGTATATACGGACATATCTCCCAAATACGCATAGCAGGTATCTCCACTCCAATCTACATGTTGAATATACGCAGCACCTTCATCTACCAAACCTGATGAAATCATATACGATTGAGTAAAAATGTCAGCATTTTGAGCAGGAGAGGCATAAGCCGAGCGCAACATTGTTATCAGGAGCAGCGTAACAAACAGAATGCTTTTTTTCACAAGTAGTCACCTCCCTAAAGCATCCGCCGTCCCTTTGGCATCAAAGGGGCGACGGACAACGATTTTGATCACAGCGAAATAAAGCTCTTCATACCATACCCAGTGCGCCACTCATACCAACCCGTCAGGTTGCTGTGCTGATAGCCTGTACCGCCGATCGAATAGAAATCAGCATTGGCGCTTCCATAGACGGAAACAGTCGACCCATTTGGAAGATAGCAGGCAACGTAAGAACTTGTATTCGGTTGCATACGCATCTTCAACGTTCCTCCGTGAACAGTACCAGCCGAAGCTGTCGCAATAATGGAAAAAGCGCAAACCAAAGCCAAAGCTAGACATAAGAGTTTCTTCATAATGGCTCCTTCTTTCGTTGTAGTTTTTGATCGTGTTTATAAATTTTCAACCGAGGAAATAATTAATCTCTTTATAGCCTAAATCGAACATAAGCGCCCCAAATTTAATATTTATGCGCCCAATGGTATCACCCCCTATGTTTGTTTTAGTTGCGATTACGCATCGAAGCAGGTATTTCAGGCTGATACTTGCTCCATGCGCTTGCTGAAGCCACTCCAATCACCGCAGTCAGTTTCGCCAGCGCGGCAGCGGCGCACAGCAGCTTGAATCCCATGGTTTGAACAAGGCTGAGAATCTTTTTCACGATATCGCCACCTTTCATGGTTTGATGTGATGTCATGATATCCCATTTGGGATGCGAATGGTGTAAACATGCGTGAATTGTATCCGTGAAGACGTGATTGACATAATGTGCGTTTCACGAATGCAAAACTGGCTCTCGCGCCACAAATTTGGCTTGACAATATTCGAATATCTTCTTATTCTGAAGGCGGATGCTTGCTAAAGGAGGGCTTAATGATGCCGTTAGCTTGGCATGGCTTTGAAATCACAATCAACTTCGTCGAAATTATCGGCGCTTTATACTTTACTTGGCGATGGATAAGTCGGGAGACTACTACACGATTTTGGTCCGTTTCATCCATCTTATTCATGTGTATTGGAACCATCTGGCTATCACTATATGGTTTTTTTGATATCGCCATTGTACCGGATATCACACCTCTGATTGCTTGTGTTTTCCTATATGCACTTCTAATTCTAAAAATCCAGTGGGATATTGCCATTACATGCGCAATGTTAAATACTATTATTCTTGGCACACTTGCCTATTCTATAGATAACCTTTTTTCGACGGCACTTCTCGTTCCTTATGGTTCTATTGTCGCACAGGATACACCACGCTTTGCAACTATGATTTTATCTCATATCCTATGGGTACTTGTATGGCTAGGCATCATTCGCTGGTTTCATCCGTTCTCGTCCTCCACTTTCATTACAAAGGGACGCTGGTTGATTGCGATGGTGCCTCTATTTACACTTGTTTTGATCACCGTACTGTTGGAATATGCACGTGCCGTGCCAGCGGCGGTTAATAACATTTCGCCATTCACAGGTGTATGTATTGGAATTGGAATGCTAATTCTTAATATAGGTACTTTACACTTATATAGTGAAATGACCAAGCAAGCTCAAGAAGCGATCCTTCTGCAGGCCCAAAAACAAATTGGGGATATGGCGCTTCAATACAAAACGGAACTAGAAGCATTAACGCAAGAGGCACGCCGCTTTCGGCATGATTTCAATAACCATATTTATACTTTACAGGGGCTTGCGGAAGCCAAAAATTATGTTTCTCTTAATGCCTACTTGTCTGAAATAGGCGGAGAATTGTGGAATTTTTCGAAACAAATTTCTACTGGAAATCAGGCGCTTGACGTGCTTCTCAATGGTAACATGAATTTAGCAAAGCAGAAGAAAATTCATGTTACGGCAGAAGGAAATGTGCCAGAACAACTTCCCATCAACGATCAGCACCTATGTATATTGATAGGGAACCTATTCACCAACGCTTTTGAAGCCTGCGAAAAAATTACAGAGATAGAAAAGCGTTCTATTTGTATACAGGTCTATACACAGCGCAATCATCTATTCATTTCGATGGAAAACTCTACGGATGGTTCGGAACAAAAGTTGGACGGCAAATGGATTACAACAAAACAAAATCCACAGGAACATGGCTTTGGTCTGTTAAGCATTGATCTATTGGTCAAACAATATCATGGTTATTGTGATCGTAGCCATCAAAATCACCGTTTTTCTACAACTATTGTATTTCCACTTGCAGAACTGGAATAATCATTTACCATTTACGAACGCAGAATGACAGTTGACGTACACATACACCATTTTTTGATGAATCCTGATATACTGAAAAACAAGGAGGAATTCATATGCGGATAGCTATCTGTGAGGACAACATAGCCCACGCTCAGATTCTGAGCAGATATATTAATGGTTGGGCAAAACATCACAGAGTGACTGTTTTGATTGTATGCTATAAAAGCGCGGAAGAATTTCTTCTTGGATGGTCAAAGGACAATACGTTTGATCTCGCTTTTTTGGATATTGAATTGAATCATACAAACGGTCTTGAATTGGCATACTGCATAAGAAAGCAAGATCAGGGAATGCTACTTGTGTTTACTACAGGTTTGCAAAATTATGTTTTTAGGGGCTATGAGGTTCGTGCTTTTCGCTATATGTTGAAACCAATCAAAGAAAAAGAGTGCATGAAAACGCTAGACGCGGCATATCAAATAATTTCAAATCAAAACGATGACACTTTTGCGATTGTACAGGAAACGCAAAGCATCCGACTATTTAAGCGAGATATTTATTATTTTGAAATGGACAATCATTATGTCATAGTTCACACGACCAGAGGCACATACAGGTACAAAGAAAGGCTGTCACACATCGCTTCATTATTTGGTGAACCCCGCTTTTGCAAATGCCATCGTTCGTATGTAGTAAATCTTGAACATGTTTCAACAATTAATCAAAATAAGGTTGAGATCGATAACGGTGACATATTGCAGGTAAGCAGGGCACGGTGGCAAAGTCTAAACCAGTGCTTTATCTCATACTATGTAACGCTCAAAGATAAATACCAAAGAGCCTGCAGAGAAGGTATTATATGAATGCCATTTTGTCTCGTCTCATCGATAAATGTATAAGGCATGGTATTATTAAAGATCAAGAGACAGATGTTTATCGCTATGGATTTGATTTGCTCGTTTTTTCACTAATCAATATCATTCTTTTGGTTTTTGTGGGATTGGCAGTCAATAGAGCAGGAAGTGTTGCTCTTATACTTTTGGGTTACATTCCCTTACAAAGTATGGGCGGCGGATACCATGCTGACACGCACCTTCGTTGCATGCTGCTCATGCTTTTTGATATGGGCATTGCTTTGTTTGCGGTCGAATTTGCAAATAGAAATCTATTGATCGCTGGTGCTTGCATTGGAATAATCATCATCTTTTTACTCGCCCCCGTTCAACATCCAAGCGCACCTTTTGGGATCAATTTTGCAAAGAGAATGAAAGGACTTGTGCGAGTTTATAGCACAATAATATTTGTTGCTATGTTTTTTTCAATGAAAGAATACAAAACGGTATCATCTTGTATGGCCACGAGCATCATTCTTTCAAGCTTTTCTCTTTGCGGTGCCATGATAAAATCAAAATGTATACAAAACAAATCTTTGTAAAACACATAATTATTCTGCACAATGCCATAAGTTGCACCGGGACATGGCGGTCTGGCAAATCCTTTCTTTGTTTTCGTACACATAGTTGGGAATCAAGTGGCTCACGCCCTGAAGTTCACCTTGGGACTCACCCCTCTCTACTATGTCCTGTGCGCTCGCCGGGTCTTTTGCTCCCTCCCGGCTTGTCCATAGCATAAAGGAATCCGGTTTTTTTGAACAGGAAAAGGCTAGGAAGATTTCCGGAAGCTTTTGACGGCTTTAGATGCTTATATAATAGCGTTTTCAATAGTCTCAGGAAAAATATTGCGAACATATATTCCCGTATGATATGATTGTCATACGGTATTTCCGTCATTCAACAAAGAAGGCGAGGCGAGCGTGTGCACAACGGACTGGACCATCCTGAAATCGATATGCTAAAGGAACAGAACGAAACAGCCGAACAGGAAAGCAACCTGTTTGCCGTCATGGACGAGCATATCCCCTCCCCGCCGGAAATAGAAGCGGAAGACGTCCTCGTCCTCCCCGAGATCCAGTCCATGACGGATTACATTCGCCTGCATTTTGAAGAAAAGCTCGTGGAGGAATTGTCTCGTAGACTCCGCTGCGGCGAGCTGGTCGTACCCTCTGGAGGGCGGCTGTATCAGGAATTGCCCTGGGCAGGTTCGGAGGACGACGAGGAAGAAAGCGTCTCAGACCCGGGTTCTCCCGAGCCGAAGGACGGGGTTCCGGCAGATTGGGAGGATCCCCGCTTTTCTGCTCCCGGCGTGCGCGTCGCCGGCGTGCGCCCGAAAAAAGGGGCCATCGTATGGTTCAATTACCGCCGCGTCGCAGAATGCGGCGTGGAGGCCGACCTGACGCTGGAAATGGAAATCGAGCTTCGGTGGTATACGCTCAGAAAAACGGTATGCCCGCGCTACGACGTGGATATGTGGTTCGATATGGAAGAGGATATCGCCGCCGACTACGGTAATTTCCGCATTCACCGCCATCGCGGCGAAAAGCCCGGCGTCAGGCTGGACGATTATCTGGCGCCTGTATTCGGGTGGGAGGACGTCGAAAAGGAAGCGGAACAGATCATCTTTCAAGTCGCCCCGGAAGGACTGCAAGATCCCCAATGGCTGCATCCGGGCCTGTTTGCGGAAAGGTTGGGACTCAGACTCCTCCATCTCCCGCTGTACAGGCGTCCCCGGACCGCCAGCATTCTGTTCTTCGGTCCGGGCGAGGCGCTGACGGCGTCGGGGGAGGACGGAGATAAAGCGCCGCCCGTTCCGGTACAGGTGGAAGCCAATACCATCGTTATCAACAGCCGGTGCATCGGAAAGGAACGGGGCGCCGTCTTTCACGAATGCTTTCATTTCATGGAGCATCGATTGTTCTTTCATCTTCAGCGTCTGCACTGCAGCGACGTCGCCCGTCTCGGTCAATGGAAGCCGGTTGCTCTTGAGAAGAACGGACGCAGCCCCATCGAGTGGATCGAGTGGCAGGCCCATGGAGGCGGGCTGTGCCTGCAGGCGCCCCGCACGCTGCTCCGAAAACGCGTCGCTGAGGAACTGAACGGCCTGCGGCATGTGCGCCGCCATATGGGCTATAAGCTGGAGCTCGTTGGTAAGAAACTGGCAAAAGAGTTCGGGATCTGCAACTATCAGCTGCGCAACCGCATGATCCAGGTGGGTTACAGCGAGGCCAGGGGCTCGCTGAACTTTGTGGGCGACGGTTATATCGAGCCGTTCGCCACCGATCCGGGCGCATGCCGCGGCAATCAGAATTTCGTGATCAGCCCGAAGGAGCTGCTGGAAGAGTATGTGCGGAACGAGACGTTCCGCAGACTCATCGATACCGGGCGCTATATCTATGCGGACGGGCATATCTGTCTCAACGACCCGGAATACGTGGTTCAGCGGGGCAAGAAGCTCCTGCTGACGGAATGGGCCAACGCCCATGTGAACCGGTGCTGCCTGCGGTTCGTTCGGACCTATCACCGGGACAGACAGACGCATTATGTGTTCGGTCAGCTCAACAGCGACGAGGCGTACAACGGCAGGAGCCTTGCATTCTCCATTGAGAGCGGCGCAAAGAACGTCCTGACGCAGGCGAAGGAAATATCCGAGGTATTGCTGAACCTTCCGTGCAGTTTTCCCGGAACGCTGAAGGCACATATGGAACGGCTGGACGTAACAATCGAATTGCTGGCGGAGCGGTCTCGGCTGTCGGTCTCGACGCTGAACCGTCTCAGAAGCAAACAACAGGAACGATATAAAATAGATCAGGTCGCCGCCGTCTGTTTTGGTCTCCGGCTTCAGCCGGAATACAGCTTTGATTTGCTGCGAAAAGCCGGACTGGGCTCTTTGCCGACGCCGAGAATTCTTGTTATTAGCGGCGCGCTTCAATGCTTATATAAACTGGGTATTGATGTGGTGCAGACAGCTTTAAAGGAACACGGATGCGAATTAAAACTGAATGAATGACGGAGGCGGGTTTCTTCCGGAACGGCATATCCTGCGGGGTATGCCGTTTTTTTTTGAAAAATTTCTGAAAAACGTGTCAGAAACTGACACGAAAACCAGCCGCTTTTGCGCCAAAGATGCAGGATTGTTAATGCGAATATTCATAAACCGACTGTATTTTCATACAGTTCGCCATTTTGATGCAGGAATAAAAAGCAAAATGCAAGTTTTAATTCAAAATAGCATGTCAGTTTCTGATATGTTCTTATGAGTTTGAAGCCGTTATCATAATCCATATGAGGTGGCCACCCACGAAATCAGGAACACGGTAGCACGCGACGGAGGCTGCGGCCGGCAGGGAAGCAAGGATCTTGCTCAAGAGAAGGAAATCATCTCCCCGCTCCATTCCGCAGGTTCGCCCGCCGGCAACCCAGTCGGTTTGCGCAGTTCGTTGCCGTTTCGAAATGGAAAGGGAGGTCGTCTTTATGTTTACAAGCAACGAAAGCAGGGAACAGGTTTTCAGCAAGGTCAGGCCGGCGCAGGTAGACTTCACACGCTCCGGCTGGCGGCAGTTCTTCAAGCTCAACCGCAGTCTGGGCACGCGGTTCATCCGGGGATTCGTTCTCCGCTACGAACTGGCGGCTTACCTGACGGCGCACGAAGCCGCAGGCATTGAATTAGACGAAGGCTGTCAGGAGGTCTGCTACGAGAACGGCGTGTACCTGCTGCTGCGTAAGATGCAGGGCGTGTGGTACGTCACGGACGTCTTCGCCGCGGAAGAAGCCGTCGCCTATGAACCGGTGTTCTTCTGGCAGAAAATCCGGCGCGGCGCCGAATTTATCCTGGCGCACGTTCTGAGCGGCTGGCGGCCGCTGACGGAAAGGATGGCGCCGGCGTTAAGGACGGCGGTGAGCGTATGAAAACCGCCTGTGATCGCTGCGCCAAAGGCTCCGGCTGCACCCTGCAGTACGATGAAGAACGGCGTGCTCAGTGCCCCATCCTGGACGCCGGCGACGAGCCGCTGCGTTACCGCAATTCCGAAGGCTACTCCGACCCTACGGCCTTTTTCGCTCTTCGCAACGTCATGAAGGATTCCAAAAAGCAGCAGAAACAGCCGAAGGATACGGACAAACTGAAGGCGGCGGACAAACCGGATCCTGTCGACAAGCCGAAGGCTGCCAGGAAGCGCCGTCCCCGGACGCAGGTGATCCATTACGACTAATCGGCTCTAACGACCGAACAGCCCAGATGACCGGGCAGGCAGTGACGACCAGTAGCCCCAACGACTGAAAAAAGGAGGAGCATCCTCATGAACGAGAAAACCACCCGACTGGTCACGGCGGAATCCGTCCGTGCCGGTCATCCCGACAAGTTCTGCGATCAGGTGGCGGACGCCATTCTGGACGCCCATCTCAGGCTGGATCCCAACGCCCGCGTCGCCGTGGAGGTCTTCGCCACGGCGGGCAAAATCATCGTTGGCGGCGAGATTACCTCCCAGGCGAAAGTAGACTGCAGCAGGATCGTGGCAGGCGTGATCAACCGCATCGGCTATACCATGAGCGATCTCTGCGGAGATCCGCACGGGTTGCTGGAGCTGGAAGTCTGCCTCCACGAACAGTCCCCTGACATCTCCGCCGCCGTAGGAAAATCCATGCTGGACGCAGGTGAAGCACTCGGCGCAGGCGATCAGGGCATTATGGTGGGGTACGCTGCCAGCGAGACGGCAGAATACATGCCCCTGCCCGTGGTGCTGGCGCACCGCATCTGTAAACGGCTGGACGAGCTGAAGCCCACTACCCCGTGGCTGGGCGCGGACGGTAAGGCTCAGATTACTGTCGCCTATGAAAACGGCGTGCCCGTCGCCGTGACTGCCGTGGTCGTTTCTCTGCAGCATGATGCGGAGATTGACCACAAGAGCATCCGCCGCTTCATTGGCAAGGAAGTGCTGGGCAAGGTACTGCCCAGGGAACTGCTGAAGGAAGATACCAGCATTCTCATCAATCCCTCCGGGAAATTCGTGCTGGGCGGTCCCGCTGCGGATACCGGCCTGACCGGGCGAAAGCTGGCGGTGGATCAGTACGGCCCCGTTGCGCACATTGGCGGCGGCGCGCTTTCGGGCAAAGACCCGACGAAGGCAGACCGCTCCGGCGCATATGCCGCACGCTGGGTGGCGAAGAACATCGTGGCGGCGGGCATGGCGAAGCGCTGCGAGGTGCAGATCGCCTACGCCATCGGGAAGAGCAAACCTGTCAGCGTGACGGTGGATACCTTCGGCACCGGCGTAATCTCCGACAGCCGCATCGAGGCGGCGGTAAAAGCCGTCTTTGATTTCACGCCCGCAGGCATTATCCGCGACCTGAAGCTGAACAGTCCCATCTATTCCAGACTGGCCTGTTACGGGCACTTCGGGCGCACGGAGCTTGAGCTTCCCTGGGAAGAGATCAATCGCAAGTACGAACTGCTGTCCGCGGCGCTGAAGCAGAGCGCCCGGCAGGAACGATAATTCCCCGTCAACTATCGGAAAGGAGTTTAACCATGACCATCCACATTCAGATGCTTCAGGACATTGCCACCCATGCCCGCGCCATGGCGGACAGTATGCAGGCCATTGTAGATGATTGCGCTGAACAACTGGCCAGGCGAAAGGCTGCCGGCGAAAGCGAAGAATCTATCATGAACGAACCGTTCAAGAAGGAAAGTGCGCAGAACGCATCCGCCAGTAGCAAGGAGGGCTTTACGCCTTACGACGGCTCTACGCCCTTCGATGAAAAACCGGAGGACGCGCCTAAGCTGACCATCGTGGAGCTGCGCGCCTTTGTCGCCGCTCGTTCCACGCCAGACAACCGTCCGAAGATCAAGGCGATTCTCACCCGGTACGGCGTGAAGAAGCTCACCGAGCTGCAGGAAAGCCAGTATGAAGCCGTCAAGAACGAGGTGGCTGCGCTGTGAGTGAAATTCAGCACACCAATCGTACCCATGCTCGGCTGAACGCCTCTTCTTCCCACCGCTGGATGATGTGCCCGCCTTCGGTCAAGCTCTCCGAGCAGTTCGAGGATAAGCCTTCCGCCTATGCGGAAGAGGGCACGTTTCTCCATGAACTCTGCGAACTGAAGCTGCATCGATATCTGAGCGATATGACCGCAGAAGTCGTGGAAGCGCAGTATGCCGAGCATCGTGACAGCGAGTTCTACTCGGACGAGGCCGAAAGCGTCACGGATGAATACGTTGCCTTCTGCATTGAAACCATCGAGGCAGTCCGCTCCTCCTGTCCCGATCCGCTGATCATGGTGGAGCACCGGCTGGATTATTCTGAGTATGTCCCGGAGGGATTTGGCACCGGCGATCTGGTCATCGTGGCGGACGGCGTGATCGAGGTAATCGATTTCAAGGGCGGTCGCGGCGTAAGAGTAGACGCCAATCGCAACAGTCAGCTCATGCTCTACGCGCTGGGTGCGCTGCTGGAGTTCGATTCGCTCTACGACATCCATCATGTGCGCATGACCATCGTACAGCCCCGGCTGAACAACCTGTCCTCCTACGAAATGGAGGCGGACAAGCTGCTGCGCTGGGCGGAGAAGGAGGTACGCCCCAAAGCGCTGCTGGCGTATGAAGGAAAAGGCGAATTCTGCGCCGGCGAATGGTGCCGCTTCTGCAAGGCGCGCTATACCTGCCGGAAGCGCAGCGAATACCACATGCGCCTGGCTGAGCGGGACTTCAAGCAGCCCGATCTGCTTTCAGATGAGGAGATCGCCGACATCCTGCCCGTGGCGGAAAGCCTGAACAGCTGGGTGCAGGATCTCATGGCTTACGCCACGCAGGAAGCGATGGACGGGAAGCACTGGCCGGGCTATAAGCTGGTAGCCGGGCGCACGGTGCGCAAATATACCAGCGAAGCCGAGGTCATCAAAGCGGCGGCCGATGCGGGTTACACTGACATCTACAAAACCACGCTGCTGGGCGTGGGCGATCTGGAAAAGCGTCTGGGCAGAAAGAAGTTCAGCGAGGTGCTGGGCAGGTACGTGGTCAAGCCCCAGGGTGCGCCCATTCTCGTCCCCGAAACCGATCCCCGCAAGCCGTATTCCGACGCGGCGGGCGATTTCAAGGAATAATCGTCAACAGCGACTATAAGAAGCATTTTTGCACAAAAGGTGCAAACCAAATTGAATGCCCATATGTGGGCGGAAAGGAAAAACTCTATGTCCATCAAAGTCATCACCGGAAAGGTCCGCGCGTCCTTCGTTCACGTTTTCGAACCCCAGAGCATCAACGGCAGCGAACCCAAGTACAGCTGCTCCCTCATCATCCCAAAGAGCGATACCGTGACCATCGGGAAAATCAGGGAAGCCATTGAACAGGCCAGGCAGGAGGGCGTGCCCAAGTGGGGCGGTAAGATTCCTTCGAACCTGAAGCTGCCCCTGCGCGACGGCGACGTGGATCGTCCGGAGGATCCTGCCTACGCGGACAGCTATTTCATCAACGCCACCACTCAGGAACAGCCGGGCGTGGTCGACCGCAAGCGCGTGAAGATTACCGATCCGCTGGCGATCTACTCCGGCTGCTATATCCGGGCTTCCATCAATATCTATCCCTTCAATGCCAACGGCAACCGCGGCATTGCAGCGGGATTGTCCAACATCCAGTTCTGGGAGGACGGCGAGCCGCTGAACGGCCGCGTCCGCGCCGAGGATGAATTCGACGCGCTGGACGATGACGACGCAGACGATTTTCTCGACTGATTTCCAGCATCGGACTCAGGCCGCTCACGCTTATATTGCGTGGGCGGTCTTTTGGAGGTGATCGTTATGCCCAGTATTATGGGTCTGGACTTGGAGACATACAGCTCGGCGCCATTGCCCAAGTGCGGTGTGTACCGATACTGCGATGCGCCGGATTTTGAGATTCTTCTGTTCTCCTACGCCTTCGACGATGAACCTATACAGACCATTGACCTTGCCAGCGGTGATGTGCTTCCCCAGGAAGTCATTTCTGCGCTGGAAGATCCCAGCATTATCAAAGTGGCCTACAACGCCCAGTTTGAGCGCGTATGCTTGTCGCGCTATCTTGGTCACTGGCTGGATCCGCATCAGTGGCGCTGCACCATGGTCATGGCGGCGTACCTGACGCTGCCGGGAAGATTGGCGGACGCCGCCGTCGCCCTGGGCACGACGGAGAAGATGGAGGAAGGCAAAGACCTCATCCGCTACTTCTCCGTCCCCTGCAAGCCCACCAAAACCAATGGCGGCAGAACGCGAAACCTGCCTGCCGACGCGCCTGAAAAGTGGGCGGTATATAAGCAGTATAACGTTCAGGACGTGGAAACCGAGCGCGCCATTCGAAAAGCGCTGGAAAAGTATCCCCTGCCCGAGCAGGAGTGGGAGCTGTACGCGCTGGATCAGCAGATCAACGACCGAGGTGTGCGCGTGGATAAGAAGCTCGTGAAAAACGCCATCGCGGTCGATGCGATATTTGCGCAGGCAGCCTGTCAGCGGGCCAAGGAACTGACAGGGTTGGAAAACCCCGGCAGTGTGAACCAGCTGAAGGCGTGGCTGGCGGATCAGGATATGCCCATGGAGAGTCTCTCCAGGAAGATCGTGCAGGAAAAGGCGGCGCAGACGGACGGAATTGTTGCTGAACTGCTGAATCTGCGGCTGGAACTGAGCAAAACCAGCGTCAAAAAGTACGAGGCCATGGCGCGCTGCGTGTGCAAAGACGGGCGCGTACATGGTCTTTTGCAATTCTACGGGGCGAACCGCACAGGCAGATGGGCAGGACGGCTCGTGCAAGCACAAAACCTCCCTCAGAATCATCTGCCTGATCTGGATCTGGCGCGGGAGATTGTGAAAACCGGCGACGAGGAACTGCTGGATGCGCTCTTTGCCTCCGTTCCCGGTACGCTCTCGGAGCTGATCCGCACGGCGTTCATTCCAAAAGATGGATGCCGTTTTCTCGTGGCGGACTTTTCGGCTATTGAGGCGCGCGTGCTGGCATGGCTGGCAAACGAAGAATGGGTACTGGAAGAATTTCGCGGCAAGGGTAAAATCTACGAAGCGACTGCCAGCCGCATGTTCCATATCCCGCAGGAGAGCATCGTCAAAGGTAATCCGAACTATGAGTATCGGCAGAAAGGGAAGCAGGCTACCCTCAGTTGCATTGCAGAAGGGCAGCTGGTGCTTACGGATCATGGGCTGATACGGATTGAGAATGTGAAGCCCCATCACAGGCTCTGGGATGGCGGAAACTGGGTGTCCCATGAAGGGGTTGTTTATCGGGGTCAGAGGGGGATCTTGACTTATGACGGACTTACAGCGACCGCAGACCACCTCGTCTGGATCGAGGGGCAAGCGCGGCCGGTATACTTTGGATTCGCCGCCGCCAGCGGCGCACGTCTCATACACACAGAGTATTGTGGGCAGGCGTTACGGATGGGTGAAGATAATCAGCCCGGAAAAACGGTGGAACGAGCAATGGAGCCGGTGTTACGTACTGACGGAATGCGTTTCCTGCCACAATATTCAATGGACGTATCTTTCCAATCTGACTCGGGGAATATCCAAAGGGTGTCAAAACTGCTCTCAGAGGCCCAAGCCGATTCCAATGTGGCTGGAGCAGCGGCTGACCGCTGCAAAAGGACGCTGCGAAAACCCCAACGACAGGCAGTATCATTTATATGGCGGCCGCGGCGTCAGATTCTACTTTCCGTCCGTCATTCAGGCGGGAATCTGGATTCTGAAAAATGTTCCGAATATACGGCGGGAGTACGAGATGGATCGCATCGACAACAACGGTCACTATGCGCCGGGGAACATCCGATTTGTTCCCAGAGAAAAGAATCTGGGCAACCGGCGCGTGACGGTATTATCGGAATGGGATCAGGAATACTGGCCTTATTCTCGAAATGTGGTCACCAGGATGCTGTCTTCCGGGAAAACACGGGAAGAAATCATCGAATCAGCGCGGGAGACGGTGCGTATGAAGCGAAAGAACTGGAAGCTCATCGATGCACGGCTCGACTTTATGACATACGAAATGCCGGCCCGCATCACCGTTTTACCGTATCGGGGCGGCTCGTCCACAATTGTGGCTACGGCGGCGGAGTCGGCGCGCTGAAGGCCATGGGCGCGAAGATGGCAGAGGAAGAAATGCAGCCGCTGGTAGACGCATGGCGCGCCGCAAACCCCAATATTGTGGCATTTTGGAACGCGCTGGATCGCGCGGCGAAAACGGTCATTCGAAGAAAAACCTCTGCCCGCGTTGGTAAGGTAGTTCTCTACTGGCAGGACGATAAGATGTTCATGCGTCTGCCCTCCGGCCGAAACCTCTGCTATCAGTCTCCGCATTTCACGGTGAACCGCTTCGGCAACGACGCCATCGGTTACTATGCTCCCAACGCGGCTGGGCAGATGGTCGTGCAGGAGACCTTTGGCGGGAAGCTGGCGGAGAACACGACGCAGGCCATTGCGCGGGATATTCTGGCTCATGCGTTATTGACACTGGAGAAGAACGGCTACCCTGTGGTGTTCCACGTCCACGATGAGGCGGTCATCGAAATGCCTATCGGCCAGGGATCTCTGGAGGAAGCCTGTCGGCTCATGGCCATTGCGCCGGATTGGGCGGAAAGGTTGCCCCTGCGGGCGGACGGTGAGGATCATCTGGCCTTCTACCGAAAAACGTAAGGCTTTCGTCCCGGTTTTGTCCGTCCGTCCTGCTTGCTGTTTTCGCCGCAAAGAGCGAATATGTCCCGGAGGAACAAGCCATGCTTCCTCATCATCCCCGGCATGACAACCGGTACTCAGCAATCGGATGAAGGAGGAGGACGGCACTATGCCGCCGCAGCGCCGTATGAGATCACGAACAGGCAAGCAGAGACGTACCAGAGAATGGCGTCTCCCCATATGGCTGCCAGGAAAAACACGGAGGGAATCGAAAATGAGCTATGAGGAACTGAGCCGGCTGGTGGGCCGGGAATTTTTCAACGCCGGGGTACGGTATTTCGCCGTTGCGGCGGGTGAAGAGAAGCTGCTGCTTTTGGAGTATGACGAAAGCGGCGCGGCGGTTAAGTACGCCGTTGCCGAGCATCCCTGGCTGGAGGGCGGAGATCTTCGCTGGGCATCAGGCGAATATCTGAATTTCTGCCACTACTTTACCTCCGGTGAAGCTCTGCTGGGCGCAGCCCGCGTCATGCACCAGACCTGCCAATAAAACGAGCATCAGGAGGAAAGAGCCTATGAAATGGCCGACGAAAGAGGAAGTTGAGCAGGTACGGCGGGCGTACCCGCCCGGAACCATCGTGAGACTCGTTCGGATGGACGATCCGCAGGCGCCGCCGCCCGGAACCACCGGCAAAGTAATCGGTGTGGACGACACGGCCAGTTTGCTGGTCGAATGGCAGACGGGCGGTTCGCTCAACGTACTGTATGGAATCGATCAGGTGAAGAAAATCTAAAAAACTACATTTGGGCATAAGCAGCCGAAGAAGAACGGCTGCTTTTTCTTTGGCCTATACACCCCGACACATCAAGGAGGATTCAGAATGCAGGTAAAGTATGACCGCAAGCTCCTGATCGCCATTGGCAGGAGCCGAAAAGCATCTCAATGGCAGAACAAAGAGATGCTCTGGAGCGAGTTTCTGGACAAGCTCGCTACCACGACCCGTACCCGGGAAACGGTGGCCGAGTATGCCGCTATGCCCAAGGGCGAGCGCGATACGATCAAGGACGTGGGCGGTTTTGTCGGCGGGTATCTCAAAAACGGCAAGCGCAACAACGCCAGCGTGGTCAACCGCTGTATGCTGTGCCTGGACGCGGACAACGCCGATCCCGGTCTCATGGACGATCTGGACATGACGTTCATCAACGCCTATGCACTTTATTCTACTCACAGTCACACGCTGGTAAAGATGCGCCTGCGGCTCATTATCCCGCTTACGCGCACGGTTACGCCGGACGAGTATGCCGCGGTGTCCCGCTGCATTGCAGATGATCTGGGACTTTCGCGCTTCGATCCCACTACCTTTGAATCGGCACGGCTCATGTACTGGCCCAGCACGCCCGAGGACGGCGAGTTCTTCTTTCATTGCGAGGACGCGCCTTTTCTTGATCCGGATGAGGTGTTGAAGACCTATGCCGACTGGCGGGACGCCTCGCTCTGGCCCACGACGCAGCCGGTGGAAGAACGCATCCGGCACACTGCCGGTAAGCAGGAAGACCCCACGGAAAAGCGTGGGATCATCGGCGCGTTTTGCCGGGCGCATTCCATCACCAACGTGCTGACGTATATTCTCTCTGACCGCTATACGCCTACCGAACAGGATGACCGATATACATTCATCGGCGGCAGCACCACGGGCGGACTGGTGGTCTACGATGACAAGTACGCCTTTTCTCATCACGCCACCGACCCTGCGGGCGGTAAGCTGTGCAACGCCTTTGATCTGGTGCGCTGGCATCTGTTCACGCCGGGCGGCACCGCGCCGGACGGTTCTTCAGTGGGCGACGAAAAGAATTCCATCAGGCGGATGCAGGAGTATGCCGCGCAGGATGAAGCGACGAAACGCCAGCTGGCTGAAGAGCGCAGCGCACAGGCCATGGAAGAATTCGGTGATCTGGATACCGAAAATAGTGCTTCCGTTTCATCGGGCAATGTGTCAGATGAAAACTGGCAGGACGCACTGGAAATCGACAAACAAGGGCGCGTGAAGGATACCCTTGGCAACCTTGCCCTCATCCTGCGCAACGATCCCAAGCTGAAGGACATCGCCTACAACATTCATCGCAGCGGCATCGACATCCGCAGGGATGCGGACGGCAAGACCACGCTTCCCTGGACGCAGCTGAAGCCTGGCTGGAACGAATCCGACTTGGGTGCGATTCAGATTTACCTCGAGCGCGTCTACAACCTGTACACGCCCAGCAAGCTGAAAAGCATCCTGCTGGCCATCGCGGCGGAGCGCAGCTATCACCCTGTCCGGGATTACATCGAATCCCTTCCCGCCTGGGACGGCGTCCCCCGAGTGGACACGCTGTTCATCGATTATCTGGGCAGCCCGGATACGCTGTACATCCGCGCCATCGCCCGAAAGATGATGGTCGCCGCCGTAGCGCGCATCTATGAGCCGGGAATCAAGTTCGACAGCGTGGTAGTGCTGAACGGGCCGCAGGGCATGGGCAAGAGTTCCTTTTTTGCCAGGCTGGGCGGCAAGTGGTTCTCCGACAGCCTGACCATCAGCGACATGAAGGATAAGGCCGCGCCGGAAAAACTGCAGGGCTACTGGATTCTGGAATTGGGCGAACTTGCGGGGCTTAAGAAAATGGACGTTGAAACGGTCAAGGCGTTCATCACCCGACAGGACGATAAGTTTCGGCATTCCTACGGCTACAGCGTCGAGGACCATCCCCGCCAGTGCATTATCGTGGGCAGCACGAACAACGGCGACGGTTTTCTGCGAGACGTAACCGGTAACCGCCGCTTCTGGCCGGTGACCTGCACAGCCAATTCGCCGCATCGCCCGTGGGAAGTGGAGAGCGTCGTACCGCAGCTGTGGGCGGAAGCATGGCAGCTGTATAAGAGCGGAGAAAAGCTGTTCCTGACGCCCGAGGAAGAAAAACAGGCGGAGATGGAGCAGACGGCTGCGCTGGAGAGCGACGTCCGCGAGGGCATGATCGCGGAATACCTGAACACGCTGCTGCCGGAGGACTGGGATAAGATGGATCTGGCGGAGCGCCGGGGCTTCCTGCGCGGAGATCAGTTCACAGGCGGTAACCGGACAGGGACTATTCAGCGCACAACCGTCTGCGCCGTGGAGATCTGGGCAGAGTGCTTCGGAAAAGACCCTTCCACGATCAAGCGCTCTGACACCTACGACATCTTTGGAATGCTGATGAAAATCGGCGGCTGGGAGAAGTACGACGGCAATAAAACCGGCGCGATGCGCAGGAGCCCCTACGGGCCGCAGCGCTGCTTCGTTCGTAAGGCGTAAGGTACGGCGTTGCGGAGTACGTTACCATCGGAAAAGGAAACAGATTCTCTGTCACCATTTCAGAAGGTAACAGGGCAGGCAACAGCGGAGTTACTGAGCCTATATTATGGAAGAGATTTTTCTTGTTTCCCTGTTACGTTCTTTCTATATGAGTATTTGAAAAAAGAGGGATAAAAGAGAAAATGAACGCGTATATGCCCGAATGCCTGTACGCGCGCGGGAGAACATAACGCAACGTTTCAGGATCTGACGCTGTAAGGCTGGGAGTTTCAGGGTAGCGGCATTTTTGCCGTTGATCCTTTTGCTGACAGCCTTTCTTTTGCCCGTTTTCTCCCCTGATACCTCATGAGCCTGCAAAGTGTGGAATGCTAACGCCAAAGTTTGCTGCCGCATAGGGTATCTGCTCAGTACTTCTATACGTTATCAGTCGCCGGCACATTGTCCGGCGCAGGAAGGAGGTTCATTTTGCCGGGTGAAAAGGATCTGCACCCATATCAGAAGTTCTGCGTGGACTTCTTGGAGGAGAAGCTGCAGTGCGCACTGTTCTTAGACTGCGGCCTTGGAAAAACGGTGATCACGCTCACGGCCATCTCGCATCTGCTGTATGACAGCTACGAGGTGAGCCGTGTTTTAATTATCGCCCCGCTTAGAGTGGCGCGGGACACCTGGATCGGCGAACTGTCCAAGTGGGAGCATCTGAAGGGGCTGCGGATGGAGCGCATTCTCGGTACGCCCAAAGAACGCGTCGCCGCGCTGTCCCGCAAGGCGGAACTGTACGTCATCAACCGGGAGAACGTGGAATGGCTGGTCAAGCACTACGCCGGGCGCAGGCTGCCCTTCGATATGCTGGTGATCGACGAGCTTTCGTCCTTCAAGAACAGCCGCTCGAAGCGCTTTCTGGCGCTGAAGAAAGTGCTGGGGCAGTTCTCCCGCGTGGTGGGACTGACCGGCACACCCGCGCCCAACGGTCTGGAGGATCTATGGCCGCAGATGTTCCTGCTGGATCGCGGTCAACGGCTGGGCAGAACCATGCGCAGCTACCTCGATCTTTATTTCACTACGCCCAACAGCTGGCTGCCTTACAAGCACGAGCTGAAGCCCGGCGCGGAGGAACAGATTTACAAGAAGCTGGGCGACGTCTGCGTGTCCATGCGGGCGGCAGATCACCTGCAGATGCCGGAGCGCATCGACAATGTGGTGGAGCTGACGCTCTCACCGCGGGAAGAAAAGCTGTACCGGCAGATGGAACGGGACATGCTGCTTCCCTACGCGGACGGCGACGTGCTGGCGCTGAACGCGGCAACGCTGGCAGGTAAGCTGCTGCAGCTTTCCAACGGCGCAGTATATGACGAGTTCCACAACATCCGCGTGATTCACGATAAAAAGCTGGATGCGCTGGAGGATCTCATCGAGGCAGCCAACGGAAAGCCTGTGCTGGTGATGTACGCCTATCAGCACGATCTCACACGCATTCAGCAGCGGTTCGGCAAGTACAGCCCGGAGAATCCCAACGGCGTGCGGGAGCTGAAGACCTCCGCCGATCTGGAGGATTGGAACGCAGGGAAGATTGCCGTCGCCATCACCCAGCCCGCTTCCACGGGGCACGGGCTGAATCTCCAGCACGGCGGCAGCACCATCGTATGGTTCGGGCTGAACTGGTCGCTGGAGCTGTACGAGCAGGCCAACGCCCGCCTGTGGCGGCAGGGACAGAAGGAGACGGTGGTCGTTCACCATCTGGTGGTGAAGGGTACCATGGATGAACAGGTCATGCGGGCGCTGCATGAGAAAGCCGCGGATCAGAACGCGCTGCTGGCGGCGGTGAAAGCGCGCATTCAGGAGGTGAAGTGACTTGCTGGAACGAGATATTGTGACGGCCATTCGGAAGTACCTCGCGTCGCTGGGCAGCGACGTTTTCTTTTGGAAGGAGCATGGCGGGCCCTACGGCTGTGCCGGTATTCCCGACATCATCTGCTGCTACAAGGGTCGTTTTCTGGGACTGGAGTGTAAGCTCCCCGGCGGCAGGCTGACGGAGCTTCAGAAGCGCGCCATTGAGAAGATCAACCGCGCGGGCGGCATTGCCTGCCGGGTAGAGAGCATTGAGGATGTGAAGCGCGTGATCGAGCGCGTGGATTTGGAGAGGAGCGATACGAATGCCTGAAAAGAAACTGTATGACTTAGCGGTTGATCCTGAATTCCGGGATCTGATTCCGCCGCTGAACGAGGAAGAACTGAAGCTGCTGGAGGAAAGTCTCGTGGCGGACGGCTGAGAATCGCCGCTCATCGTGTGGAATGGTGTGATTGTGGACGGGCATAACCGCTACGCCATCTGCCGGAAGCATGGGATCCCGTTTTCCATTCAGGAGAAGAATTTCAGCAGCCGTGACGACGCCATGCTGTGGATGCTGCGCAATCAGCTGGGACGGCGAAATCTGAATAGCTATCAGCGGGTGGAACTGGTACTCAAATTTGAGCCTTTGGTAAAGAACGCAGCAGAGCAGAGGATGATGGCGGGAAAAGCAGCAAACCCTGTGCCAACATTGGCACAGGGTCAGACCAAAGGCAGAACGCGAGATCATCTGAGCGAGGCGGCGGGAGTTTCACACGGTACTTTTGCGAAAGCCAAAAAGCTGGTTCAGTCGGCGGATGAAGAGACAAAGCGAGAGCTGCGCGCCGGAAAGGTTACGGTAAACCGTGCCTACACTGAGCTGCTGGAAAAGGAGCATGAGGGCGAAACCAAAATCTGCGAGCGCTGCAAACAGGAAAAGCCTCTGTCGACCTTCTTGATCCCGTCCAATCGCCGCAGCTTTTCTTCGGTGTGCAGGGACTGCGAAAAGGAGATCAGTGCCGTAGCGAAGAGCGCGGCGGAAGCTGCTGCAAAACCGGCGGACACTGCTGCAAAACCGGCGGACATTGCTGCAAGCTCCGAACCGCCCTGTCTAACAAAGTCAATGGATGTGGCAATT
>OGYO01000366.1_pt1 | contig 22940 bp, 10 predicted proteins | sample 1576561 | NCBI WGS metagenome assembly OGYO01 (sample SAMEA3541507, study PRJEB24748) | human gut metagenome | biome: human gut; feature: human-associated habitat; material: faeces | place: China | collected 2012 | reverse complement strand
TTAAAAGTATGGTATAATACAACCATATAGGTATAGAGATAAAAGGAGATTTTTATGGCAATTCTTTTTGAAACAGAGACGGCTAAAAAGCTGACCTCACAAGATATGTATGACATTATCCATTTTGCGGCACAGTCTGCCGAGGATAATGGCTTCGTCAATCAGTTTATTTTTGAACGTGCGCTATATGCGTATGCGGCAATTATTCTATATCCTGACCGTAAGGAAGAGCTTGGCCGCATGGTTTCAAATAATATTCTAGATGCTTGGGATGCGCTTCTGGATGATGGTACTATCGCAGATATGAATGAAAACTTTGCGGTAGATATGGATGCTCTTGGTCGAATTGGTAGCGTATGGCTTGATGATTATATCAAGTATCTACAATCTATGCGTGGTGTCTTTTCTGTATTTCAGAATTTTAGCGGTGATATTGTTGAGTCTACTGTAAATCGTTTTAAAGATGCTTTTAATGAAAGCGATGCTCAAACAGTTCTTGATATTGCTGACAAGTGGGGTATGAATAATACTCCGAAGGATGAAAGTAAACTAAAAGAAAAAGTTAAGGTTAGTGCTATGGCAACTCCTGAACAAGTTAATGATGCAATTAAGGCGGCTACTGATTATCTTGCCACCGTACCAACAAAAAATGAAGAAGTTAAAGAAAATAATGAACAAGAGGAAGGTCCTCTGTTCGAGCTTTAGTACAAAATTCAATAATTATCATGAGCCTACTTTTATATAAAGTAGGCTCTTTTTTTTATGCCTATATTAACGTTAATAAAGATGTAAAAGGAGGTACGATTGTGAATTGTACAAATAAATGTAGGGTAGGTGATTACCATTAGTAAATATTCAAATACTATTGAGTATAATCTACAAACCACATTGGACCGTTCTGGTTTGACTCAATTACAGACTGAACTTAATAAAGTTTCTGTCCAGTTAAAGGAAATGCAATCTCAGGATATTATTGATAATAAGCAAGTTTCTGCAGCTATCAATAATATTCAAAAATTTCAGAAAGCATTAAATTCGAGCTTCAATACTAAAATTGGAATGCTCGATATGACAAAGCTGACCAACCAATTAAATGATAGTGGGCTTTCATTACGTAATCTACAAAATTCATTTTCTATGGCAGGGTCTACTGGTAAAATTGCCTTTACAGATGTTCTTGCGCAATTAGGTAAAATTGATACCGGTATTAAAAGTACCAGTTCAATGGTAGATAAATTATTTAATACAATGGGTAACACAGTTCGTTGGGGCATTATGTCAAGTGCTTTTAACGGAGTGACTGATTCTATTCGTCAATCTGTTGAATATGCCAAAGATCTTGATGATTCATTGACACAGATTATGCTTGTTACTGATTATTCACGCGATTCGATGGTTCAGTATGCTAAGCAAGCCAATGAAGCTGCTAAAGCTCTTGGTTCTACAACTGTTGCTATGACTAATAGTACTCTTATCTTCGGTCAGCAGGGCCACGGTGCTTTTGCACCTATGGTTTAAAAATAATAGTTGCATTTTAGACTAAAATATGTTATAATCTACTTGTAAAATAATAAAAAAAAATAAGTAGATAGGAAATTGTATGTCTAATGAAGAGTGGAAACGTTTTTATTACAACGATAAACCTACAAAATATGTAGTATCATCATTTGGACGTATCTACAATACAGAAAAGCAACGTTTCATCAATGGTACGTATAAGAATAATGAATATCATAAAGTTCAATTATGGATTGAAGATAAACCAATTTCATTTAGTGCGCATCGTTTGGTTGCTCAGTTATTTTGTCCAAATCCATATGGTTATAATATTGTAGACCATATTGATGGTGACAAATATAATAATCATGCAAGTAATTTACGTTGGGCGACAAACAAACAAAACGCTAATAACGTAAAGCATCGTAGCAAACCAAAAGAATGTGAATATTATAATGGAGATTTGTCAGATTTTGTCGTGGTTCCATATACAGACGGTAAACATCTAGTCTCTAAGGATGGAATCTTTATTAATGCAAAGAACAAACGAATTCTAAAGGGTGGAGAGCGTAATGGATATTTACGTTTATTCTATCATGGACATTCTTATTCTATGCACAGATTAGTATGGGGAAGCATTTAATGGCCCTATTGCTGATAGTAATTTGGTTGTTGACCATATTGATGCAAATCGTCAAAATAATGCCCTTAGTAATTTGCGTTTAGTTTGCCAATCTGAAAATATGAATAATGCTTATCGTAATGGTCATGAAATGCAAAAAGCGATTTATTAATATTCTTTAGATGGAAAATTATTACATAAGTATAATAAAGTTATTGATGCCGCGAATGCAATGCACTGTTCTGGGCCTGCGATAGCTTCTGCTGCCAAGCGAAATGGTACATGCTCTGGATATTTTTGGAGCTTTAGCAAAATTGATAAAACTCAAGAAGAAATTAAAGAATTTATTTGCAATAACAAAGTTCGTTCTGATGCGTATGGAGTTACACGCTATGATTTAGATGGTTCTAATCCAAAGCATTATGTTTCGTTAAGAGAAGCAAAGAAAGATAATAATTGTAGCACTTCAACAATTTCGCGTGGGGCAAAAGGATTTCGTAAAGCAAAAGGATATTATTGGATTTTAGATAATCAAGATATTACTATTGATGAATTATTATTGAAAAACAAATAAAGACTCTGAAAATCTTATAATTGCTGGAAGGGCTTGCGCCTAATCAGCAGCCCGCTCATAAGAGAAGGTTCAACGACTATTCTACCGTCAAGGAGAAGTAGATTGCAAGCGCAATCGAAATAGAGATACCTGGGATAGACAAAATGACCGTACTGTCCGTATACAGGTAAGATATAGTCTGCTCTAATAAGTAATTATTAGCAGTTTTAACGCATACGATTTAGCGCATCGTATGGAACACAAGGTTCGATTTAAACAAATCTCAGCAGCTTGCGGAGATGTCAACTAAATTAGCCAATGCTTCTCAGCAAGATACTGCTACTACTTCTGACCAAATCACAGCATACATGAATGCTTATGGTCTTGATAATAATATTGATAAACTTAATGCCGCATTAGACTCTTGGGCTAACGTAGCAAACATTTCTGCTGCGGATGTTGGAGAGCTTGCAGAAGCATCCCAGAAAGCTGCATCAGCGGCAGCTACGCTTGGAGTTTCTACAGACCAATTAAACGCCCAGATTGCGACAATTGAATCCGTTACGCGAGAAGCCCCTAAAAGATATTTACTTGTTGCTTAAAACATATAAGTGAAAATATTGGGCTTATAATTTAAATTATAAGAAAAATATTAAATTGCGGGAAAATCCTTAGAGTTTTATATTACTAAAATATTATAGAGATATAGTATTGGCGAAGAGTAATGTCTTAGGTATAGTAAAAAGATATAAAAATTGGATAATCCGCAGCCACTTTGCTATATAGTAAAAGGTTCAACGACTATCAGGATTGGCTCTGATAGGATAGAAGTCTATCCGAAAGAATATTCTATTTTTATAGAAAATATAGTCTCTTCTTCTTGGAAACGAGAAGCATATAGGATTTATATATGGACTCGATTAACGACCGAGTTTAAGACAGAAGGAACAAATCGGAAATGGATTAAAGACACTTTATGCCCGCTTTTCAGACTTATCAATGGGCAAGACTCTAGACGACGGAGTAGACTTAGGAAAAGTTACTTCTACATTAGAGAAAATTGGCGTACAAGTCCTAGACGGCGATGGAAAGATGCGTGGCGTTGGCAATATCATGGAAGACCTTATGAAAGTTTGGGATTCTATTGATACAACACAGAAAGCAGCTGTAAGTCAAACGCTTGCTGGTAAATTCCAGCTTACACGTTTTGAAGCATTGATGAATCGTTCAGACTTATATAATCAATATAAGGCTGGTTCTGAAAATGCTAGTGGAACGCTAGATGTAATGAATGAAAAGTACGTTGATTCGTTACAGGGAAAATTAAATAAATTACAGACTACTTTTGAAGGTATTATCAATAGTCTTGGTAATTCTTCTGATTTTTATGGATTCATTGATGGGTTATCTACTGCATTAGATTTAATGCAGAAACTAGTTGATTCCATTGGTGGCGGCTCTGCCGCGCTCACTTTACTTGGCGCTACAGCTTCAAGAGTTTTTAGTAAACAGATAGCCAATGGTTTAACGGCTATGGCGCAGAATTTTTCTATTGGACAAATTAAGAAAAATAATGCTCAAGTAAGACAAGAAAAACTTAACGCAATGGGTTATCAAAAGATTGACGATAAGTCTTTAGACCCGTTAAAAGATATGATTGATGTTGGAACAACATATCAATCAGTCATGAGTGATGAACAGCAAACACAATATAATAAATTACTTATTGATACAAGCCACGCGATTAATGGCGTGACTGATGCAGAAGCTAAACTTCGTGAAGCTGTTAATGAAACTAATATGGCTATCGGTGCTGCGACTGGTGAATATAAAGAATATATTCAGCTTTTAAGGGACGAAAATGGAGTCCTTCAAGCAAAAGGCACTCAAGAGTATTATAATAATGTAAATGCTGGCAGAGAAGAACTATATAAGAATATTTCTTCCAATGAAGCGAAGCAAAGACTTCAAGGAATTGCGAATGAATCTTCTGGTATCAGTTCAGTAACTATTCCTAAGCATCGTGATAAGATTGCGGCTCTTGGTGCTGATTCTGACCCAATGAGAATCATGACAGAAGGTCGAGCAAGTCTAAAAGTTATATTAAAAGACTCTCAAAGATTGCTTAAAGCATATGGAATAACAGAAAGTATCTATGGTAAAGATTCTATTTTTGCCGTTTTAGACGAACAAGCTACGGATTGCTTACAGCCAATAGAAAAAGTAATTCAAGTATTGCGAAAATTATCTCCACTAGCGAATAGCACCGTTAGAAAAAATGGTTTGAACTCTGACAATCTAGGTGAAGCTATTGGTCTTGTAGATACACTTCAAAGTGGTATGAATGAAGTAAATCAAGGAGCGGAAGGTGCTTTAAACAAGGCAAATGATGCGTTAATTAAAAATCGTATTGCCGTTGGTTCTGCTTCAAACTTGACTCGTAGAAACCAACAAGTCACTGGTGCTAATGTGGTGCTTGAAGGTGTTAAAGGCCAGAATGAAGGTCTTGAAGATACGCTAAAAAAACAAATGGATATACAAAATATTGTTCAAGCTACCGCAGCTATTGGACAACTTAGCTTTGCTTGGCAGTCTTTCCAAAATTTAGGTTCTATATGGGCAAATGCAGATTTAACTGATGGCGAAAAAATTGAGCAGACCATAATGAATCTTGCTATGACTGTTCCGCAATTGATTTCTAGCTTTATTGAGCTCAAAGAAGCATCAAAATTAGATTTTGGAAATCTTTTTTCTTCCATTAAAACAAATGAAATTGCAAAAATGCAGACGGCATTGGATTCAATGCAACTTGGCTCTTTTGCGAATGGACTTACAGCAACTACTATTAAGTTTAAGGCTTTTGGCGCAGGAGCTAAAATTGCGTCTGCGGGTCTTCAAGTATTTAAAGCACTTGTTGAAGGTTTAAGTAGTCCTCTTGGGGTGGCAACTATTGGCATTGCGACTGCTGGTAGCGCTTTGCTTAATTTCCTTCATCAGAAAAATCAAACAACAAGAGACAAACAAGTTGAGACATATACGAATACTCAGCAGACTGCTTCTGTTGACACTTCTTCTTTCGATGCTGCTTATGCTTCTTATAAGCAGACTGGTGAAGTTACTGATGAATTAAAGAATTCTACTGATACTTTGATTGATTCTCTTGATATTGATGGCGGTAAGGCTCTTAAAAATTCAGGAGATTTCGATACTTTAGCTGAAAAAATTAATAAAGCTAGTACGGCATCTAAAGAATTAGCCGCGTCACAAGGTAAGCAAGCTCTAACTGCATTAGATAAAGGTGCTTCTACTTATATACCTTTTGTTAATAATGCTGATAAAATTGCATATGCGAATAACTTTTTAAGTAGTCAGGCTGGTTTAACTACAAATTGGATTGGTCAAGATACTAGCGGATTATCTATCCAAGAGAAAATAGGTAATGTTACAGAAGCATCTGCTAAAGCTCAAAAAGAAGTAGATAAGTATCAGAAAAAACTTAATAGCATGAGCAAAGACGATGTCATGTATGAACATACAAAGTCAAAGCTAGACGAAGCAAAACAACATGTTTCTGATGCTCAGGATTATTTAAATGATGAAAATGTCGCTAATGCAAAAACCATTATTGACAATATGGCTAGTGCCGCAGAAGAAGGTTTGAACAAGAGTGACTTCGTTAACAAGTCTAAAAAAGAGATTGAAGACTCTCTATTAGACAATGAAGCTATTAAAGCTAAGTATGAGTCTCTTGGAAAAGAAGCTGGACAAGAATATATAGATGGACTTGTCTCTTCCATGCAAGGCGGCAAAGACGATGTTCAAAATTCTGTTATGGCAGGATTAAGTTCTGATATTTCAACAGATAATTTAGAGACTGCTGCTAAGAGTAAATCTTCAATGAAAGATGTACTTGAAGATTATCAGACTGCCTATCAAAAGAACGGTGGTTTCACAGAAGACGAAGCTGCCAACATTATGGTGGAACATCCTGAATACGTTGAATTCTTGCAAAAAGTTGGCGACCAATATCAACTAAATCAGCGTGCGGTTGAACAATGGACGCAAAAAACTCGTGAACAGACCGCTGCGATGAAAGAGACAACTGGCGAAGCTGTCAATATGTCTCAGGCTAATACGGACATTCTTGCAGCATATCAGAATCTTTCTGCAAACAATCTTGACTTACAGCAACCGCTTCAAGAAATACAACAGCTCAACAACTTGCTTACTAATGGTGCGATTTCAAATACTGATTTCTTAGATAGGTTGAATTCTGGTTTTGATATTTTAGCAAGCAAAATTGATAATGCTGTTAATAGCGGCCAAAAACTTTCTGATGTATTAAACGATGATGACATTTCTAATTTCGCTCAGATTATGACAAATGAACTGTATACTGGCCTACAGCAAGCGAATAAACAGTTCAAGAGCGGTAAAATGAATGTCACGCAATATGCGCAGACTATGAGCAAAGCCGCAAGACAATCTATTAAAATGGAACAGGCAACTAGTGGTTTAACGGACGAACAAGTCGAGCAAATTGAAAATACCGAAGATATTTCCAAACTCACAAATTCAATGACAAAATCTCAAAGAAAAGCCGCAAATCAAATCAAGAATCTGTCTAATCAGATGAAGAAACTCGATGCCGCAGCTGACTTTAATAATTTTGTTACTGATAATTTCAATAAAATTAATGAAGTATTTGATGATACGGGTAAAGTTGCCGCAGATGCCACCAATGAAATGGGTGGCATTAAAGCTCAATATGCTGATACAATTTCTGGCTTAGCAAGTTCAATGACAACTTTCTATAAGACAAATTCTGATGCTGCACAGAATACAGCTGCTTCAATTGCTGCTACTGGAGCTATGACGCAAGAACAGGCATATGCAATGCTGGTGACTGGTCAGGGTTTAGCAAATGCTATGATGTCAAATAGTGAAATCGCTGGCGCCGCAATGCAAGGTACTATGGCCGAAACCGAGGGCGCTGTTTCTAATATGGCTAATGGCATTTCTGGTATCATTACAGATATTATGGCAATGTTTGGTGGTATTGATGGTGATGTTACCAGCAGTACTGAAAGAACTGATTCTTCTGAATATGATATTACTTCAACTGAAAAAGGTAAGGGTTCAGAATCAGTTGGCACTGTTTCGGTTCCAAATTTTAAGATGCACATTAAAGGCTCTAATAATTCTAGTGGCGGTGGTCGTAAAAATTCTACTGCTACTGGCAGAACGAAAACAGCTAAAAACGGTGCAGTCATGGAACAGTATTACAATAAAAATACTGGCAAAACATATTGGGCTGCTGCTGAAGCTGGCTCACAAGCATCTATAAAAGAACACTCTAATCAACTTGCTAAAGGTCTAAGTTCACTCTTTGGTTCTTCAACTCCCAGCCTTAAAAACTGGGCACCTTCTGGTGTCGGTGGTGCAGCGTCACCGTCCAACTTCGGGCTTCCTTCGTCTGGCTCAGGCGGCGGAGGTGGCGGCGGTGGAGGTGGCGGTGGTAGTTCCTTCACTCCTGACACCAAAGAAGCTCTGGATGATGAAATTGACCGCTATGAGCGCGTTAATACGCTTCTTGATGCAATCGCAAATGACTACGAGCGTATCAACAAAGAACAAGAACGTCTGACTGGTGATAAATTAATTGAGAATCTTTCTAAGCAGACTTCACTTCTTAAACGTCAGATTGATTTACAGAAAGAAAAGCTATCTATCCATAACGATGAAATGAATGAGCTTCAATCCAAGCTATCTGGATATGGTATTCAGTTTGATGCTGAGGGTTATATCTCTAACTACGCAAAGATTCATCAAGGCTTAATTGATAATGTCAATAACCTTATCGGTCAATATAATGCGGCTGGTACGGAAGAAGCTCAAGATGCTATTAATGACCAAATTGATAAAGCCAATGATAATCTTGACAAGTTCAAGACTTTGTATCAGCGCTATGACACTTTGATTTCAAGTGATTTGAGAGATACAATTCAACAGATTGAAGACCTCAATGATGAAATTGAAGATTTGCGTATCAATGTTTTTAAAACTCAGGTAGAATCTCTTGATAATCTTAAAGATATTCAAGAAAGTCTCGTTGACTTCGACCGTGCGTTTAACCGTGGTATCAAGCTAACACCTTATCAAGAAGCAGCAGATAATGTTGCCAAGCTCGGTAAATACTTTGATGTTGCAACAATGAGTGTTGATGAATACTATGATAATCTTATCAAAAAGCAAGAGGATGCCGCAAATGCCGCAGGTACATCTGACGCATATAAGAAATGGTCAGCAGGTCGCGTAGATGAACTCAAAGCTGCCAAGCAGCGTGCGCTCAATGGTGACAAGAGTGTAGACTACTACGGCACTGGTTATTTCGATATGTCTATGAAGAATCTAACTGATATTAACGCTCAGATGAAGCAGTTTGAAGAGACTGGTAAATCTGATATTTTCGGTGAGAATTCCGCAGACCTCTATGATGTAGCTAAGACAGTGTATGAACAAGCCGCAGGACTTGCTCAGGACTACTGGTCATTGATTGAAAATCTTCATGATAACGTCATGGATATGATTGATGATATTAGCGATAAGATGGATAGGCGTAAAGACCAGTACGAAGCTATTACTGATGAACTTGAACATTGGTTAGATATTACCGAGATGCTTCATGGTGAAGAATCCTACGATGATTTAAATATTATCCTTGGCGCACAGCAAAACAATTATCAAGCACAGCTGAATGAACTAATGCAGCAGCGTGATATTTGGAAAGATATGCTAGGCTCCATGAAAGAAGGTTCCGATGAATGGAACGAAGTATCTGATAAGATTAAAGACGCAACTTCTGACATTAACGACCTGATTCAGAATTCTTTAGAGAATCTACAGAAGCAGTATTCAAATACAGTTTCAAAGATTACTAAAGCCTGGGGGACAAATGCTGTCGGTACTGACCTTGACTGGATGAATACACAGTGGGAGCTAATCAATCGCAATGCTGATTATTATCTCGATGATGTTAATAAATCCTATAATATCCAAAAGCTACAGAGTAAATATCTTGACCTCTTAGATGGTTCAAACGACTTAGCTATACAACAAAAAATTTCAGCGCAAATGAAAGAGCAGCTTGAGTATCTGCGTGATAAGACTAAGCTATCTGAATATGATGTAAACTATGCGAACGCACAGCTTGAAATCTTACAGAAGCAAATTGCGCTTGAAGAAGCTCAGCGTAATAAATCTCAAATGAAACTTCGCAGGGATACTCAGGGTAATTATTCATACGTCTATACTGCGAACGATGATAATGTACGTTCCGCACAGTCTGACCTTCTAGACGCACAGAACAACGCATATAATATGTCTAAAGACCAGATGAATCAAACTCAGGCAGATTCACTATCTGCGCTACAGGATGCTCAATCTACAGTCAATGACATTTGGAACAATGCCAACCTATCTCTTGAAGAAAAAACTAAGAGAACGCAAGCAATCATTGATTCGCTCAAGGAATATCTTGCTGGAACCAGCGAACAGCTAAGCACGTCCCAGAAGAACATTATCAATGACTTCATCGGCATGTGCGATATGCTGACCGGTGAAAACAAAGATAATCTACAAGACGTGTACGACCAGATTGTTAATGGCAGCACTGATGCTTTTGACCAGATTGATACTCGTTGGTCTACTTCTTTGACTTCTTGGCTGCAGAATATGGACCAGTTCAAAGCTGATACAGATAAGATGCTTGATGATTTAACACAAGCTGGTAAAGATTATGCTGACGGAACAAAGACTATCGCTGACATAGCAAAGACTAATTTTGATGATATTTCCAATAGTATCAGTGGTACAACTGATAAGACAAAAGAACTTGCGGACAGCACAAAAGAATTTGTCAATATCCTTAAAGACGTATCTGGTGAGGTCAAAAAGACCGAATCTACGATGACTGATTACGCCAATCGTATTACAGATGCTAACAATAATATGCAGGCATTCAAGCAACTTGCTGATGAAACTGCAAATCAGCTGTCTAAGAAAGAACAAGAGAACGCCAATCTAAGCGAAGCTCTAAAGCAGGCTGAGCAAAAGAATTACAACTATGAGCACTATGGCAACGCTAACGGTCCTTCATCTGGTGGCGGTGGAGCTGGCGCCAATGAAGATACCGCTTGGGGAATTGCCAAGGCAATTTGGACTTATGGCTGGGCTTCTGGCTGGGGCAATGACCCTGTGCGTTCCAGTAAGCTGACTGGCGCGTATGGCGCTGCTTTTGCACGCCACGTTCAGGATATTATCAACCAATATTCTAGGTCTGGTAAACTTGTTGATTATGGTTCTATGAAATATAGCTCAAAGAATCTAATAGGCTATGATACAGGCGGCTATACTGGTTCTTGGTCTGATAAAACCGCAGACGCCAAGAATGGCAAGCTAGCATTCCTGCATCAGAAAGAGCTTGTTCTTAATGCTACAGATACGCAAAATATTCTTGCGGCAGTTGAATCCGTAAGGTCCTTTGCGGATAGCCTTAAATCTACAAGTCTTGCGCAATCACTTTCTACTGCTCTTGGAGCGGTGAGTGGCGCGAAAGCAAATAACGCATCCGAGACAATTGACCAGAACGTACATATCACGGCTGAATTCCCAGCTGCGAATAGTGCGGCAGAAATCGAATCTGCACTAATGTCTCTGAATGATAGAGCGGTTCAATACGCTTATAAGTTCAGATAAACATGGGCAAAATTTTATAATCGAATATTTGTGGTTTTGATATGTCTTAGAGCATAATTTTATGAACGGGAGAACTTTATGTTCTCCCGTTTTTTATTTGGATTGAAAAGGAGTTGACAATGGCGAATCTACAAGATGTTGTTCTTGAAGCTGTGGATACAATTGTATCCAATAGAATAGAACAGATAGCTACAGATAAAACAGTTACCGCCACTGTCGCTGGCTGTACTAATTCACTTACAGGTGAATATCTCGTTTCCTACAACGGTGGCAAACTAAAAGCATATGCCCAAGAAGGAAACACATATACTCAAGGTCAATCAGTGTATGTCCTTATCCCAGAAGGTGATTTCACCAAGAAAAAGAATATCGTAGGTGTTGCGCAGGCAGCAGAAGATGATAATAACATCAGCTTTGTATCTTCAGCCATTAGTAACTATAATCTCATTGGCCGCAATTGCCTTAGTGATAAAAATAAAGTCACGCCTGCGGGACTTCGTTCTTATAAAAAAGAAGATTATAAAGTTCTATATAAGAAAGATGAAGATGTAAGCGGCTCTAAACCTAAGTTTCTATCTATTGACACCCAAGAGTTAGAGAATAATATTAAACAGGCCGAAGCGGTGCTAATTGAAGCGTCTTTTCGCACATCTCTGCCGCGAGAGCACAAACTTACAAAGACTGGCGAGTATGGTATCACTTTTATTTTAGCCTTTAAAGATGGAGATGCTACAGACGATAAAGGTCAGGCGTTAGTTAAAAAGCTATCATATACTATTGACAGTAATAGCATGACTGGTTCGCCGCTTCAATATCAAAGTTATTTTGACCAATATCAGATTTTTCCAGTAGACGTTGAGAATTTCTTATATATCGACCAGATTATTTTCTATTGTAAAGATTTTGTAGAAACTACTGACCCAATCCAATCACAGGACAGACCGATTGGCTGGGGCGATGATATTTTCATTAAAGATGTTGAATTTTATGGTTTGAAAAAGATTAGTGCGGCAAATGGTGATTACCAAATGCACCTGTCTATGCCGAAAGGTTCAACTCTTAGAGACTTAACTGGAAACTCTTCTTTAAGCGTTGTCAGCACACTTCGACATAAGAATGAAGACCTATCAGGCGATGCTATGTTTTACTGGTTCAAGGAAGATGGACAAGTGACCGCAAGCTCTAAAGACTATAAGATGTATGGCGGCGCTGGCTGGTCTTATCTTGAAGCCAAGGGAAACAAATATAACTTTGTGACTACTGGTGCGGAAAATCGCGCCTATGAAAATAAATATATGTGTGTTTGCGTTTATAAAGAACAAATGGTTTTAAAGGACTATTTTACGCTATATAATGAAGCAGCAAAACGTGACATTGCAATTATTTCTTCTCTTGGTGTTAGTTTCAGCTTTGACCGTGGTAAACCTACTTTAACTTGTCTTTTGGATGGTAAATCTTCTAGCTTTGAAGCTGGTAAGGCAAACGGACATCCTGATGACTTCTTTAGATTTGTTTGGTCTAAAGTTGATGATTATGGTCAGACACTATCATTCATTGAAACTGTAGACGAACTAAAAAAGCGCTATGAAGATGGTATAAAGCAGGGTATTGGATATAATAATCTGTCTGCTTTGAAGAATCAAATGAATGCGCTTGAAGGTGCATCATGGGATAAAAATACACTCACTTATCCAGTGAAAGGTATTGACTCTAAGGCTACTTTCAAATGCGCTGTTTATTTGCGCGATAGGGAACCCTCAAAAGATGAATCTGTAGAAGATATTGAATATAATATCGGTATTGCAACACTTACTCTAAAGAACGCAACTGCCGCAGACCCTACTGATTATTATATCACTATTGAAAATGGCGACCAAGTATTTCAGTATAGCGAATCTGGTGTATCTCCTGATGATGATAGATACGAAGACCCATTAGAGATTAAACCGCTTACGTGTCATTTCTTTGACCCTGCTGGTCTTGAAGTCAATAAAGATACATATGATATTAAATGGCGAGTACCATTAACAGATTCAATGATTACTATCCCAAAAGAAGGAATGGTACTCAATCAGTCTAATCAAAAAATCGAGTATTGTACATCGCAGATTTATCCTATGGCGATTGCCGCAAACTTTGATTATTCATCAGTATCAAATCAGATTGAAGCCATTGTAACATATCAAGGCGTTACATATAGTCAAATGACTGATTTTCTGTTCACAAAGGTTGGAGAAAATGGTACGAATGGTACAGATATTGTTGCTAAGATTTCTCCTACTTCTAAGAGCTTAAAGAATAAAATGCTTGCGCTTATTATCGACAAGAATAATAAAGTTGTATGGAATACAGGACAGGCAATTTCGCAACAGGTTTTGCAGTTTCAGCTCTATCAACGTAATGAAAAAATAAATGATGACTCTACTGTTTCTTGGTCTATGGGCTACGGTCAAAGTAAATATATGAGCTGTAACAATGGTGTTGTATCTTGGAATACAACTGACGCTGCTAAACGCAAGTTTATGAACCAAATTGTAAAAGCCCAAACAACTTATACCGTTGGAGATTCTTCATATAAGTATTATGCTTTTTATGGCATCCCAGTGATTAAAAAATATGCCGATAATGATATTCAGATTGATAAAACTTCTTTATTAAAATCTATTACTTATAATGCGGATGGACGTAATCCATTGTATAATAAGAACCAAGGCGTCACACTTATTGGCTCTGGTATTAAAGACTTATTTATTGAATGGATAGCCGAGGGTGGTGAGCCTTCAAAGATAGGTCAAACATATAATGAAAATCCATTAAATGCTTGTTTTAAGATTATTACAGAAAAGAATACATCAGACGGTGTGCAAAAAACAGCCCGCACAAAAGGATTAAATCAAATTTATATTCTTCCAAATGATGTATATGATGGTGAGTATGGAAATAATTTAGTTCATTGTAAAGTTTATACATCGGCAGACGCGGCCAATCCTGTTGTAGAACTATATATTCCTATATACATGTCATTGAATACTTATGGTCTTAAATCACTGAATGACTGGGATGGAACACATCTAGAAATCAATGAAGATGAAAATTACATCCTTGCTCCGCAAATTGGTGCTGGTGAAAAGAATAAAAACAATCAATTCACTGGCGTTGTTATGGGAACTTCTAAGACTTATGATTCTGATAAGTCTCAAATTGGTCTAATGGGTTTCTCAGAAGGTAAGCAATCTATCTTCTTAGACGCAAAAGATGGTTCTGCTACTTTTGGTTTGCCAGAACAGCAGGCATCGCAAAATAATCATTTCGAGGAGGGCCGCATTAAACTAGTCCCGGGTGGAGAAAGCTATATCGGTGCATGGAGAATCGGTTCTCGTGCATTATATAATATTGCAAATGCGGAAGTTGATGAAAATGGTAATTTCACAGAAGCAAAAGTAGATAAACCATATGCTGATTATCCTGTGAAGGATTCTCAGTTTTCAATTCCATCAGATAAGCAAGGTCTTATCTTAGGTGCTAATCCTGCTTATATTTCAATTAAAGGCAAACCACTTACAAAGCAAAATTCAAACATTGCATTTGATGGTGCTAATGCGGCGCTTGCAGAAGGTGATAGTCTTGAGGTAGAAATTGATCCCCGCAAAGATTCAACTTTCTCAATCTATAGGCATTATAGGAAAGATGGTAAGTGGCATCGTTATCCGCTTGTCGGTATAAATCAGTATGGACAGTTTTACACGAACGCAATTCAAGACCAAGAGTCTTCAATGGGCATTGGTAAAGTTGGTGCATTTGGTAAACGTGCGCTCGATGCTAAGTATATTGGCGCACAGTTTGGTTGGTCAGACACCAATCTGTTTAAATTCTTTGTTGACGGTACGGTTAAAAATTCTGAAAGGGTTACTACAGATCTTTATCTTTCTACCGGTACAAATGTTAATAATGAATATCCAAGGGGTTTCAATGTATATGGTAAGCATGTTAGCCTTTATGCGCCAGACTTAGGCAAGGAATCAGCAGATAACTCAACACATAGATTGCATATAGATTCAGAACAGGCAATTATTGGCCATGAAAATTCTTATTTAAGATTATCAGCGTTATCTGCTGCAGACGATACAACAGATGGAAAGATGAAAACATCTGTTTTATATCTTAATAATAATTTTGAGTTTATGAATCCAAAAGACAGAAAAACTACTATGTCTACTGGTGATTTTACTCTTTCTGCTATTGGAACACCAAAAGATGATAAGACAGATAAAGATGGCAATTATACATATGCCATTGGCGGCAATTTAAGATTAAATGCAACCAATTCAATTAGAAATATCGCAGATAAAGATTTTCAAATTAAAGCCGGGGAAGATTATTTGATGTATTCAAAGGCTTTCTCTTCTGTCGCAAACAATGAAGATGGTACTTTTACTATTGGTGCAAATAATGCTAAAGCAGTCTTAACTTTGAATAATAATAAAGGACAAAACACTACCCTCATTGGTGAAGGTCTTAAATTTAATGCGGCAAATAATGGAATTAATATCGTAAGCGATACTTCGCCTAATGGTATTAAGTTAATTGCTACTGCAATTAAGGACAATGAAGCACAAGGTGGCGTAAGCATTAGTCTTGTTCCACAGTCTGGCGGTAATGGTGCTTTTTATATCAGGTCTGGTACTGGTACTATTCAATCTAATTATGACAATGTTCCGCATGTTGGCAAACGAACGTATGTTAGCATCGGTCATGGCGTTGTTTCAAATTGGGGCGTATTTACAGGTACGCCAGATTCACAATCAACTACATCACTTACTGCTGAACGAGATATGCGCAGCATTAACGGTTGGAATTATAGTAATGAATACTGCTATAATAACGGTTATTCACATTGGTGTATGGGAGCTAATAGAAGTTCATCAAAAGTTTCAGACCACTTAGGCTGCATTTATGATTTGCTAAATAATCTACAAACGCAAATTAATAATGAAGTAAATGCTCGTAAAACTGGTGTGCAGCAAGCCAAGAATGCTGCTGCTACTGCGCAAGCTACGGCTAATAGCAAGGTTAGCACTTCTACTTATAATAATCACATTCACCTTGTTAGCATGGATGACAATCAAACGTTCTGGGCAGCTAAGTCTAGTGGTGGAAAGACAACAAAACGTATTAATGTTATTTCTGCTAAAGCAAGTACTATTGGTACTGGTACACCCAAAGTAAAAGATTTTTAAAAAGGAGATAAAAGGATATGAACGAATTAGAAGTACGTATGAGGGTTCACGCTCTTGCAAAAGATATGATTTACGATTTTATGTCAAAGAACGGCATTGGTGCTACCGTCATGGTAGATGCTCTTAATTCTGTTCTTGTTGGTCTTTATCCACTAGCTCAGAGTGAAATGTTGCGAGCTATTGATATGGAAACTGCTGCCAAGGCTCAACAGCAGGCGCAAGAAATCAATCAAGCAGAGCAAAAAGCCACTCCCAAGGAGAAGGAAGTTAAATAATGGCAGTAAAATCCTTTGTTAAAAAGGTTGGTCAAAAGGCCAAAGATGGTTCACTTACCATGCCTTACTCTGAATTTGGAGTTGGCTTTGAAAATGTAGTGGACACACGTAGGGATAAAGGCAATTATTCTCTTGCTCAATTCTTCGATAACTATATGGACTACATGAAAAATACAACATTTGTATATACTGGCAAGACACAGCCTACTAATACTCATGTTGGCATTTGGATTGACACAAGTTCTTCTAACCAATAGAAAGGAAGAGTGAAATATGGCAACAGTCGTTAGTACACTGTATCCACCTGTTGTTTCGACATTTCAAAATGCTTTCGTAAACACAGAAGATGCTGTTGTGTATTTTACTCTTTCTTCTTTTAATTCTGCATCTGAGATTAAGCATGTGCATGTCAGTTGCGTAAATCAACTTAACAATGAGAATGCCTTGAATAAACTTTCGGGCATCCTCATTGAAGATTTACAATTCGATAAAGTAAGCGGTATGTATTATGTAACAATACCTACCGCTTATATCGAAGGTAATGCTTTCAATACAAATCAGTTCTATAAGGTTCAGATTCGATTTGATAGCTATAATGGAACTGATGAAGTACCTATCAACGATGAAGCAAAGAAGAATAGTTATCTTTTATCACATACGCAATATTTTTCAGAATGGTCTTCTGTTTGTTTAATTAGACCTATTCACCAACCTAAAATCTATCTGTCTGTATTTGAAAATTATACAGGTAACTCATATATGACTTTCAATAAAGGCTTAACGCAAATTGCGGGAGGTCTTCTTTTTGTCACTAAAAATGAAAGTGGCGAAGAGGTAGTTTTAAATACCGAGACTGAAACGCTTGAAGCGTATCAATTTGATATTTTAGATGATTCAGACAACGTACTGTTTTCTACGCCTACTATTTATACTGGTGAAAATCTTAATCCAAATAATATCGTATATAATATTGATTTTTCATCTTTAAAGAATAGCGCAGATGGTTCTATATCAGATCCTACTAGCACATATTATGTATGCCGCGTTACTTGCCGCACAAAGAACCAATATCAGCTTAGCAAAGAATATAAGTTTCAGATAGGTGAGTATAGTGGTGCTGATGAATGGCAACCTACAATTGCCGCAGAAGTTGATGATGAAACTGCGTCAATTAAAGTTTCAGTTAAAAATGAATATTCGTTTAGTGACGGCATATCTGTATATGTAAGGCGTGCATCTAATAAAGACAATTTCAAAGAATGGGAAACAGTCTATAGTGCAAAGTTACAACAAGTTGATTTTTCAATTGTAGATAATACTGTAGAAAGCCTTACATGGTATCGTTATCGTGTAGAAGCTCTTACTTCTACTGGTATGTCAATTGCTAAGCCTAAAATGTCAAATGTCGTTTTGCCGCAATTCTATGACGCTTATTTCTCTCGTGGAAATGAACAGTATGCCGTTAGATATAATTATCAAGTAAGTAGTTTTAAGCCAGTAGTCAACAGAGCTAAGATTGACACCCTTGGCGGCAAGTATCCTAAGTTTGCGGAAAATGCCGTATTAAATTATAAGCAGTTTAGTATCTCAGGTATGATTAGTGCTGAATCTGATGTTTATTCTGAGTTTGCAAACAAGGCAAAACTTATCCACCATAATAATGATACTCTTAAAGATTTATATTCAGAATATAAAGATGAAACTGGTGTTAAAGATTTAGTTCGTAACGACTTTAAGAACTGGGAAAAGACTGGCGGTAATCAGTATCCTAATGCACCTGTTTCCAGTGTCACATCACAAGAATATTTAACGACTACTACAAATGATTGGCTTTATGAACGTGTATTTCGTGAAAAGTTAATTGAATGGCTAAACGATGGTGAGCCTAAACTGTATCGTTCAATGGCAGAAGGTTCAATGGTTGTTATGCTTACAGACGTTACATTGACACCAAATACTACGGTTGGCCGTCGATTATGGAATTTTTCTGCAACGGTTTATGAAGTTGAAGATGCCTCTTCTTTAGATACTCTTGACACTCTTGGTATTTATAATCGTAAAATGATTGGCTCTATTAGTGATAATGGAAAACCAGATTCTGAGGACGAGCCTAAAGATTATATTGAGGTTATTAAACCTGCTCAAACATATAAACTTACTGTTACGAATAATAATGATATTAGAAATGATATTAATGATTTATTAAGTAAAAAATATAGTGGAGTTCTTGCTAATCGTAAAGCAGAAGAAATTGTACTTAAAGACATTAAAATTTATTATCATTCTAAACCTCGTTATTATACTTTCCAAAGTGGTTCAGATGGACTTACAGAAGTAACCGAAAAGACTAATGGCGTCTCTCAGATGGTCGCGGAAAAGCGAGTGCAACGAGGGTATTATTTTGGCGTTATGACTCGTGGTAGTGACGGAAATCATAATATTTTTGTAAATGAGCGTGGATACTATCAGATTCCTAATAAGTTGGATGTTATTGGTCTTTATTTTCAAATTGGTGATGTTGTCACTATTGAATATACACTTTGCTATAAAGAGCGCTCTAACACTAAAGAAGTTGTCTCAAGTGCGTCCGTTGACCGCACTCTTGTTGGCCAAGAACGCGGTGTCTTTAAACCTAATATTTATCTTGGCAGGAAAATCAGGAATAAATATAATTTTATTCAAATGAACGGCGATGTTATGATTTCAAGCAAGCGCATGAAATATTGGAAGGGTATTTGCTTAGATGTCACTCCGTATGCGATTGCTAGTATTAAATACCATAATGAAACCGAATATAAAAATTATCTTGTAGGTGGTACGGGTGTTTTACACATGCTGAGAGATGTTCCGGTAGATGATATGTGCTTCTTAGGAATTCGTATGAAACAAGTAAATAAAACAAAGTATCTACAAGAGAATGAATTTCGAGTTGATGCTTCACTTAATGATGCGGCAATCAATACTTTCAATTGGATTAGAGTTATTGATTCTGCTGAAACAAAAGACCCAGTATCAGTAATTCAAGATAATAATATACCACAGGATAGTTTTGTTAACGCATGGAATGATATTGGTGAACAACCAGTTCAGGTCGTAAAATATATGGATGTTAGCGAAGTTAAGAAGCCGATATTAAACACTGTATATAATATCAATGGAGATTTAAAGATTTATTATAATTATCAATGGTATAATTTTGCTTTTGGTACGATTGATAATATAGAGAATAATAATTCTACAGAAATTATCGGCATTGCTTTTATGCCAGTAGAAGGTATGATTAACTATTATGGCACTGTAATGACTACGAATTATCAATAGGAGGAGAAAATGAGAAGGACGTATCCTTATTTAAACGATAGCTTTTATGAAGATGCCAATAGCGCATTAAAGCGTAGAAACTTTCTCAAGACTATTGATAATTTTGTCAATCAAAAACAGTATGTTCGGCTAACTCTTCTTAATTGGAACGAAGAACCGTTGAAGGAGATTCAGGGCATTATCTCGTCTGGAAGTCTCTCTAAAGACGGTTCTTCGTCTATTAGACGTACTTGTTCATTGACGGCATCAATTAGTAATGGAGATTATGATATTGAAAATATGTCATATGATTTTTCAATTAATAAGAAAATCTTCATTGAGATTGGTGTTGAAAATCATAGCAATCAATTCTTAGATTACCCTATCTTATGGTTTCCTCAAGGAGTTTTCTTTATTGCAAGTGCAAGTGCATCATCTTCTGTTTCATCTGCTGTATCTTTACAACTGACACTGAAAGATAAGATGTGCGGCTTATCAGGAGACGTTTCCGGCACATTGCCTGCGGCTGTTATATTCGATGAAATGGATACACAGGACGCAAGTGGTGCATATGTTACTAAAAAGGTGCTAGTATATGATATTATCAAAGAGTTAGTAAATCATTACGGTGGGGAAGATTTAAATAATATTGTTATTGAAGATGTTCCTCGCCGCATTAAAAGGGTAATGAAATGGACTGGTTCTAATCCTCTATATCTCGTGCCTAAGCAAAGTGGCAGTGCAGGAGTTATATGGTATGCAGCATATGTTGATAAACCGGCAAAACTAGAAGATGGCACGATTGAAATTTTAAGCGGTCAAGATTGCGGCTATGTCTATGATGATTTTGTATATGACTCTGAACTATCTGCCAATCTTGGTGAAAGTGTAACGTCTGTGCTTGACAAGATTAAAAATTATCTTGGAAACTTTGAATATTTTTATGATGAATTTGGTGTATTCCATTTTAGGGAAATTAAGAACTATCTGAATACAACGCAAGCGACCACCTTAGTTAATGATATGAAAAAACATGATTATCTTGTAGAGACAACTACAGGTAAGAGTGTATACACTTTTAGCGATAAAGATAACATTATCAGTATTAGCAAAACGCCGCAATTTAATAATATCAAGAATGATTTTATCATTCAAGGTAAACGTCAAGGTACGAATAACCAACAGCAAATAGATGTTCGTTATCACCTTTGCATTGACCGCAAACCTATCCCAGTTACAATAGATGAACATGGTAATAGTTATTATAATACTTATTATAATGTTCTATTGTACACAGAAGAATCTACTCAAGAACTAAAAGCTGCATTTCCAACAGTATATACAACGGAAAAAGATTTTCCTGCTATTGGTGATTTCAATACTATTTATTTTGATGCTACCAACAAAGTTGCTTATTATTGGAAAGATGATACCTATAAGACATTGAAGTGTGCGGCATATTATCCTCCTATAGATGCTTCAACCTTGGCAGTTGTAGTAGATGATAAAGGAGATACCAATTCTGCGGCAATACCGATTATCATTGGCGGTTATACTGTAAAAGATTGGCGTACTGAGCTTTACTTTGAAGGCCTGTTAGCGAAAAAAAATGGAATTAATTCTGGCAATTACTACGCTAAGATTGACGGCATTTCTGGTTGGCAGGGAGATATTTTACAATACGCGCATAATTGTAGAATAGATACAGATTATTATTTTGAAGAGCTTGAAGCATTTTGGCCGCAAATTTATGACCTCGCAGACCAAAAGTTCATTGGCGAGAAAGAAAATGCGGAATTGCTTACTTCCGCACTGACTGATGGTAACTATTTCTTAGATTTTATTGATTCTTCAACATCTGATTTAGGAAGATTCTCTGTGTCTGCCATTGGCCGCAGAACAGATGCTGTGTCATCAGATACCGTTAATTGTTTATTTGCACCTGAGATTCCTAATATCGTATTTATCAATGCCGATGAAGATGATAAGGGAAGGACAAAGCAGCAGGAATGCGAAGATAATGGTATGCCATATACTCAAGTGCGTGGTGAAATTTTTTATAATCTTGCTACTGGCGGTTATAAGAATGGTGCGTTTGACCAAGTGAAATATGAATTATATCTTCATACGACTTATCAAAACTCTGTGTCAATTACTGCATTGCCAGTATTTTATCTAGAACCTAATTCGAGAATTGAATTAAATGATAGTTCTACAAATACATATGGCGATTATAATTTAAATACACTTTCTATCCCTCTTGGACCGTGCAATACAATGACAGTATCATGCAATCAGTCAATAGAAAGATTCTAGAAATAGGGCAAAACCGTATAATCGGTTTGCCCTATTTTTTATTTTAAAGTAGGTATATTTTTAGAGATAAAAGGAGGGAAATTGGCAACAACGAATATCGGTCAATACAGATATGCGGGAGAAAGCCTTACAAACTTATCTTTCAAAAAATCTTACGTTGACTCTAATGCTGATATTACTGGATTAGAAGAACAAAATACAGGTTTCAAAGACGTTGCTATCATTCCCGACAAGCAATTTGTTAAAGGTCAAGATTATTATTTAAAAGTTCAAATTCCTCAAGATATGAATTATGCTATGGAATTTACTATTAAATTAATGAAAAATTCAGTCGGACATATCATAATGCCATCCATCTCTTTCTAAACAGTTACTGTTATTTT
>OGYO01000365.1_pt1 | contig 22965 bp, 26 predicted proteins | sample 1576561 | NCBI WGS metagenome assembly OGYO01 (sample SAMEA3541507, study PRJEB24748) | human gut metagenome | biome: human gut; feature: human-associated habitat; material: faeces | place: China | collected 2012 | reverse complement strand
GGTGGTGTACAACGGCACGGCGTATGCGTATGTCAAGAGCTTGCAGGGCGATATTCTTGCAATTCTGGATGAGAATGGCAATACCGTCGTCAGCTACGGCTACGATGCGTGGGGCGCGCCGCTGTGGTGTATCGGTGAGCTGGCGGAAACGCTGGGCAAGGTGCAGCCGTTTAGGTATCGCGGGTATGCCCTCGATGAAGAAACGGAACTCTACTACAACCAGAGTCGTTTCTATAATCCTTCCATTGCGCGCTTCATTACTGCTGATACGACCGGTGTCCTCACGGCATCCCTTAAATCGCTAACTGAAAAGAATCTGTTCGCGTACTGCGATAATAATCCAGTTATGCGAAAGGATATTGATGGTGCATTTGGGGATACCTTCTTTGATATCGTTTCTCTTGCGGTTAGCGTGTGTGAAGTAATCGCAAACCCGACCGACCCTTGGGCGTGGGCGGGTTTGGCTGGCGATGTTGTTGACCTTGTGCCCTTTGTTACAGGTGTCGGCGAGGTCACCCGTGCTGTAAAAGCTGCAAATAAAGCTGGTGACGTGTTGACCATTCAGAAGGCAGCAGACTTTACGGATGATGCTGCTGATATCATTAAGGGGTTAGACCGCAGTTCGGGTTTTACAAAGTCCACTCGCAGCGCTGGCACTCAAATCCATAAGGGATATAAAGTCGGTATGCCTGGTAAAGAGTATGACAAAATCAAAGGTATTCGTATCGACTATCTTGATATGGATAATAAGGTAATCTATGAATTAAAGCCTTTTAACCCGCGTTCAGTTAAGCAAGGCGTTCGCCAGCTTGAAAAATATAACCAGAAGCTGGACGGTGAGTATAAGATGGTACTCGAAGTGTACTAATGTCCTTAGTAATCATTGTTGAGGTGAAAAAAGATGGAAAAGAAAGAGTTTCTTACTATCTGCGATTCGACATTGAAAGGAATTGGTTTCATTAAAAAGGGTGGTGCATATTATCTTATCCACGGATCTGAGTTAGTTGGTGCAGTATATTTGCGAAAGTCTAGTTACGGATCAGTTTACTATGTCGAATGTGGAATTGCAATTCATGGATATAATGAAGCGTTCCCATTCCCCAAATATCACGATGTTGATATCTCAACTCGCTTTCAGTTTCCCTTAAAAGTGCATCTGAAATATGATCCAACTGCTACACATGGATATTCTGTTGATCTTGAACGCAACACAGCGGAGGAAATTCAAGAAGGCATAATACAGGGTGTTAGAGATTGGTTGTATCCAGCATTATGTGGAGGCAAGCAATATCTTCTTGATAACTGGGAGAAGTATAAATATCACCACCTGAGCGAGAAGGTATATGCTGCACTCACAGAATGGAAAACTTCTGGGAACATGCCTGTGAAACAGAATAGTGTATAAATTTTCCCTGGCAGAGCTTCGAAAAGAAGCTCCGCCTTTTTCTATGCCTGAAAATTTTCTTCATTTTCGCGTTTCAGAAACTGAAATTCAGGCGGTCTGGAAAGGCTTGTAGGAAAATTTCTTGCAAAAGCAGGAAAAACCTCTTCATATAGCGAACACTATCCTTGCCCAGCGATATTGTTGCGATTCTGGATGAAAATGGCAATACCGTCGTTAGCTACGGCTACGATGCGTGGGGCGCGCCGCTGTGGTGTACTGGCGAACTGGCAGAAACGCTGGGGAAGGTGCAGCCGTTTAGGTATCGCGGGTATGTGTTTGATGAGGAAACAGGGCTGTACTATCTGCGGAGCCGGTACTATAATCCGCAGTGGGGACGGTTTGTTAATGCGGACTGTATTTATTCCGCTAACTGCTTTGCTTATTGTGAAAATGCTCCCATAGCCTTCTTTGACGAAGATGGCATGAAAATGTCCCTTAAAATCGGTTTTGATGATTGCGATTTTGTTACCCGTCTCATGCTTGGTGGCGCTGGTGGTGGGTTTTCGTATTCTGGAAGATGTGAAGACATTTGGAGCGGTGCATCAATAAGACGGGCAGCACTTGCATATGAAGAACGATGGATTAATAGCCCTTATAACATCAACGTCGAAACATACAAGCCTAATCTGACACCACCTACAACTCAGGCAGAGCCAGCATTACATCGACCGTATATACGTCAAGCAGTTCGCAGAATCGTTGCGGGCAGAGCCAAACGTACTACGGATGGCAAATTTATAGATCCCAATACTGGTAAAAAGATTATAGGAAAGTATCACTTCGGACATAAATCTGGCGTGGAGTTTTGGCGGATGCTCCGATACGCGATAGAACATAAAATGACGCAAAGTGAATTTAATGACTTTTGCAATAACCCGGATTATTATCAAATTGAAGACCCGATGAGCAATATGAGTCATATATTTGAATGTAGGGAGGCATACGATGAAACAGAATTCATGCATCGCATTAATTAACGAGATTGTGCATGATATGTCAGATTGTTTTTTTTCAAAAGATATATCCGAAATGTCGGAAAATAGAATAATTCATGAGATACAGAAGGTAAACGATGTGAATTGCACAGACAAGCATGGTGGTACACTTCTTCATTATGCCGCAGCATACAGAATGAATAAAGTACTTGCATACTTAATTTCCCACGGTGCAGATATCAACTGCCAAGATAAGAGAGGTGAAACACCAACGAATATTGCTTTGATGAATGACAATCCAAGCGGAGCAGAGCTATTGCTGCAAAATGGAGCCAATCCAAGCCTGCGTGATAAGTGGGGAAACAATGCATTAATGAGAGCAGCGCATTATTGTCCAGACTCGGTGTTTCATATGCTTTTAGATGCAGGATGCGATCCCAAAGAACAAAATAATTATGGTGTTTGTGCGCTTAACATTTTTGAGGCGTATCCAAATATTTTGAGTATTTTAAATGGAAATGAAACGCGGTGAATACATAATATGACGCAATCGGCAATCCGCTGAGCGACGGAACGTGGACGTACACTTGGCAGAACGGCCGGCAGCTGCAAAAGATGCAGAAATCGGGCGTGACGGCAGAGTTTGTCTACAACGCGGACGGCTTGCGTGTGCAGAAAACGGTCAACGGCGTGGCGACGAAGTACACGCTGCACGGCAAGAATGTTGTACATATGACTTCCGGCACGGACGAGCTGCACTTCTTCTATGACGCGCAGAACCGCCCGGCAGTGGTGGTGTACAACGGCACGGCGTATGCGTATGTTAAGAGCTTGCAGGGCGATATTGTTGCGATTCTGGATGAGAATGGCAATGCCGTTGTTAGCTACGGCTACGATGCGTGGGGCGCGCCGCTGTGGTGTACCGGCGAGCTGGCGGAGACGCTGGGCAAGGTGCAGCCGTTTAGGTATAGGGGGTATGTCTACGACGAAGAGACGGGGCTGTATTATCTGAGAAACAGATTTTACAATGCACACAACAGTCGTTGTATCTCTGCTGACTCAATGCTGTCAACCCGTGGTACACATACTTCTGCAAATGCCTATGCTTATTCCCGTAATGCTCCGACAATCCGTGCTGATGCTAACGGACAGGACAGTATCTATGTCATTTATGATAGTCGCCCCAATGCTACAGATGAACATCCTGAATATAAGGGTCTAACCCTTCAAGGTGAATGGGCAATCAACGCTTTGCGGGAAAATGGCCATTACGTAATGCCTGCTGGTTTTACCAATATTCCTGAGTTCATAGCAGCATGGAACAATGCCGGAGCTTACGAATACGATTACATTATCATTTATGCGCACGGCAGCCCTGGCACTATTGACTGTGCAGGTGGTTATTTGAAGGAAACTACTGAATCAGGTGAAGATGCGAACGGGAACCACTGTTATAGCTCTATCAATGAATTGAAAGAGATACGAGTCAATAAGGGCATTTACCTGCTTTCGTGTAACGGCGCCACGCCAAACTCAGAATATATGACAGCTATTGGTATGCTTTCTTCAAAAGCCGGTGGGGCGCCGACTATGGGTTCAGCATACGCTTCTGTTAACTATTATGAAGGCACGGGAATACCTTATCAATCTCCTGGCCTCAAGTGGTCAAATGGTTTGTCGAAAAATTTCAGCAACTTGATGAATTGGCTATATGCAAGTTGCTGGGTGACCTTCTCAAAAGACGGGATGTGGATTGACTGATATGGTAATGAAAGGAAATGTATCTGGTGAAAAAGAATATGTTGATAATGTTTTTCATCTTCGCTTTGCTCATATGTCAATTCGTTTGGTGGTTTGACATAGGATCTTGGTGTTCTCTTCCAATCGAATTGTGTTACACACACGCTTCCGATTTTTCCTTTAGAGATAAAAACAATAATAAAGCCGAAGCAGATATGTACACATGGCGCACATTCTTTCACCCTGATGATTTTGTCTCGTCGGAAGAGAAGTTGATTTATAATCAGTATAATTCTCTCGTTGGTTTTGACTTTTCACAATATACTTACATCCTCAGTTACGGATTTTCTATTGAGTATCTGTATTGTAAACAACCTGATGCAAAAAAAATGCAATATGGTAAAGTCGTTCATGATGTCAATTGTCTTCCGAATGAGGTTCTGCTATATCGCGTTCCGAGAGTATATATCGAGCCTAATCCGGATCGCACCGATAGTTTTTCTTACAAATTTATTCATTCTGCTCCTTGAATTGCTTCTTCACCTCTTTATTATACCCCTTTTTCGTCCTTTTGGCTGTTCTTTCTTTGTGCGGGATTGCCTTAATTTGTGTTTGTGAGTGAGGTGTTAGAGTGTATTTTCCTGTTCTACCGACAGTATATAGAAAAATGAGTGTTTTTTTCTGTACCATTACATCCATAACGAGTCTATTGGTAACTATACTCATGTTCCTTGTGTTGTATTTGGGAAACCAAGTGCAGGGTATTGTGTTTATTTCATTTCTTTTTTCAGTTATTCTATCTATCGTAGCATGGAGAGCTTGTTTGATAACAATTAAATGTAACGAGTATGTACACATTATTGTTGACAAGCGTATTGTTGCATTGTATAGTCCTACCGGGAAAGCATTACGTACTTTCAACTTTTCTGACATAGTGGATGTGCGGGTTGTCAACTTACCTCAAGTTATGTATGCCGCCTCAATACCCTATGTGCGTAAACAGCAATACATCTGTATACAATCTGATTCTTCACACGCCGAAACACGTCCCCATACAACCTATTCAGAGATTCGAAGTAATCCCCACTGCATTGTTTTAGCCTATAATGAGTATGCTTATAATAATATTAGCTCAATTCTATTGCGTCAAGAAACTGGAGATACCGTGTAAGGGGGGCAATTCCCCATACCAATGGGTACAGAAGAAGAGTGGCTTGAGGGTTGGATTGAACCTTTGCGGAAGAGTCCTCGTTGGGGAACTGCCGTTGATGGCGAGCAAATGAGTGTGTTCTATTTCGTGAATGGCCTCCACTATATGGTTAACGACGTCGTCGATGGTAAAAAAGGTTGGAAGTATCGCCGCAATATGGGATTTGGATATGTTGATTGTATTGGCGGTGCGAGGTTCATGGGACAACAGTTTTTCAAAAACAGCAGAACCTTGGATGCTAATATTCGTGCGACTGCAAGTGGAATCCGAGCGAACAACCTTTCCCGCTTAGAAGATATTGATCCCACTGCTTTGGAGGAAATCACATATGGTGCCGTACTATTTACTCTTCCAGATAAGAAAGGAAAGAGGCACATGGCATATTACATCGGGAGTCATAATGGATATGAGCATTGTATTATTGAAACCACAGGAAAAGGAGATCGAATGCATTATGCGAATTTGGAAGAACGGCTGTACAATCCAGAAACTGGGCATGGTTTCTATGAGTGGGGCGAACTGGCATGTGTTGACTATAGCGGTGTGTGCGGTTCTTGGATTGCTCTTCCCTATGATATTCCTTCCGATTGAGGTGTCAGCTGATCAGTCTACGTCGCAGGAATATACTGAGGTATTGACACCTTATGAACAAAATGGCATGTGGGGATATACCGATCGTACTGGTTCTATAGTTATACAGCCGCAGTGGGCTGTTGCGGGGTGGTATCGGGGCGGAACCGCAGCCGTTTGCTCTACCGATGGGCAGTGGGGGATTATAGATGAAAACGGCGAATATCTCGTACCATGCCGATACGATAGCATCTGGGATCAGTATTCATGTTATGAGACAACGCCATTTGATGATTCTAACAGTTACATTGGCGGTCTGAGTGATGGATTCTATATTATCATCGATTGCGTTGATGATGAAGAATATATGGGATTCTTTTGCATTTCAACCAAGACACTTATTGAACCACAATGGTTTTCAGTTACAATTGCTGACGAGGGTATTGGAATCAATGAATTAGTTCTGGTAGAAGACATGGATGCAGGCTTTGGATATGTAGACCGCTTTGGACATGTGGTTATTGAGTGTCAGTACGATTGGGCAACACCTTTCGTAGAAGGAGTGGCGCAAGTGGGAAAGTGGATTGATGACGATTACTATGAATACTATATCGATACTACTGGAAATGAAATTAACCTCATGATGAACTGATTTACACAACATCAACTACTCTATCTCTGAAGATTCAAACAATGTAGCAATAAGCGGTAACACCGCAACAGAAGGTTGGCGAGATGACCATGCAGGAATTGTTGGATATAGATTGGATTGGAGACGATTAATTATGAAAATCAAAAGGTTACTGTCTCAAATCTTGGCTAATCGAAAGAATAGGCTTCTGTATATTGTTGATGCAAGTTGGGAAATATTTATTTTACTTTTTCCTGTTTGGTTTATACTGTCAAACGGGAAAGCTCGTCTTGCGGAAACGCTCGGTGGAAATAGAGATCTCGCATCTATTCTCATCTGTCTTACTCAACTCAGCATGATTTATGCAGAAAAAGTAATTACATATATGATAGAAAAAAGGGCGGATGTAAAATAAGATTAGGCTCTCAGACAATACCGTACAAGAGCATCAGCAACGCTGCCAACGAATTGTGTGGTATCTCTTTAAGTAAGGATGCAGGTACTGGTGTCTAAACAAACGTTACGAAAAACCGCGGCGAAGCCCATCAGCTTCGCCTCGGTCAAAGACATTCGTCTATGACAATGCGGCGTGGCGAGAGCAACGAGCGGTTGCATGCATGGGAAGAATGTTGTGCATATGACTTCCGGCACGGACGAGATGCACTTCTTCTACGATGCGCAGAACCGCCCGGCAGTGGTGGTGTACAACGGCACGGCGTATGCGTATGTCAAGAGCTTGCAGGGCGATATTGTTGCAATTCTGGATGAGAATGGCAATACGGTCGTCAGCTACGGCTACGATGCGTGGGGCGCGCCGCTGCGGTGTACCGGCGAACTGGCGGAAACGCTGGGCAAGGTGCAGCCGTTTAGGTATCGCGGGTATGTCTACGACGAAGAAACCGAGCTGTATTATCTCAGAAGTAGATATTATGCTGCTCTTCGTTCAAGAATGCTCAATCATGATTCTCGCCTATTTAAAAACGAAACTTTTGAATTTAATGGCTATGTATATTGTATGAATAACCCTATTGCATATCATGATCCGAGCGGCACTTGCGTATCTTGCGAAACAGTAGATGAAGTTGGGTATCGAAAGACCACCACGGACGACGATTTCAATTCCACTGTAACCCAGGGTATGCGAAATCTGTTATATAATGCCGATGACTACTATTATATTAGTGCAAGCAAAAACAATAAAGGCGGTATTGACTGCATTTGGGCGGTAAATAAGGCACTAAACAAAAACACTTGGAAAGTGGTAAATGCCGCTTGGCAATCATATGTGCGTAGCAATACCACACGAGGGCGCATCCTTGATCTGAATGACTTGCAACCGGGTGACATCATCTTCTCCATAGATCATAGGGATCGCAATTATGGAAAGGATGTTAAGGATATTGCACGAATTGATCCCGTAAAAAAGGGTCATATCGGCATTGTTGTTTCGTTCGATTTCGGAGATGGAAATGGTGAAGTTTTAGCAGTTTTCCAATCCTGCAGTGAAAAACTTTATCCTGATAAGTGGACTGCTCTGTTTTATGATGATACAGGTCCTAATATCACCGCTCTGGAGGATAATGACGGAAACAGCAATTGGGCGTTCTATGTACGTCCGAAAAAATAAAATGTAACAGGAGGAGTTGCAGATGAAGAGAGCTTTCTTAACTATTCTATTCTTTATGTCTCTATTGCCATGCATAGTATATGCCGAGGAATTGTTCTTATACATATCCGATGGCCAATGGGGATATGCGACAGACGACGGGACAGTAGTTATCGCTGCATCTTTTTCAGAAGCAACTCCCTTTTACAATGGCGTGGCCAAGGTGCGTACTTCCGTACCGATGGATCATTATTCTTTGATTGATTTTCAGGGGAACGAAATTACTCCCCCTTGCTATGATATCTATGAATTTGATTCAGCTTTTATCTATGCAGTAGATGCTGGAGATGTCCTCTTGTTCGGTTTCTATGACAAACAAAGCGGCTATTTATCGTCAACATATGACGCAATCAAGCTAACAGATCCATATATCAACGAACAAGAATATATTGCAGTCCAGGATAATGACAAGTGGGGATTTGTTCATCGTTCTACTGGTAATGTCATCATTCCTTGCGTATACGATGAAATCGTCGAACCTTTTCAGAACGGTTATGCATTAGTAATCCAGGCGGATCACCAGATTAACGATAACTTTGATAGTATGGACGATTACATCTTAATTAATTCAAACGGAGTCCCTGTGACTTTTGATGACGGGATTGTGCCAATGAGTTCTCCCTCCTCCGTGGGTCTTATAGCTGTTGTCCAAAACGGTTTGTACGGTTTAGCTGATATTTACGGCCGCCTGATGATTGAACCACAGTACGAATATGTCGATTCACCTACAAATGATCGATTTTGGTATCAAAACACGGCTGGTTATTGGGGCGTCTTAGATGAACGTGGTGCAGTGATTGTTGAGCCAAGCTTTTTGCATAACGATCTGTTGTACGGAACACCTCCAGCCTATGTGAATGACTATGCAGTTGTAAGGCTGAAGGATCAGGTTGTCATACTTGACTTGGCCGGTACTGAAACTGTTATCAACCGCGCCCCTAACATCACTGTTGGAAACGTGATTGACGAAGTTCAGATGCTCTCGTACTATGATTCATCAACTGATCGCTACGGATTTTATAATGTTTATGGGTTGATGTTAACTTCGGAATTGTATGAGGATTATTCACCATTAACCAATGGTCTCATAACCGTGAAGCGCGAAGGAAAATGGGGAGTATTGGATAACAATGGTATTGAAATCCTCCCGTGCGTGTATGACGAAATCAATCGTTTCAACAATTCGACTATCTACGTCATTCAAGACAGCACTATATCTTACATATCAATCAGCAAGGGAATATAATATTTCTAGATTATCGTTGCTAACATATCCCCCCGATAGTACATTCTGGCCATTCGTCATACGTCGGGTGGCCTTTTCTATGCCTGAAAATTTTCTTCATTTTCGCGTTTCAGAAACTGAAATTCAGACAGTCCGAAAAGGCTTGCATTGTCCCGATTTTCAAGCGGACGGCAAGGAGAAAAGTCCTGAATTCCTTGGAATTACTGGGGTTCAGGATTTCAGTTTCTGGTTTTGAATTCGCGAACTTTTCTGCTATGATGAGGGCACGAAGCAACGACAGGAGGTTTGCGGAATGAGTATTGCATGGAACTATCTGGACAAGCGGAGCGCGGCAATGGCGGCGCTGAAAGATTATCGCAGCATGAAGGCGATTCTGGCGACAACGGCGGAGGAGATTGCGAATGTGCGGCAGGACATGGTTCGCATTGGCGGGATGCGCTTCGAGGAGTCGGCGCATGGTGCGCGAAATCCGCAGGCAGGCGAAAACCAGATCCTGCATGGAATTGCGGAAATTGATGTGCTGGAAGAGCGGAATCGGCAGGCGGAGGAGTTCATGGCGTGGTTTCAGCCGGCGTGGGATGCGCTGGGGAAGGACGAAAAAACGGTGCTGACGATGTTCTATCTATCAGAAAATGGGAAAACAGACGCGATAGAGGAAATCAGCGAGCGGTTTTGCGTGGAGCGGAGCTCCGCCTACAAGAAGAAGGATCGCGCGCTGGCGCACTTGGCGCTGCTGCTGTATGGGAGGTGAAAGGGGAGGAAAAGTTGATAGATGATATTGACAGGACAATCACATTATGTTACAATAAACATGGAAAACTTAACTGCAAATATATCTAATGCTGATTTTTGCAGCAATAAATGAACTTCAGAATAATCTGAAGCTGAAAGGAGTGGAATTGTGAAAGCAAATGGCAATAGGGTGGTGACAAGAGGCAATTCTGACGCAACAGAGCAGATTAGGAAAACGCGAATGCCCCCAAATACATCACACCTGTTTGCTCAAATGCTGGTCAAAAGGCTAACACTTTCCATATGTACATAATGACTGTGATTGCAAGACCAGCAGCTCAATTGCTTTCTTTGAACAGTCAAAATGTATGTGCGAAAAAGATAAATCCATAGAGCTGTCTGACGGTCAGGATTAGTTCTCAAAAGAGAACTATTTCTGACCGCCTTTTTTGTAACAAAGAGCCGTATGCAGAATCCCTTCGGAGCCGGCATCCCCGAAGAAATTGCCGAATACTATTTTCTGCATTCGCCTGCGCCCACTGCTTGCGCCTTTTTCCTTCTGCCGTCCGCTCATTCCACTTAGCGTAGCGCTGCTACGCTGCGTTTCATTCGCGTTAGGCAGAAGAAAAAATTCGCGGCGCATCAGGCGCATTCTCATTTGAAAATAGTATGCTGAAGGATACGGCGCATATCAGCATCAGCCGAGGCAATGGCTGCTGCCAACCAAATGAATGGAGAAATTCATGATGGTAGGCGGCACTGTTCAGTATACCCTTCTTTTGCGATTTTCTCCATTCGAGACAAAGGAATGGAGGGAAAATTGCAATGTCACAAGGACGTTACGTTTGGATTGCAGGGAAGAAAGTATATCTGAATCCGGAGCTGCAGAAGGAATGGGACAAACTCATCAACAAGGAACGTTATCGCCTGCATCAAATGCTGAAGTATATAAGAGAACATCGGAGTACATTCTGCGATTTTTGATGTGGCATTATTTCCAGCTTCGACGCATCATCGGCTTGCGCGTAGCGCTGCATTTCACTTCTGTTCGTCAGCGTGAAAAATTTTTTTGCAGAAATTCTTAAAATCGCGTAAAAAAACCGATTTTTTTTACCAGTTATGGTGAGAGGGATAAAAGTCTCTTTCAAAAAGAAGGGGGAATCAGCATGTCCGGCATTAACTTTTATTAGGAAATAACATCCAGTATGACTGGAATCATGAGGAGCAGCGCTTTCTGCCTCTGCCCGTGCTGCGGCAACATGATGAAAGCGGGAGAAGGCTGATGCAGCTTTGGGTTGGAAGCAATGGGGGAAAATGTTGGTTTGCCGGGAACAGCCAGCGCGTTTCCAATAACAGGAGGTGACTTATGTGGCAGAAGCAGCCGAAAAGAATAGGCAGTCTATCTGCATTTCTCAAAATAGTCTTGTGTGGCAGGATGATAGTGTTTTCAAACTGTATTACTACTGCATGAATTGTGCCTGCCGCCAGAAAGCTGAAATCTGCGGGAAACAGCTTATGCCGGGACAACTGCTCTTCTCATATAGAAAGACAGCGCTTGAACTGGGCTGGTCTCGTGATAAGCTGACGAGGAAGATGGCTGCACTGGTTCAAATGGGCTATGTTCAGATACAAACAGCGCGGGACGGTTCTATCGTTACCGTATCGAACTGGCTTGAAAATCAGACCGCTGGCGGTATGAAAATAAGGCTACTCTGTCCCGAAAATCAGTACGCAGACGGTACTGAAATAAGCACGCCGTGTGCTGAAAACAAGTCCATATGCGGTACGAAAGAAAGAGCGGAAAACGGTGCAAATGCGCATTTTTCAGCATTTGCACATCGCAGGCGGCTTGAAAATCAGCACACCCAGCAGCAATATAATAATAGTAATACGATAGATACACTATCTCATTATCCGGATGAGTTTGAAAAGCTGTGGTTTGCTTATCCGGCTAATCGCAGAAATGACTGGGATGAGGCCTTTCGCGTATATCAACAGGCACTGCGGCATGGTGCGACGCTTGAAATAATCATGACAGCGCTTGAAGCAGCAAAAAGTTCTATCGCATGGACGAAAGATGGCGGGCAGTATATCTCCGGCATTAGCAAATGGCTTCAGCGCGAGCCGTGGAGAGAGGCGAATCTACAAAAAGCGCAAAAGGAGAATCAAGAACAGTGGAACTCGCAGTAAAGTGGCTGTCCTTGCTGCATGAACCGGATGCAATCATTGAAATCAGGAGTATAGACCCTAAGCCTACTGTCAGCGGTTATTTTCGTGCGGACAGTCCGCGCATTGCTGCTGAATTGGCAAAGTATCCGAATCGAACGTTTTACCAGTCGCTGAACCCCGTCAAAAGTGCCTGCTATGCGCGTGCTCAGCATGAACGTCTGGTAGAACGTCCGAAGGAAACAACGTCTGACAATGACATCATAGGATTTCAATGGATTTTGATTGATGCAGACCCAGTCCGCCCCAGCGGTGTCAGTGCATCGGCAGAAGAAAAGGAAGCAGCACACGCTGTTGCTGGAAAGACAATGAAGCGGCTGATGGCAACGGGATTCAGCGAGCCAATTGTTGCAGACAGCGGCAATGGCTATCATCTGCTTTTTAAGGTGCATATCAGCACGGATGACCGGCAAGTGGTTGCGGATTTTCTCTCTGTGCTGGACATGTGGTTCAGCACAGACGAGGCAAAAATTGATACGGCGGTGTATAACCCATCAAGAATTACCAAGCTGTATGGAACAATTGCAGCGAAAGGAGCCCATACGCCGGAACGTCCGCACCGACAGAGCTGCATCATCCGCTATCCGGAGCAGATTCGGGAAACACCCATTGCGCTGGTCAAGAATATTGCAGCGGAACTGCATCAAGCGGCGATACCGACAGAAGCTCGGCGTTCCGGCAAAGAAAGCACTTGGGACATTGAGCATTTCCTTTCCGCACATGGCGTGGAGGTGGAGAAAAAAGTAGCCATCAGCAGCGGTACAAAGTACCAATTAGCACACTGTCCGTTTGACGATTCGCATCAGCACGGAGATGCCGCCGTGTTTGCGTACCATCAAGGCGGTTTCGGATTCCACTGCTTCCATAACAGCTGCGCCGGATACCATTGGCATGAGTTCCGGCAGAAGGTAGACCCGGCAGCTTACAGCAGCAGCCCTTATGCAGTAACGCCTGCTGTGCCGACAGCAAAAGTCAGCGCAGCGGAAAATTCTCCACTGCTTGGCAAGGCGAAGGCACGGATGCTGGACTTTGCAGAGATTCCGAACGTAGACCACAGCAAAATTGTGGTAATTCGGTCACGGCTCAGTTCGCTTGACGCAAAGATAGGGGGATTCAATGCAGGCGAAATGTCCATTTGGAGCGGGGGCAATGCTTCGGGCAAGTCAACGCTCGTCAGTCAGATTGGTTTGGCTGCTGTATCGCAGGGATATAAAGTCGCGCTGTTTTCAGGAGAAATGACGGCATCACGGATACGAGAATGGCTACTGCTTCAAGCAGCGGGCCCAGACTATGTAATGCCTGATCCGCTGAATCCCAATCATTTCTGCCTGAAGCCCGGCATTGAGGCGAAGCTGGATGCTATGCTGACAGGCAAGTTTGCCATCTACGACAATGACTTCGGCACTGATTGGGAAATCGTTATCAGCACAATTTACGATTGGGTTCAGCAGAACGGTGCTTCGGTGGCGATTGTCGATAATCTGATGGCACTGGATATTCAGCTTGGCAATGTGGACAAATATGAGATGCAATCCCGAATTGCCAAGCGGCTCTCCACAATGGCAAAGACGCTGAAAATTCACGTTCATTTTATCTGTCATCCGCGAAAAACAGAAGCATTTCTGCGCAAAGGCGACATCAGCGGAACAGCCGACCTTACAAATGCAGCCGACAATGTGTTTATGGTTCATCGGGTCAATGCTGATTTTATGATGCGCTATCGCTCGGTATATCCCAAACTTGAGATTCAGCCGGATGTGGGAAATGTGGTGGAAATCATGAAAAACCGTGACCTTGGCGTTGTGGATGAGATGATAAAACTCTATTTTGACCGCCGAAGCAGAACTATGTCGGATGTGAAGGGACTTCCGCCGCAGCACGCATGGTCTGAAAAGATTGAGCAGATGCTGATGGAAGGTTTCACGCGGGTCAATCAAGGCGAACTTCCTATGGAATGGCGGTGAGAACATGCATGGCAAAGTGAACGATGATGAATGGGAGATTTTCCGCGATGCGTTCCGCCTGTATGCAGCGCATTGTGATCCGCCGGCGAATCAGGCACAAGATGCCGAAGAATGGTGGCTTTCAATGGTAAAGGACACCAGTGAAAAAGCTTCAAAATGGAATAATCATCCCTTGATGATGCTGCTGTTTCGAGCTGTTACTGAGTATGTTGAGCAAAAAGCAGCAGGAAAAACGCAAAGTACAATACACAAATAAAGGAATATCTGGCGGAGGTGCTGGGATGAATCAGAGAAGAAACTGTTCCCATTATGTTTATGGAGAAAAGGAACCGTGGAAAGCGTTTGCGAGTGCAGTGATTGTTCAGGCAGTCAAGGATTTCCGCAGCTGCGGTCGGATGCAGTACGAACTTCGGCAAAAGTTCCGCAGCGAGACAAAGCTGACAGCAGAAGAACGAGACTATCTCACATACCGCATCATGCAGTACAAGCAGAGGCTTGATGAACTGCGAATCTTTTTTCAGTCCGGTCGTTTTGTATTGCTTACTGACATAGATGGTATCCAGCTGCTGAAAAGATTGGAGCGTGAAATTGCATGAGGAAAGCAGTTGCATTTTTGAAAAGGGCAGAAGCAGTTGAACAGAGAATAGATGCCCTTCTCTCGCAGATAGAACTCTACAAAAGCCTTACGCAGCGAGTTACGGCATCTTGGGGAAGCGAATTTACCGCCCATGCGCGCAACGTGGGTGCGAATGAGAATGCGATTATTCGTCTCACGGAAGCACGCAGAGAGTTGGAAAAATTGACACAGGAGTATCGGGATGCCGTTGAAGAAATCACAGCTGTCGTAAACAGCATGGATAATCAGGCGCACCGGATCATCCTCTTGAACTATTATCTTTCTCATATGAATTTTGAGAAAATTGCTGAAAGAATCGGATTAAGCCGGTCGCGCGTGTATCATTTGCACACTCAGGCGCTTGATGAACTGGAAATGCTGCTAAGTGCAAGCAACTGAATAGGGGACAACACGGGCGGCAATCGCGCAAGATAGCAGCAAATAGCATGAAATAGCATCGCGCAGCACAAAACAGGACAAATTAGCAGCGAACAAGACAAATTAGCACGCTTTAGCAACGAAACCTGTGCTATAATAGTAGTGTCGAAAGAGACGAAGGCATTGATGGAGCAATCTGTCGATGCCTTTCTATTTTCCAGAACAGGAGGTGTGAAATATTTACAGGCTGAACCCACCATCAAACAGCAGTGGAGGGCAGGGAAGTTCTGCTGCCACGGATGAACGAGTGCAGGAAGGAGGAAGTGGATGAATCCCACGGTGCTTGCGACTGTAAATCAAAAAGGAGGGGTAGCGAAAACGACCAGCTGCATCAACATAGGGGCAGCGATGGCACGGGAAGGAAAAAAGGTGCTGCTGGTGGACACTGACCCGCAGGCCAGCATGACCATCAGCCTCGGCAATCAGCAGCCGGATCAGCTTGCGCCCACAATCGCAGACCTGATGACCAAGGTCATGAACGATGTCCCGATTGCGCCGGGCGAGGGCATACTGCATCATCCGGAGGGAATTGACCTGCTGCCTGCTAACATCGCGCTGGCGGGAACGGAGGTGTCGCTGGTGAATGCAATGAGCCGCGAAACCATCTTGAAGCAGGTGCTTGCCCGCAATCGGCAGGACTACGACTGCATCATCATCGACTGTATGCCGTCGCTGGGGATGCTGACCATCAATGCGCTGGCGGCGGCAGACCGTGTAATCATCCCGGTGCAGGCGCATTACCTGTCCGCCAAGGGGCTGGAACAGCTGCTGCAAACCATTGCAAAGGTACGCAGGCAAATGAATCCTAAGCTGAAAATCGACGGCATCCTCATGACGATGGTGGATGGGCGCACGAACAACGCCAAGGAAATCACGGCGCTGATTCGGGAGACTTACGGCGGCAAAATCAAGGTGTTCGAGACGGCGATTCCGAATTCCGTCCGTGCAGCAGAAGCGAGCCTGACCGGGAAGAGTATTTTCGAGTATGCCCCCGGCGGCAAGGTGGCACAGGCGTATCGCGCGCTCACGAAGGAGGTGCTTCAGCTTGAAAAGCAGCGGCAGAAAGCCAAGTCTGACCTCCTACGATGACATTTTCTCCACGGAAGCCTCACGCCAGCAGGAGCAGATTCAGCGCCTTGCGCTAAGCGAACTTCACCCCTTTAAAGATCATCCATTCCGCGTACTGGACGATGACCGGATGATGGAAACGGTGGAGAGCGTGAAGGAATATGGGGTGCTGGTGCCGATTATTGCCCGACCGATGCCGGATGGCGGGTATGAAATTGTGTCCGGGCATCGGCGGAAGCGCGCCTGTGAGCTGGCGGGGCTGAACGAGATTCCCGCCATTGTCCGTGATTTGGACGATGACGAAGCTGTCATCATCATGGTGGACAGCAATTTGCAGCGCGAGAACATTCTGCCCAGCGAGCGTGCAAAGGCGTATCAAATGAAAATGGAAGCGATTAAGCGTCAAGGCGAACGAGTAGATTTAACTTCTCGCCAAGTTGGCGAGAAGTTGTCAGTCACTAAAGTAGCAAAAGACGCAGGTGAAAGTGAGCGCCAAATCCATCGCATTTTGCGCTTGAACAACCTTGAACCGCCGCTCATTGATAAGGTGGATGCTGGCAAACTCGCCTTTACCCCCGCCGTGGAACTTTCGTACTTGAAGCCGGAAGAACAGCAGTGGCTGGATACCGCCTTGGAAAACACGCAGCAGACACCGTCCCTTTCGCAAGCCCAGCGCATGAAGCGCGAAAGCAAACAGGGCACGCTGTCGGAACAGGGCATCATGGAAATCATGACGGAGAACAAGCAGACGATTCCTGCCAAGGGGTCTGTCGTGCTGCCGCAGGAAAAGTTGACCAAGTATTTTCCACGTTCCTACACAACGGAGCAGATGGAAAAGGTAATTTTCAAGCTGCTGGATTACTGGATGCGGAAGCGGCAAATGTCGCAGGAGCGATAAAGACGCATGAAACGAAAAGTGGATATTCTGCTGATGGTCATGTTTCTGTTCGGAAGCATGATTTTTCTTTGCCCAATTTTCGGGCAGATAAAGGAGGTCGAAGAAGATGACCGTGTATACACGCGCATGTCCGCAGAGGTTAAGCCCCCTCAACAGGCTTCGGGACTGGTGGAGGATGCGCCATCCCCCGCGGCAGCCGCCGTGCAGACCGTGCTGCCTCTGCTGCTGGAAGTGCCGCAGCCGGAGAAAACCGCTGTGCCCGCTGCCACGCCGCCCTCCGCACGCCCGGCTGCTTCCGACACTGCCCCGCCAGCACAGGCAGAGCGGACAGCAAATCCCCGCAGTGTCGATGTAGAAGCCTGCGTTGCGCAGAATCCGGATTTTGCCGCATGGCTCACCATTCCGGGTACGCCGGTGGATTATCCGGTTGTGCGGTCGAACAGGACGGACTACTACCTGACGCACCTGTTCAGCGGCAAAAACAGCAAGCTGGGATGCCTGTTCTCGCTGCCGTCGGCGGATTATCAGACACCGAGCAGGAACATTGCCATCTACGGGCATCACCTGAGCCATAGCGACGCGATGTTCAGCAGCCTTGTGCAATACAAGGATTCGGGCTACTGCGCCGCGCACAGCATCATTCAGCTGTACACGATTTACGGCGAACGCACCTATCGAATTTTCGCCGTCGTCAACATGCAGGTTGGCGACTGGGATGCAGCAGCGGCCGATTTTGCCAGCGGACAGGCGTTTCAAGCGTATGTAGAACGCGCAAGAGCCAAGGCCCTGTACGATTCAGGCGCGGCAATCGGTGCGGATGACCACATTCTGACCCTGATTACCTGCGACCGCAGTGCGGGCGGTGCAAGCGGCCGTCTGATTGTGCTGGCAGTTCAAGAATAATACTATTTTCGGATTCACCTGAGCCATCTGCTTGCGCCTTTTCCCCGCTGTCGTCCGCTTATTCCACTTAGCGTAGCGCTGCTACGCTGCGTTTCATTCGCGTTAGACAGCGTGAAAAATTCGCGGCGCATCTTGGCTCATTTTCATCCGAAAATAGTATAAGAAGGAGAAGCAAATGAAATTGAAATCCAAATTGAAACGATTTGCATCATTGGTGCTGTCTGCGGCGCTGGTGCTGACCTGCATTCCGCTCTGTGCGGCAGCAGAAGAAGCAGCCACGCCCTCGGACATCACAGGAACGGAAGTCATTGTGCTTCCGGCAGAAGAACCGGTGCTTCCACCCGTGGAGGAAGCGCCTGACGAATCCGCATCCGATGTGCCGGATGAGCCGTCCCATGACGAAATGCTCCCCAATTCGGAGGAGGAAAGTTCGTCGGACAACCGTCATCCTTTGCAGGCGGCGATTGAAGAACATGGGTATGTCTACGTCCGGACGGTGCGGGCAGTCAGCGTGTACGCCAGCGCAGAATCGCAGGAGCGCATTGTTTATGCCGCGGTCGATGATGCGTCCATTCTGCTGGCGACCGCGTTTTTCAGCAATCATCAAACCGTGCAGGTGTGGTTTCTGGATGCGGAACAGCAAATCATCCGCGGCTTTGTACCGGCAGCATCGCTGGATACCCGCTATTTGACGGATGCGGATGTGTCGGGCATCGCCGACGTGCCATCCTGCGACGGAATGACTGCCTTCGGTCAAAAGCGATTGTTCGTGGTCAATGGCAGCCGCCCGGAAGAAGCATCCGATGAAGAAGAAACGCCCGCGGATGCACCTTCGCAGGACGCGCCGCACCAAGAATCGAATCTGCCCGAAGCGGATGAAAGCGGCGCATCGGAGCAGCCGGATGCCGCAGAATCGCCGGATGCTTCGGTAAATCCAGAAATCAGCAGCGCGGAAGAAATCGACGAAACGGTGCCGCCTGTAAATCCCGGCGATTTTGTCAGCGTCAGTACGGACACGCGCGTCTTTTCTGCGGTGGATGATGATGCGTCTGAAGCGTATTTTTCCAGCGAGTATCAGGGCAATTTCGTCAAAGCAGCAGCGGTGCAGGTGGTGTCCATTGCGGAAGATGCTTCGGGCGCAGTGTGGTATCAGGTGCGCTTCCTGTACGGCGATTCTTTCCCCAGCGGCAAGATGAAGTGGACGGCTGACGAAACGGTGTGGGTGATGACAGCGGAAACCGGCGAAACGGATGCGGATGCTTGCACGGTAACGGACTTCGCGTATCCCAGAGAAATGCTGCGCCTGCTCCGGGAAATGCAAACGTATACCGCAGAAACGGATGGATTCAGCCTGAAGAATATTCATGGCAAAATCGGCAGCTTTCAGGCGGGACAGTCGGGGCTGCAAGGAAGTGTTTGCGGTGGCTGTGGCTACGGTGGAATTTCCGCCCATTGCCCAGCCGACCCTGCCCTTGCACCATTGACTTCGGTCCGTGCCAGGTGGCAGTGCTGAATCTTTCCGGTACGGCTTATCTTGATCCTTTAGACAATCCCTTCACCATAGTGGAGCAGCTCCTGGAGGAGATCGAGACACCGAATATTCTGGTGGATTTTCATGCCGAGGCTACGGCAGAGAAAAAAGCCATGGGATTTTTCCTTGCCGGGAGAGTTACCGCAGTGGTGGGAACCCATACGCACGTACAGACCGCAGACGAGACCATTTTGGAGGGACATACAGGCTATCTGACCGATGTGGGCATGACCGGATCGGAAAAATCTATCCTGGGTGTGGCGGTTCAGCCGGCGTTGGATCGGTTTCGGTTTCACTTTCCCACACGCTTCACCGAGTCTGAAGAACCGTGTTTTATCAACGGCGTTGTCATTACCTTTGATGAAAAGTGTGGTAAATGTACGAAAATTGAGCGTCTGATTGTTCGATAATGCACAAACTTTGCGCATAGGGCTTGCATTTTTACATGCTTTATTGTATAATGATGGTGTAAAAATCTAGAACAGGCAGGCTGCTGCCGAAATTGTATAACAGTACGAAACAGCATTTGACAAGGAATCGTACTAAGGGAGGCATTTTATCATGGAAGTTTTGAAAGTATCATCGCATTCTTCCCCGAACTCAGTTGCCGGTGCTATTGCCGGTGTCATCCGTGAAAAAAAGATGGTTGAGGTGCAGGCTGTTGGCGCCGGCGCTGCAAACCAGGCAGTGAAAGCCATTGCTATTGCACGTGGTTATCTGGCGCCCATCGGCGTGGATCTGATCTGCATTCCGGCGTTTGCGAATATTCAGATCGACGGTGAGGAACGCACGGCAATCAAATTGATTTGTGAAGAACGATAAACTCGTATACAAAGAAGAACGCTGCCAGTGTCAGATTGGCAGCGTTTTTTCAGATTCTGTGAAATTCAGGTGAAGGAGAACGATATGGATTCCTGTGATACGTTACTGGTATCTTTGGTTTTGATTTTCTGCCTGCTGCATGGTTGGTTTGCGGCAGCAATGGCAGCGGTTCGGACGCTGGGCGGTCGTCTGAAAAGTATGATGGAAAAAGAAAAAAGGCTGTCTTATTATTGGGAAAAGAAAGCGGTACTGCTGAATGCGGAGACAGTAGAATTTGCAGTTTTTTGTATTTCCTTGGAAATTCTGACGTATTTTTACGCAAGTGTGAAAGGACTTCTGCCATCTCTTCGTGAAGCTGTGATGTTTCGATATACCAATGTTGCATTTGACGATATGCTGTATGGAGGGATGTCCCATCCCTTTGCTCAGATTGTTATTATCATTGTGCTGTTGGGGTTGGCGGCATTGGTGCTGGCTTTGCTGACGGACGGCATGGCAAAAGGTCTGGGACGAAAAAATCCGCAGAAAATTACAATAAAATCAGTAGGGTATGTGCATCTGATCATGACACTGCTTCTGCCGTTTCGGGCGTTACATACTGGGATGAACCAGCTTTTTGGCGGTAAACAGGTGTCAAAGGAAATGATAACGGAAGAACAGATCCTGCAAATGGTAGATGCTGTGAATGCTACAGGTGCAATCGAAGAACAGCAGCGTGAAATGATCAATAATATTTTTGAATTTGACGACATTACCATCTCCGAAGTCATGACCCACCGCAAGGAACTGGTGGCGGTGGATGTGGAAATGGAGATTCAGGAGGTAGTGGATCTTGCCAGAAACGAAAATTATTCCCGTATGCCTGTATACCAGGACAGCGTGGACAATATCATCGGCATTCTGAACACGAAGGACTTGCTGGGACTCATCGGATGCAAGAATATTTCCGGTTTTTCTGTGCGTTATTTTATGCGTGAGGCGTTGTTCGTGCCGGAGACGGCAAAGTGTGACGATGTGCTTTCGGATATGTCACGGAAGAAAATGCAGATGGCAATCGTTGTGGACGAATACGGCGGTACAGCCGGTGTGGTCTGTATGGAGGATATTCTGGAGGAGATCGTGGGCAATATCCAGGATGAATATGACGAGGAAGAAACGGCAGTGCACCGGATCACGGATTCGTTGTATACCATTGACGGACATGCTGACCCGGAGGATGCGTTCCTTCTGTTGGGGCTGGAACTGCCAGAAGATATGCCTTTTGATACGGTCAGCGGCTTTGTGGTGGACTTGCTGGGGCGTATCCCTGAAGCCCATGAAAATCCTTCCGTGGAGTGGCAGCATGTGCGATTTACGGTGCTGGCAATGGAGGATAACTGGATCTCGAAGATCAAGGCGGAGATCCTGCCGGTGGAAAAAGGGGAGGATAAGAAAAATGGGTGAATTGCAGCCAGAGAAAGAAACTGCGCCGGTTTTATTGGAAAATATCAGTCGGATCAATCAGGCGGAGCGAGTGGAATTCTACCGTTGCATATGGGGGAAATGGATACAGAAGTACTATATACTGGCTGTCTTTTTTCTACTGCTGTCTGTAGGAACGCTGTTGCTGAGTGTGAATATGACCTTGCTACAACTGGAAGTTACCGTTTTTGTGATGATATTAGGGAATGCGCTGCGTTACCATATGATCCTGCCAATAAGCCATGCCAAACGGGAGTGCCGCCAGCGGCAGTATCTGTATGGTACAGTCGGACAGGTACGATACCGGTTCAGTGCGGATTGGATTGCCGTTGGCCAGTCCACGGGCAATGGCACCTCCCATGTTTCCAGCTCCGATGATTGCTACTTTCATATCTTTCAAGTTTGAGTTCTTTATTCGCAAAGTTATAATTAAAAATGAGAGTTGGGCTATATAATGGAATTTATTTTGGTATTCAATTTACAGAAATTGATAAGTTTTGTTGCTATAAAAAGAATGTGCTGATTTACAGTTCCTTTATCGTTGCCAGTACTTCCTTGCCAGTACTCCAGTACTGACGGGGAAGTACTGAAGTCCTACTATGGAAGTACTGGAGTACTTTCAAGAAAGTACTGAGGTTTGGAGGATGATTTGGAAAAACTTGGATAAGAAAGTATCAACAACAATGGAAGTAGATGTGCTATCTTTGTGAAAAAGAAAATGGTATTATGAAAAACGTGCAATTTTAATTTTCTGTTTTGAGAACGCTCTTTCTTATATCATTTTTGTAGAAATAACGACTTAAAAAATAGTGCTTGTGCTGGGCGAAGATGAAAAGATCCATAACCTGTTTAAAATGTTAACAG
>OGYO01000363.1_pt1 | contig 22983 bp, 18 predicted proteins | sample 1576561 | NCBI WGS metagenome assembly OGYO01 (sample SAMEA3541507, study PRJEB24748) | human gut metagenome | biome: human gut; feature: human-associated habitat; material: faeces | place: China | collected 2012 | reverse complement strand
CGGAACACCGTCAGGTCGCTGCTGTCGTACATCATCTGCTCTCCTGAGTCACGAGGATCGGGGCCGCGATCAGCGCCGCAAAGTACTCGTCGCGCTTGGTATGCGTCACGCCGAGATCAGCCTTGAGCAGCGCAAGCACCGTCTCGGCCGGGCTGACGTCCGCCATTAGCCGTCGCCGGAGCCGGACGGCGTGCTCTGCGCAGTGTTGGCCGCGTCAGACGCAAAGGTCAGGCTGGTGGTCGCTGCGGTGTTATCGTAGCGGACGATCACAAAGGCCTCGCCGCGCACCGGCTTGCCGTCGTAGCGGGCGGTCGCCTTAAATGCCGTCTGGTCCTCGATAAATTTGACCTCCGTGGACTGCTCGAGGGTCGTGCCCTCGCGCTCTGCCAGCAGGTACAGGTCCATGTAGCCGCCGATGATCTGGCTGTCCGGGACAAAGTCCAGCTCCACGATCTGGCCGCCGACGACCGGCATCTCGGAGGTAATACCGGCGGTCAGGGCCGCCGCGCTGTTAAAGGCCAGTGCCTTGGCCTGCAGGTCAATGTGCGTCTTGTGGTTGCACACCCAGACGGGCTTGCCGGCCGAATACTTGGTATCGGCGACACCCAGCGCGCCGATGAGATCGGCGTAAAACTCCGCGCCGCTTTTGGCGGCGATGTTGAGCTTTTTGACGTTGCTGGTGCTGAGGTTGGTAAACGTGCCCTGATTGGTGCCCCACCACGCCGGAGACGTTGCAGCCGCCAGGCGAGTGGCGATGCCGACCGGCATCTTTGTGCCGGTGCCAAACAGGATGGCCTTGTCCAGCGCATAGCCGATTGCCTGGCCAAGCTGGTCGAGGATTTCGGTTGCGAGGCCGATGTCGTCGTCGTCCTCGAGGTAGCAGTTGGACACAAAGACATAGCCGCCGACCTTGTAGCCGTCGGTCTCGACCTGGTTGATGGTGATGGTCATCTCGTTGAGCGCGCCCACCATCTCCGTCCACACGGCCTCCGGCACGGTGCTGCCCAAGGCGCAAAAGACGGTGGTCTACGGCATTGCGATTGCCGGCGGCCTGGGCACCTACCTGCTGCTTGGCCAGCTTGTGGGCGGCGGCATGGGTATGCCCAGGTTCGAGGCCGCCGTGGTGGGCAACCTGGAGCTTACCTGGCTCATTCCTCTGTCGCTGATTGGAACAATCTGCGGCTGGCTGTACTTTGTTTCTGAGCATGCAAGCGAGGCACTGTCCCATGCCATAGGGGAGCGCCCTGTCGTCAAGGCCATGCTAGCCGGTCTGGCGCTCGCCATCTGTGGCACGGTCCTGCCCTACACCATGTTTGCCGGCGAGACCCAAGCCGACGTGCTCATGGAGACCTATCTGACCATTCCCGCCGGCGTGCTTATCGCGACCGGTCTGGTCAAGGCCATGCTGACGCCCGCCCTCATCAACCTGGGCTGGCGCGGCGGTCACTTCTTCCCGGTTATCTTTTCGGGCGTGAGCCTGGGCTACGGCTTCGCTATCCTTACCGGCGCCGATCCGGTCTTTTGCGTCGCCGTCTGCACCGCCTCGACGATGGGCGCCGTTATGCGTCAGTCCGTCATGGTCGTGGGCCTGCTGCTTATGTGCTTCCCGCTCAAGGGTATCGTCTGCATGATCATCGCCGCCGTCATTGCGGCAGGCATTCCGCTGCCCAAGCTGCTACGCAAGTAGCGCGGTAGCGTACGGTCAATACGGGTATCTCGAGTCCGGTGTGAGGGTTTTCAAGTTGAGCTTGTGCTCCTGACGGATCGTTATTTCCAAAATGCTGCTGTAACCCACGACACAGGTTGAGTGCCTCCCCAAAATAGACCACGCCGATCTGTGGCGCATGCCCGATGATACCGCGCTTGCCTACAGGTCGCGTGCTCGATAGACCTTGGTGCTGATGGCGCAGCTCAGCGCAAAGAGCACGAGGGCCAGTGCGGCAATTCCTGCGCATAGGCAGCCGAGGACGGCGGGATCGGGATTTGCCCCGGCAATCGACATGAGCCAGTTGCTGATGGGGTTGGAGGAGCTCAGCGTGGCCATGGCAAGGCATCCGAGCAAGGCAAACAGACCAACGGACAGGCGCAGCGCCTCCATGTGTCCAAATCGAAAGAACAACGGTTGCGCCAAAAACACCATCATGAGGGAGATGAGCATCGAGGCTGCCGAGGGCAATTGCGATCTCAAAGACGGCCTGTCCCGTCGGGGGGATACCTGCATTATTGAAGAGTGGGATGGTGACGATGTTCAACAGTGCAGCCGCACATGCCATGATGGCCGAGGAGGCAACGATACACAGGTAACGTGCGCAGATGATGTCTTTGCGCGAGATGGGCAGCGTTGCCCGATAGCGCTCCCATCCATTTTGATTGTCGAAGCCGGCCAGCGAATTCATGACCGTGATGGGCGACATGGCGCTGACCGCGCAGGCGCCGGCGCTCATGCCGGAATCGCCATCCGATGCGTTGGCGAGGGTCAACACGACGAAGATGAACAGGCCGACGCCCGCAATGCTCGGGATGAGCGTGCGAACGATGGCGAGCTCGGACATAAAGGCGCGTTTCATTTCGAAGCCCCTTTCAGCATGAGGCGCAGATAGTCATCAATGGTTGCCCGATCGCAGGGAATCTCGGGAAAGGCCTCGAGCGTATCGCGACGGTTGGGCACGAGCACGTCCACGCTGTAGGCGTGGTGGGCGGCGCGGGCGCCTTCGACGCAAGCCGTAAGCTCGGCGGCCTGTGCTTGGGTACAGTGGGCGATGCCGGCGCGGTCGGTAATGTCCTCGCGCGGCAGGTCAAACACAATCGAGCCGTTATCGATACAGATGACGCGGTCGGCAGTGCGATCGAGGTCGGACGTAATGTGGCTCGAGAGCAGCACGCTGCGCTGGCCGTCAGCGACAAAGGCAAGCAGCTCATCAAGCAGTTCCTCGCGTGCCATGGGATCGAGGCCCGCGGTGGCTTCGTCCAAAACGAGCAGCTTGGCATTGTGGCTGAGCGCACAGGCAAGCTGCAGTTTCATGCCCATGCCGCGGGAGAGGTCCTTGACCTTTGTCCTGGGATCGAGGCCAAATCGGTTGATGAGTCCGGCGAACGTTTCGCGACTCCATGTGGGGTACGCCGGGCCTACGAGCGTCTCGACCTGGCCCACCTTGAGCGTGGAGGGGAAGGGGCACGTGTCCAGGACAAGACCGACGCGGGAGTGCAAGCAGCGCTGCGCTTCATCGGGCGCGTCGGCGCCACAGCGCTGCCCAAACAGGTGCACCTCGCCGACATCGAGTTTGATAAGCCCAAGCGCGGCGCGAATAGTCGTCGTCTTGCCGGCACCGTTTACGCCCACAAAGCCGACAATCTGACCGGGCTCCACGGCAAGCGTGACGTCGCGCAGCGAGAAACGGTCGCTCACGCGGCGCGATGCACCTTTGATTTCTAGCAAGTTTTGCATGGTATAGCCTTTCTTGCAGATGGCTACTGCATGGTTTCGGGGGCTACGAGGTCGAGCATCTCGTGCAGCTTGTCGCGCGTGACGCCCAAGGCTTCGGCTTGGCTCGCCGCTTTCGCAAGTAGCTCTTCGATATGGCAGAGCTGGTTTTCGCGCAAGAGTTCTTGGTTGCCCTCGGCGACAAAACAGCCCTTGCCCTGCACGGTGCAGATAAAGCCGAGTTGCTCCAGGTCGGCGTAGGCGCGCTTGGTGGTGATGACGCTCACGCCAAGATCGCTCGCGAGCGCACGGATGCTGGGGAGTTTGGCTCCCGCAGCGAGCGTGTCCGAAAGGATCTGAGCTTTGACCTGCGAGGATATCTGTTCGTAGATGGGCTTGTCGCTCGAATTGGATAGGACGATGTCCACAGCGGCTCCTTAGCTGACGGGCTACACGTGTATATAACCGGTAAGCACAGTATATATACACTATGCACAGTTATGCAAGAGCTAAATGTGGAATAGTCCGCCAGTGCCGGGCTTGCTCCAAAACAATCTCAATCTGTAACACCTGGGTCCGTTTTGGGTCGCCTGATGTTACAGATCGAGATCTTATTTGCCCGCCTGCCTATTTGTCTCAATCTGTAACAGTAAGAGTCGATTTGCGCGGCTAGATGTTACAGAACGAGACATTGGCGGCTCGCCTTCCCGTTTATCTCGATTTGTAACAGTTAGACCTGATTTAGGCGGCTAGATGTTACAGATTGAGATTGTGGCGGCGGGCCTGTCCGTTTGTCTCAATCTGTAACAGGTGGAGGCTCGAAACCCGTCTTACCGTTACAGATTGAGACAATCTGCCGTAGAACGCCGCCGGCAACCATCTGCCTAGACCTCAGCTGATGAATTTGTCCTGATAGGTGCCCTATGGCGGGATTTCGCGGCTACAATAGTGCGGTTACAACGACGTAATGCACTCAATGCAAGAAAGGATCCGCATGGCAAGCCTGTCGGATGAAATCTCGTCGCGCCGCACATTCGCGATCATCAGCCACCCGGACGCCGGTAAGACCACGCTTACCGAGAAGCTGCTGCTCTATACCGGCAGCATCCAGACTGCCGGCTCGGTCAAGGGCAAGAGCTCGGCCAAGCATGCCGTCTCGGACTGGATGGACATCGAGAAGGAGCGTGGTATCTCCGTTACCTCCTCGGTGCTGCAGTTCACCTATAATGGCGCCTGCGTCAACATCCTCGATACCCCCGGCCACCAGGACTTCTCGGAGGATACCTACCGTACCCTTATGGCCGCCGACGCCGCGGTCATGGTCATCGACGGCGCCAAGGGCGTCGAGGCCCAGACCAAAAAGCTCTTTAAGGTCTGTACGCTGCGCCATATTCCCATCTTTACCTTTGTGAACAAGCTCGACCACGAGGCTCGCGATCCGTTTGAGCTCATGGAAGAGATCGAGAACGTCCTGGGTATCAATACGTATCCCATGAACTGGCCAATCGGCAGCGGTCGCAACTTCCGCGGTGTGTTCGACCGTCAGACCCGTCGCGTCATTGCCTTTGAGGGCGACGGTCATGCCAACGCCACCAAGAAGGTCGCCGAGGTCGAGGCCGAGCTGGGCGATCCGGCCATGGACGAGCTTATTGGCGAGGAGAACCACAAGAACCTGATGGACGACATCGAGCTGCTCGATGGCGCCGGCGACGAGCTCGACCTGGATGCCGTGGCCTGCGGCAAGCTGAGCCCGGCGTTCTTTGGCTCGGCGCTCACCAACTTTGGCGTGGAGCCCTTCCTTAAAGAGTTCCTGCGTCTGGCCCCGACGCCGCGCGCCTATACCGATACGCTCACCAGCGAGCCGGTCGCGCCCGCCGAGAACGACTTTAGCGGCTTCGTGTTTAAGATCCAGGCCAACATGGACAAGAACCACCGCGACCGCATTGCCTTTGTGCGCATTTGCTCGGGCAAGTTCGAGCGCGGCATGGACGCCTTCCACGTGCAGGGCAACCGCAAGCTTAAGCTTGCTACGGGCACGTCGATGATGGCCGATGACCGCGCCATCGTGGACGAGGCGTACGCGGGCGATATCGTGGGCCTGTTTGATCCGGGTATCTTTAGCATCGGCGACACCGTGTGCTCCGGTAAGCGCCACGTGCATTATCCGCAGATCCCGACGTTCGCCCCCGAGATGTTCGCCCGCATCACGCAGGTCGACACGCTCAAGCGCAAGCAGTTCGTGAAGGGCATGGAGGAGCTGGCCCAGGAGGGCGCCATCCAGATCTTCCGTGAGCTGGGTGCCGGCATGGAGAGCGTCATCGTAGGCGTGGTCGGCGTGCTGCAGTTTGAGGTGCTCGAGCGCCGCCTTAAGGCCGAGTACCGTGTTGAGGTTCGTCGCCAGCCGCTGCCCTATACGGACATCCGCTGGATCCAAAACGACCCCGACACCATCGACATCCCGGGTCTTTCGCTCACGCGCGATACCCTGCGCGTCGAGGACATGCGCGGCGGTAAGCTGCTGCTGTTCACGAGCCCGTGGAACGTGGACTGGGCAACCGACCACAACCCCGACCTTATCCTGTCGGAGTTTGGCAACGTAGCGTTTTAGCGCATCGGCGCGGTGGACCTGCGGGGCTGCCGCGCCGGTTGCTTGCCTGATGCCGTGTGAGCGGCTATGATACCCACCGTCGTCTCAAGACCGGGGCGTCCGAGCAGTTCGGGTCCGATATCCTGCTCGTTAAACCTAAAACCAAAGGAGTACACAATGATCAAGAAGGTCATGGAGGACTATAAGGTCCTGTTGCGGAGCATTCCCGCGGCAACGGTTTCGCTGTTTTTCGTGAGCGTCATCATGATGAACTTGCTGGCCAACAAAGAGCTCCTCAGCCTACCGTATCTGGCGCTCGATTGCGGCTTTGTGGTGAGCTGGGTTTCGTTTTTGTGCCAGGACATGATCTGCAAGCGCTTTGGCGCCAAGGCATCCATCAAAATCTCTATCCTCGCGCTGCTGGTCAACCTGGCCGTGAGCCTGTGCTTTTGGGCATGCTCGCTCACGCCTGGCATGTGGGGCGCCTACTACGACACCGGCATGATCGAGGTCAACACTGCCCTTAACGCCACCATCGGTGGCACCTGGTACGTGGTGCTGGGCTCTTCGCTGGCAATGCTCGTTTCTGCCGTGGTTAACTCCACGCTCAACCAGTCGCTCGGCCGTATGCTCAAAAAGAATAACTTTGCGAGCTTCGCCTTCCGCTCCTATGTGTCCACGGGTGTTGGCCAGTTTATCGACAACCTGGTCTTTGCCATTGTGGTGAGCCACACGTTCTTTGGCTGGACCTGGGTGCAGGTTCTTATGTGCTCGCTGACGGGTGCCGTCGCCGAGCTGCTGTGCGAGGTCTTCCTGAGCCCCGTGGGCTACAAGGTCGTGCGCGGCTGGGAGCGCGAGAATGTGGGTGCTGAGTACCTTGAGCGCCACGCAACCGCCTAAGGAGCAGATATGCGGGTTTTGATCACGGGCGCTTCGGGCGGCATCGGGGCCGCGTGCGTGCGGCGCTTTTTGGACGAGGGCCACGAGGTCGTGGGCTTTGATCTGCTGCCGGCGGCGATCGAGCACGAGCGCTATCGCCATCTGATCGTCGATGTCCGCGAGCCGGATTCGTTTCCAGACGAGCTTGAACCCCAGGTGATCGTGAACGTTGCCGGTACGCAGGATTCGGCCGACGATATTGCCGCCAACCTGTGCGGCACCATCAACGTGACCGAGCGCTATGCCTTTGTGGGGGAGGGGCTTGCCGCCAAGCCGGCGCCGGCCATTACATCCGTGGTCAATGTGGGGTCGGCGAGCGGGCATACGGGATCGGAGTTTCCCGCCTATGCCGCCAGCAAGGGCGGCGTTATCGCCTACACCAAGAACCTTGCAAACCGCCTGGCGCCGCAGGCCATCGCCAACAGCGTGGACCCGGGCGGCGTTATCACGCCGCTCAACCGTTGCGTGATGGAAGACGAGCGCCTGTGGAACCAGATCATGGAGCTCACGCCGCTTAAGCGCTGGGCCACCGCCCAAGAGATCGCCGAGTGGATCTACTTTGTGGGCGTGACCAACCGGTTTATGACCGGGCAGAGCCTGCTGATCGATGGCGGAGAGGCCGGCCGCACCCAATTTATCTGGCCTGAATAACAAAATGCGCCCGATGGCAAGATTGCCTCGGGCGCGTTTTGCATCATTAATTGCTAACTTTAGCTGGGTATTATCTCTGTAAAGTGCCTTTGAGCTGGTAGACTAAACCCCGAAATATAAAAGGGGGCATATTGGGGCTGTTCGGTTCACACGAGAAGCGCGACGCGGACCGAGCGCGTCGACTGTTTGAAGAGGCGCTTGCGCAGCAAGGGCCCAACGTTGCGCTGGTCTTGCGCGCCAGCGACTGTCTTCCGCTCTATATCACCCCAAATTTTGAACGCATCTTTGGTGTATCGCCCGATCGTATTAGCGACGACATCGAGACGCTGTACCGCTTTATTCCCGATAGCGACCGTGTTCGCATACAGCGACAGGTGAGGGATTGGGACCACGCGACTCCGCTGAATCTCCTGTGCTCCTACCATGCGCCCCATGGAGAAAAATCGCAGCTCAGCATTAGGTTTACGATTGCGCTCATTCAAGACGGCACGCAGTACCTGGTTTCTGCAGTCGATGTGACGACCGAAAACGAGCGTATCGCCAAAGCGGAGTCCGAGCGCGATCGCGCCGTCGAGACCGCCAACGCGCGTACAGACTATATGAACCAGATGAGCCACGAGATCCGCACGCCGCTCAATGGCATCGAGGGCATGATTTCACTTGCCCGCGAGCATCATGCGGATGAGTCTCGCCTGATGGATGACTTGTCTCGTGCCTCGCAGCTTTCGGCCTACCTGCTTTCGCTTATCAACGACATGCTCGACATGAGCCGCCTCAACAGCGGGCGCGTGCGCCTTGACGATGCGCCGTTTGATATGCGTCTGTTTGCCGACGAGATCGAGCGCATGTTTAGCTCGCAGGCAGCCGACAAAGGGCTTACGTACTCGGTCAATCTGGAGGACTGCGAAAACGTTTTTGTCGTGGGCGACCGCATGCGCCTGTCGCAGATCGTCATCAACTTTATCTCCAACGCGGTCAAGTTTACCGAGCAGGGCGGCAGTGTTACCGTAACCCTGCGCGAGATGTACCGGGCAGACGGCGGCGTGAGCTATATGCTGCGCGTGCGCGACACAGGCAAGGGTATGGATCCGCGCTACGTCAGCAAAATCTTTAAACCGTTTGAGCAGGAAGACCGCACTATCGCTCGCCGCTACGGCGGAACGGGTCTGGGCATGGCCATTACGAGCGCGCTCGTCGACCTGATGGACGGCGAGATCGTCGTCGATACCGAGCCCGGTCGCGGCTCAACGTTTTCGGCCTACATTCCGCTGCGACTGGCCACGTCGGAGCAGATCGAGGACCTTAAACGTAAGGAGCAGACGCTCGAGACGGCTCCCGATTCCCTTGGTTCGTCGTTTACCTACCAGTTTGAGGGCAAGCGATTCCTGTTGGCCGAGGATAACGAAATCAATGCCATGATCGTGATTGAGCTGCTGGCAAGACGAGGCGCGGCGGTCGAGCGTGCCGAGAACGGCCAAGCGGTCGTTGAGCGATTCCGGAGCATGCCCGCGGGTACGTACGATGCGATCCTTATGGATATTCAGATGCCCGTGCTTAACGGCTGGGAAGCGGCAGAGCGGATTCGAGGGCTTAATCGTGATGACGCCGCCGCCATTCCCATCATTGCGCTTTCCGCCAATGACTACACCGAGGACGTTGAGCGCTCGCGCAGCGTGGGCATGAACGGACATGTGGGCAAGCCCATTGATCTGAACGTTTTGAAAGCACAGCTGGCGGCCGCGACGGCCGAGGCAGCTTACCGAGGAAATGAGTAACCGTGATCGTCGAACAGTCAAGCAGCATCATCAACGAAGTGAGCCGCGCCCTGCTGGGCAAGCACGATGTGATTGAGAAGGCCCTCATGGCTATCTACGCTGGCGGTCATATCCTGTTAGAGGATGTGCCCGGTACCGGCAAGACGACGCTGGCCCTGGCGCTTTCGCGCGCGCTGGGTCTGGACTTTAAGCGTGTGCAATTTACGCCCGATACGCTGCCCTCGGACATTACGGGCTTTACGATGTTCGACCGCGACTCCGGTACGTTTCGCTTTGTGTGGGGCGCCGTCAACTGCAACATGCTGCTGGGCGACGAGATTAACCGTACCAGCGCTAAGACGCAGTCGGCCCTGCTCGAGGTTATGGAAGAGCGCGCGGTGACTATCGACGGGCAGACGCATCAGGTCCCGCGTCCCTTTGTGTGTATCGCAACCGAGAACCCGGTGGGCTCGGCGGGCACGCAACCGCTGCCCGATAGCCAGCTCGATCGCTTTATGGTTCGTCTATCCGTTGGCTATCCGTCGCGCCAGGACCAGATCGATATCCTCAAGGCCCGTCGCTATGTCAACCCGCTCGACGACATTAAGCCCATGGTTGCCTGCGATGATCTGCTCGATATCCAAAACTACCTGGGCAATGTACAGGTTGCCGACACGGTGCTGGATTATATCGTCCGCCTGTGCGAGGAGACCCGTAATGACAGCCTCGTTGAGCTGGGTGTGAGCCCCCGCGGCATTATCGCGCTCACCCGCATGGCGCGCGCCTGCGCTTTGATTCGCGAGCGCGATTATGTGGTGCCCGAGGATGTGCGTGAGGTGTTTAAGGCTGTTTGCGCCCACCGTCTCGTTTTACGCCCCCAGGCGCGTATTGAATCGATTGGCGCTGCCGACGTCCTCGACCGCATCCTCGCCGCCGTTCCCGCCCCGTCTATGGGTCAGGTTCGCGGCCGCTCGTAGCGGATCGTTTACCTTTTGCGTCCTACGTTACGCCCATGATTGCCAACAAGATTACCTATATCGTGTCCGTCGCGCTCCTGCTCGCCACGTTTGTGTTTACCGCCAATGCGGTCGCGCTCGCTGCTGCCGCGGCGTTGATCGCCATGCCCGTGATTACGGTGGCGGCGTGCCGTTCGAGCGTTGCCCTGCTCAAGCTTAGCTTTGAGCTTCCCCGGTCGTGTGTTGTAAACGCGCCTCTTGTATTGCGCATCACACTGGATCGCCCGCTTATGTTTCGCGGTCGTATGGAGCTGTCGTTTTCGGTTTATAACCAGCTGACGGGAGCGCGGACAGTCTATCCCGTAAGTCTTGCCCCCGCGACGGGCAGGCCCGCTTTGTTTGAGCTGGAGCTCGATTCGACCGTCTGCGGTGCGCACACGATTACCCTTGACACCGCGCGCCTGGTCGACGAGATGGGCTTTACGTCGCTTGCTCTCGAGAATGCAGACTTTCATGGGTTGTTTACGGTCTATCCCGAGGTGCTCGACATCCAGGTTGTTCCTAACCAAAGTGCTTCTGCCGGTCTTGAGGGCACGAGCTACGATCCCCATCGAAGCGGCCAAGATGCCTCCGAGGTCTTTGACATAAGGCCCTATCACGAGGGTGATGCCGTTAAGTCGATTCACTGGAAGCTGTCGACGCGTTTTGACGACATGCTGGTGCGCGAGGCTTCGCGCCCACAAGACCACGCTATTGCCATCTTGTTTGGTGCGTTTGCGTGCGACTTTGAGCACGCAAGCCACGCTGAGGTTCTTTCTGCGGTGCTGGGTTTTACCGCATCGATATCGCTGGCGCTTATACGTCAGGGATACCATCATGTGGTCGTGGCTGCCCCCGAAGGCTCTTTGGCTGTCTATCCCGTTGATGACCGACGTGGGTTCAATAGGATGCTTGATGCTTTGACGGCAACGCCGCTTGGCCCTGCCTATCCAACATCGCACGAGCACTATGCCAAGCTCGTGGCAGCAAAGGGCATTGGCAAAACGGTGCTGGTAACGGTGGGCGTCGATGAACAGGCCTATATCGAGATAGGCCGTCTGACCGATCTATCGGTACTCCATGTGTCGGATTCGGTCGAGTCGTATAGCATCGAGCACGGAGCCAACTACATCATCACGCATTGCCCGGTATCGAGTGATTCGGCCCGTGTCAAGAGTCTGGAGCTCTAAGATGAACTTTGTGACTCTTACCTCGACGGAGCGCATCGCTTCGAATGGTCGCGTTGTTGCTATGTTCCTGTCGGTGGCTCCCGCGGTTTTATTGTCTGCGGGCTTCTGCTGCACAATTGCTCGGTGCCTGAGTGCAACGTACATGGGGATAATGCTGGCCGTTGCCGTTGGCGTGGCCGTTGCGCTGGGCGCTTTGGGCGTTTTGATGGCTTCGAAAAAGGCTCCCCTCTGGATTGCCTTGGCTGCGGCGTCCGTAGCGCTTTTATGCGCGCTCTTGATTCCTTCGGCACGCTGGGGCTTCTATGCGTGCGTCAATACCGTTATCGCTCGCGTCAACTCGATCTGTGAACTGTATATTCCATTGGTGGCAGACGCCGGTCTGCTGTGTGAAGCCGTGTCGCTGGCGGTGCTCGCCGGCATGTTTGCCGGCTCACTCGCCTGGCTTTTTGCCAACTTGAGCGTTTCGTGGCCCACGCTCTTAATCATCGTTATCTGCGGCTCGGCTTCCATGGCGCTGCAGCTTGGTGATTCTGCGATGTCTATGACGCTGGGCGTTGCGGGCTGGCTTGTCCAGTGCCGTGCTGACGAGTTGCGGGGCTCTACGGTAGGTTTGCCCCAGGTTCTATTTGGTCTTGGCGGCCTGTGCGTTGCATGCGGCGTTCTCTTTGCACTGACCGTTGCCCTTGTACAACCTCTTCCCGCGTTGTCCGCCCTGTCGGCGTCTGCCGTCAGAGCAGTCCAGGGCGTTCGATTTGGGGACGATTCGCTGCCCGAGGGCGACCTTTCGCAAGCGGCGGACATGAACGAAGGCGAGTCCACGACGCTGTCGCTTGCCGCCAGCAAGACGCTCGGCGACGACCTGCTCATGAAGGGTTTTGTGGGCACGACGTTTGATGGCATGTCTTGGGGGCGCGGCGACTGGATGTCCTACGAGGGCGAATGGTCCGGCATGCGTGAATGGCTGCGTCAGAACGGTTTGACGGTAGCCGAGCAACGCGCCGCGTTTGATACCGAGACCGAGCGTGAGGGCGGCGAGCCTGTCGAGGCGGTTGAGATTTCAGTCAATGCCTCGGGCGCCAACCGCAGATACACCTATGCTCCCTATACGCTGCGCTCGCTGAGCGGTGCCGACGCAATGTTGACGGGCTCGACGATGCTAAGCATGGACCTTTTGCCGTCCAAAACATACAGTGTGACCGTCGATAACGTGCCATCAGATGACGTCATTGCAGATTCGAGCTGGCTGGCGTCCTCCAAGAGCGACTATGCAAAAAGCGAGCGGGTATACGCCGCTTTCGTTCGCGATAAGTACCTGGACGTTCCCGAAGAGGAGCGGGATGCCGTTAATACATACCTGTTCTCGAGCGACAGCTGGGATGCTGGGGCGAATGTTTCGGATACAGCCGTGATCAGTCGCGTGCGCACGATGTTGGCTTCGCTTGCGGGGCAGACGGATAACCCGCCAACCTATACGGGGGCGACGTCGTTTGTCGCGTGGTTCTTGGGCACGGCGCACGAGGGCAACTCTGCCTACTTTGCCACGGCGGCGACGCTCGCGTTTCGATCTCAGGGAATTCCCGCGCGCTATGTCGAGGGCTATCGGGCAGCAGATGATCAGCTGGCCGCTGCTGTTGGGGCAGGCGTGGCGCTCAACTTGACGGCTGCCGATGCGCACGCGTGGACCGAGATCTACCTTGACGGTCAGGGATGGACGCCCGTGGAGGTCACCCCTGGATACTATAGCCAGACGCTCGATGCCGATAAGATTATCGATGTGGGCGAGGCATGGAGCAACGGCGCCAACGATAAGACGCTCGATGCGGGCTCGGTTGCAGGACAGGCCGAGGATAAGCATCGCGAGGATGTGCCGGTAATGTATAACATCCCCGTTGTGGCCAAAGTTGGGGTCAGTTTGATCGGCACGGCGATCGCCGCCCTGCTCGCTCTGTTTGTTCGCAGGTTTGTCTTGCGCGCTCGGCGCACGCGGGCTATCGAGAGCGATGAGCAGGATATATGCGTGCCGGCGCTCTACGGCTATCTTGCCCTTGTGATGAACCAAAGCGGTCTCGACGCCTTTGACGAGACCAAGCCGCTCGATTGCCTGGACACCTTTGCCGCGGTGTTCCCCCAGATCGACCCGTGGGAATACCGCCGAGCGATTCAACTCCATCAAGCCTATGCGTTTGGTGGGCGCCAGCTTAAGCCAAACGAGTTGCGCACGCTCCGTCGTTTTACCGAACGCCTGCATCGGAGCATGCCGGTTCCGCAAACTGTTATTGAACGCTTCCGCCGCTACATGCTGCACGCGTTGTAGAGGGAGTAGGTCTACGTGTTTTCTAAATATCCTCAACATATGGCTTCGCACAAGAACGCGGCGTCGGCCAAATTAAAAGGCCCGCGGAATGCGTCCGCGCGCGTTCAGCATGCCGCTAAAAATATGTATCGCGCCAAGCCTTTGGCTGCAACGCGCGTTGTGGCAGCGGCGGTTTCGGTTGCTGCGGTCGGCGTATTTGGCGCGGTCGCCTTTGAGTTGGCTCAGAGTAATCTGAGCTTCGATCCTTCGGGGTATATCGCTGCATACAGTCACGGTGACGCGGAGTCCGGCGAGGCGTATCGGATCAGTCCGCTCTCGACGGATGCCGAGGCAAATCGTCATGACGAGGATAGCGACAGCCGGGACACGAGCGCACGTGAGCAGCAGGCGCGGCTCGATAATGCGCAGGGACAGGTAAATCTGACGGGGCAAAGCGGCACGACCGCCTACAACGTTACCGGCAGCGCCGATGGAACGGGCGTAGGAGTTGCGGGTGGTTCGGGCAGCGGCGCGGGCGGCGCTGGCGGCTCGGGCGCGGGACAGAACGTCCCCGTCATTAATGGGGGTGGAGCGTCTGGCGGCAATGCCGGCGGCGGTGCGGGTGGAAACGGTTCGGGCGGTAACGGCGGTAGTGGCGGCTCGGCCACCTCGACGGCCAATTCCTACAAGTATCTTCTTGCGGACCCCGCGCCCCAAAAGGGTGCCCCCATGGGAGACACAACGTTCTTTACGCAGTTTAACGGTGCAAATGGATTGATCGATCCCCATGAGGTGCAGATTTCACCCATGGAGGATGCAATCTACGATGGGCAGATGCTCGACGCCTGGACGCTGTTCTGCGCCATGGATGTCCACTGGAGTGACGACAAAGGCCTCTACTATCTTGCCTGCACCAAGGACGAGTTCGCCTCGTTTCCGTATCTCCGCATCGACTCGTGGACCAATGCCGCGGGCGAGCAGAATCCGGCGCTGTGCTCGAGCCAGCCGCTCACGGTAAGCGTCTCGCTGCGCTTGTCGCAGGATACGGCGTGGACGACGCGTAACGTTACCATCCAACCGGCGCGGTCGCGCCTGTTTGTGGTCGGCCAGCCCGATTCGATGGGCCAGCGAAGCGTGATTTGGAGCACGCTGAGCTCCAAGGAGAACCTGCTGGGTGTCAACACACAAGAAGCCTTTATGAAGCAGGCGGGCCATGTCGATTCGGGGGGCTACCTCAATGCCTTGTTGCTGGGGTGGCGCGAGAACGAGGCGGCCGTCCCGTATTTCTACACGCTGACACCCGGTCGCCATGTGGTGGTTCCCGGCGACATCGTGTCCATCGACCCCGCCTACAAGGTGCGTTTTCAGGGTTATGCTCTCGACGAGGACTATCGCTTTGACGACGACCCTACCAGCCTCAATAACTCACGCCTGCAGACGCTTGTCGATGTGGATGAGTCGGTCGTGTCGGTCGATGGCGGGGGCGAGACGCTCAGCGTTCCGCAGGGTGTGCAGGCGGTCGACGCCTATACCGACAGTCGTCAGCGTGAAGTCTTTACGTGGCAGATCAACAATCTAGAGCTACCGTCCTCGGTGTACTACGTCAACGTCAATGCGGGCTTTCAAGTGCTCGATGTCTACCGCGTCGCGTCGGATAACCCCGTCTATGCCGCAACGGATGAGGGTATCTTGACCTCTCGCGATGGCAAGGAGTATCTGGGCGTTCCCTACCATACGCGCGAGCTCGATGTTCCCGCCGATATTGCCCATGTCGTCATTCCCGATCGCAATAAGCTCGATCGTATTGTTCTGCACGCGTCCAAAGAGGGCGAGTTGCCCCAGATTGACGTGAGCAATCTGCAGGACTGCACCCTGGTCGTCGACGATGCCGCGCTGCTCGATTTTATTACCGAGCACGCGGACGAACTAGAGAATGCCTACGGCGTATACGTGTCGCCCGCGACCAACCCCAGTGTCCAGCTCACGTACTCACAGGGGCTGGTGTACAACATTAATTCGCAGCTCGAAAGCGACCTGTGCTATGTGCTCGATACGGGTTCCAATATTGCCCTGGTGCAGATTTCCAACACCATCAAGAAGGGTGCCTTTGCGGGCAACACTTCGGTGGACACGCTGGTACTCATGCCGTGGTTTGACGATAAGGTGACGCTCGAGGACGGCAGTCTTGAGGGCGGTTCCGTGCGGACCATCGTGTGCGCAACCGATGAGCAGGTCGCGTATGTCGAACAGCGCAAGGCTGCCGCCGGTGCACCCGATGCGCGCGTGATTAAGATGAGCCTGTCTCAAGACGGATACTTGTATTACGCCAACGCCGACAAGACGATTTTGCTGTCCGCTGCAGGCGATGAGGATGGCAACCTGTCCGCGACCTTTGACGGCACCTTGCTTGCGGATGGCGGCAAGCAGCTCCAAGTAGATTCCATCGCACCGTATGCTTTCTCGGGCGATGCGGAGCTCAGGTTTGTCAATCTGGGCGAGAAGACGAGTGCCATCGGCCGTAACGCGTTTGAGAACTGCCAAAACCTTCAAGGTGTGTTTATCGGCACGCCCGATAGCATTGAGGTGGGTGCCGATGTCTTTAAGGGCTGCACGGGCCTGGGCTTTGTGGCGTCGCGTGCTAAAAAGGCTGTCTTTGCCACGACCGAGAATCCCAATCCGGCCGGCTGCACCTGGTATGCGCCCGATGGCGAGCTGCAGGGCTACGACAGCCGCTTTGTCACTGTCGACGGCATTTACGATTTTGCTTGCGATGCCCAAAGCGACGACGCGCCCCTTCTCTACGGCTATTACGATGGCGACGAGGAAGGCAAGCCAAGCATCCTGCTCGGTGCGCCCTCGATGCTCAACGGTACGATTGAGCTGCTGCCGAGTACGATTGAGATCTTTGGCGGCTATTCCTTGTCTGGCGCCAAGGACCTGCCTGGTGCCTTTGAGGGGACCGGAGGCGCGTGGGATGTCGATTGGGCTTCGGCTCCCAATCTGGCATATATCGATCGCTATGCCTTCAGGAATTCCGGCATCGCCGGCGACCTGAACATCGATCTTCCCGATAACGATATCTACGTCGGCGTGTCGGCGTTCGAAGGCTGTACGAATCTTGTCTCGGCGTCTGTGCACGCGGCAACGATCGAAATCAGCGACCAGGCATTCATGGACTGCCCGAGGCTCGCGAGTGCATCGTTTGTGGCGGATACCAATGGCGACTACGACGCAGCTACGGGTGCGGGCTCTCGAAACTACCTGGCGTCATCGGTGTTTGGCAATGATGCCGCCTTTACGAACTTGACCGTCGGTACCGGTATCGCGACGCTGGGTTATCCATCGCCGGGTGTGGGTTTCTTCTTGGACGGCGCAACCGATGCCCAAGAAGAGGCCAGCCGCATTCACCTGTCGTTGCCCAGCGGCATGGAGCAGGACTACCTCAATGCATGGGTCTACGGACTCATTGGCTACGACGACTACGACACGTATTATGGCGTTGTGGAATTTGGCATGCTTTCCGATTGGTTCATGGGGGAGGGTCCGGAGCCGACGGCCGATGCGGTTAGGGCGCAGATGGCTCAGAACCTATTGGAGCCCGAGAATCGCCTGCGAACCATGATGGGGCTGCCGTTGGTCGAGGCTTCTACGGTTATCCAGGCGGACGGCGATGCGTTCGAGAGCGATGAATGGAAGATCGAGGACAGCGGTGACGGTACCGCCACGCTGGTCTCGGCGCCGTCCGATATCGAGCGTGCCGATTTAGCGAGTGTGTTGACGGGACCGACCGTAATCGACTCGAATGCCTTCTCGCACTGCTCGAACCTCATCGAGATTGGGCTGTGCGATAAGGTGGTCGGCATCCAGAGCGGTGCGTTTGCGGGCTGCAGCGGCGTGACGGTGACGCTGCCTACTGGCTGTCTGCTGCCGGAGTTGCTGGGCGGGATGGAGAGCATGCCGTTCTCGTTTGGCGGCAACGTGGCGCTCAATATTGCCGAGGCCGATCGCGAGCCGCTGCTCAAGACGTGGTCTCGTCAGATGGTGGGGGTTGCCACAGACGACGAGGAGGCCGACTACGTTGAGAGCAAGTGGTTCGGCAACGTCAACATGGATACGTTTGAGTCGCCGACGTTCGATGTGCTCAATAAGGCCGTAAATGAGCCCATCATGGAGTGCGAGAATCGCTTGCGCTCGCTGATGGGCATGGAGGCCATAAGCGATATCGGCGAGCTCGGCGACCCCATTGATATCAATAAGTATCCGCAATATTGGATCGCCGGCTAGGCAGGTTATGAAGCGAGGCAGCCCCAGTCGATGGGGCTGCTGCCGTTTTGCTCGAGCAATTCATTGGCTGCCGAGAAGGGACGCGACCCCATAAAAGCGGGGAGTTCTGCCGTGGCACGGTTGGCCGAAAGCGGCGAGGGGTGCGTGGAGGCAAGGCAGAACTTGCCGCTTGCCTTGCCCGCGCCGGTCGCGGCGAGCTTGCCCTCAACCATCTGCTGGGCAAAGCGGCCCCATGCCAAAAAGACTACCGGCTGGGGCAGCTGACAGCAGCGTTCGATAACGTAGTCGGTGAGCGCGCTCCAGCCCAGCTTGGCGTGCGAGTTCGCGGCATGCTCGCGCACGGTGAGCGTAGTGTTGAGGAGCAATACGCCCTGCTGTGCCCATGGCGTTAGATCTCCCGTGGCGGGAACGGGGCAGCCCAGGTCGGCATTGAGCTCCTTATAGATGTTGCGCAGGCTCGGCGGCAGCTTGGTTTGCGTCGCGGGGACCGAGAACGAAAGCCCCATGGCCTGGTTGGGTCCGTGATAGGGGTCTTGACCCAAGATGACAACTCTGGCTTGGTCTGCCGGCGTGTAGACGAGGGCATTGAGGATGTCGTCTTGTGCCGGGTAGATGGTTTGCTCGGCACGCAAAAGGGCGATGCGCTCGAGCAGCTGGTTCGTAGTGTCACGTACCGGCTGCGGCGCATCGCCCAACCAAGTTGCTATGTTGCGGTTGCGGGTCGCGGTGTCCATGGGGCTCCTTTATGGCAGATGCTCTGTTGGCATCTATTGTAAAGGCACACCGGAAACCTTTATGCCGCGGCTGCATAAGGAGTGGGGACTACGAGACGCGCTCGGGCGCTCCTGCCATACGGGCCTGTCCATGTTCACGGAGGCGCGGAAGCTCGACGGTTGCCACCATGACGCCGGTGAGGATGAGGGCGGCGCCAAAGAAGGCGATGGGGCTCAGGACCTCGCCGACCAGGAAGAACGAGAAGACGGCAGAGCAGACCGGTTCGAGTGAGAAAGCGAAGCCGGTGGTCTCGGCGGGCACGTGGGGCTGCACGAGCGTCTGGGTGATAAAGCCATAGGCAGAGCAGATGAGTGCGAGGGCAACGACGACTACGACCTCGCCCGGCGTGCCGGGAAGCGTGAAACCGCCAAAGACGAATGCGGCGATGCCCGAGAACAGGCCGCCAAAGCCCAGCTGCCAAACGCCCAGAGCCAGCGGGTCGACATCTTCGACAAAGCGCTTCGCCACAATGATGTGGCCGGCATAGACAAAGGCCGAGAGCAACATGATGAGTGCGCCCGGGTTCAGGCTGGTGAAGTCGGCGCCCGAGAGCAGCAGCATGCCACAGGTGACGATGGCGGTGCCGACGAGAACTTTGCGCTCGGGGGCGCGGCGCAGCAGGGCGGCGTTGGCAAACGGCACGATTACGACCGTCAGGCTCTGCAAAAAGCCGGCGGTTGAGGCGGAGGTGAGGCTGGAACCCAGGCACATACAGGTGAGCTCGGTTGCCATGATGGCGCCGATGATGGCGGAGCGAACCATCACGTCACGGTTGATACGCAGCGCGTGCTTGTGGAAGAGCAGCAGACAGGCCACAAAGGCGATGATGCAGCGCAGCGCAACGATGCTCGTGGCGTTCATGCTATCCATGCCGATCTTCATGAGGGGGTACGAAAAGCCCCATGCGACGGGAACGGAAAATGAGAGCGCGATTGCTTTTTTGCGATCCATGGGACTCCTTTTGTTACAGAACGGTTTCGCAAAAAGGATTCTGCTCCCAGATGTGGATGTAGTAAAGCGAATGTATCTTCAGTATGATTAAGAAATACTAATGTTGCTAGAAAAAGCGCTGGCAAAACGTTTTACGGCTGCATTGATGTGGAGGCACGATGGCATCGCGGTATCAGATTGTTTGTATGGTGGTCGATCGCGGCAGTCTTAAGGGTGCAGCCGATGAGCTGGGCTATACACAAAGCGCGGTGAGCCAGGCCGTCAAGGCGCTCGAGCGCGAGCTGGGTACCACGATTATCGAGCGCGGTAAGCAGGGCGTTTCGCTTACGCGCGACGGCAAGCAGTACCTGCCGTATCTGCGCCAGATTGTAACTGCCGAGGCCGAGCTTGAGGGCAAGCGTCAGGAGTTGCTGGGACTCTCCTCGACTGATATTCGAATCGCGACGTTTACTAACGTGAGCCGCACCGTATTGCCGCGCGTGATTCGCGACTTTGGGGCTCTGCATCCGGGCGTGCACTTTACCCTCAAGCAGGGCGATTACACGCGCAACGCCCAGTGGGTGCACGATGGCGTGGTTGACTTTTGCTTTACGGCGCGCGGATTTACCGCCGGGCTCGAGAAGCGCGTGGTCTATCACGACGAGTTGGTGGCGCTGTTGCCGGCCGCGCATCCGCTGACGGCAAAGGAAAAAGTGACGCTCGCCGACCTGGCGTCCGAGCCGTTTGTGCTGCTGGATGAGGGCGAACAGAGCCTGGTGCTCGATGCATTCGCGGCGCATGGGCTGTCGCCGCACGTGACGAGCGAGGTGACCGATGACTACACCATCATGGCGATGGTGGAGGAGGGCCTAGGCGTGAGTATGCTGTATCGCCGTACCGTCGAGGGCATGAGGGCCGATATTCGCGTGCGTCCCATCGTGCACGCTCCCTCGCGTGACGTAGTGGCAGCCTGGCGCAGCTGGGACACCATGCCTATCGCCACGAGGCACTTTATCGACTATATGAGCTCGCATATTGTCAATTAATGACTGGCATGGCGTTGAGTGCGGTGTTTAGCGGGCTGTCGCTTTGGCTTGGGCGGCGCGATAGGTGCGTGCCGGGTGGCAGAGTAGTACCGCCACGACCATAAAGAACGCCGTGGTGCCCAGGCTGATGGGGTAGACCATCATGATGTTCGCAAAGGTGCGGAAGTGCGGGAACACGCAGAATACCCAATAGAAGCGAATACCGCAGACGCAGATCATGGTGATGAGGGCGGGCATGAGCGAGATGCCAAAGCCGCGCAGGTAGCCGGACATGTTTTCGTAGAACATGCTAAAGGCGTAGGCAGGGAAGATCGAGCACACGCGGATATAGCCGATCGAGACGATGTTGGGATCGCTGTTAAAGAGCGCCAGGATCTCGCGCCCCAGACCGACGATGATGACGATGGTGGTGAGTGCGACGATACCGCCTTCGACCAGGCAGACCTTGAGCGTTTTGGTGCAGCGGTCGATCTGGCGGGCACCGTGGTTTTGTCCCACAAAGGTGGTGCAAGCCTGGCTAAAGCTGTTGAGCAGGTTGTAGCACACATACTCCAGGCTCATGGCAGCGCTGGATGCCGCCATGACCTCGGTGCCCAAGCTGTTGATGGCGGACTGGATGATGATGTTAGCGACGGCAAAGACGGCGCTTTGGATGCCGGCGGGCAGGCCGATCTTAACGATGCGCTTGAGGGCGACGGGGTCGATAGCCAGATCGCGCAGGGTGACGCGGACGACGGAATCGGTCTTGAGCAGACGGATAAAGAGCGTGACTGCGCTGACGGTATAGGCGATGGCGGTGGCGATGGCGACACCCGCGACGCCCCAGTGGAGCACGGGGACAAAGATGAGGTCCAGGCCAATGTTGAGGACGGTGGACACGGCAAGCGCCTGCAGCGGCATGCGGGTGATGCCGACGGAGCGGAAGATTGCGGCCTCAAAGTTGTAGAGCAAGATCGAGGGCATGCTGAGCAAAAAGACGCGCAGGTAGAGCGATGCGAGCGGCATGGTTTCGTCAGGGACGTTGAGCGCGGCGAGCATGGGTTCGGCAAAGATCTCGCCCAGCGCGATGACGACAAAGCCCACGAGTGCCATCAGAATCGAGGTATGGACGGCGCGCTTGACCATGTTCTGATCGTTGCGGCCGATGGCGTTGGCGATGACCACGTTGGAGCCAAGCGACAGCCCAATAAACAGGTTGATCATAAGACTGGTAAGCGGAACATTGGAGCCGACCGCCGCCATGGCGAGGGTTCCCTGGTCGCCCGAGAAGTTACCGATGATGACCGTGGCGATGAGGTTCGACAGCTGCTCAAGGATGCTCGTGGCGGCGACGGGAAAGGCGAACAGGGGAATATTGCGCCACAGCGAGCCGGTGGTCATGTCAATGTGCTTGGACGCGGTTTCAGTCATACGCTCTCAATCTCTAACATGCTCATTCGTGCTTATTTGCGCAGACGATGATACTCCTAATGCATCCAGTCGGCACTTAGGGACGTTCCTTTTCTGCCGGCAGCTGGGGACACTCCTTCAGACTAGTCATTGGGTGTTCCTATAGTTTTGTCAACCGTCGGGGCTATTCCCTGTAGGGCACCCGGTCGCGCATCACGGCGTATATCGCCCTGAGCCGCTTCCTCGCGACGGCCTTGAGCGCCCGCCCGTGCCCCATGCCCCGCGCCCTGCAGGCCCGGTAGTACTCGCCGTAGCGCCCCGACGACCTCACCAGGCTGTTGCACGAGAAGATCAGAAGAGACTTGAGCCTCGCGTCGCCCCGCCTGGACGCCCTGACCGACCTCACCGACGTGCCGGAGCTCCTCACCCTCGGGGCTATGCCGCAGTACGAGGCCAGGTGGTCGTGGTCCGGGAACCTCGCGATGTCGACCGACACCGCGAGCTGCGCCGCGGTCCTCGGGCCGATGCCGGGCACGGTGAGCAGGCACGCGTAGGTCTCGTCGCCCTCGAGCAGCGCCGCCGTCTCGGCCTCGAGGGCCCCGGCCTCGTCGAGGGCCTCCGATATCCGGGCGGCCAGGAACCTGACCTGCCTGTTCTCGGCCTCGACGAGCGCCGGCGGGCGTTCGACCAACCGGAAATCACCGTAGTACTCGTAGACCAGCCACGGCGC
>OGYO01000361.1_pt1 | contig 23006 bp, 24 predicted proteins | sample 1576561 | NCBI WGS metagenome assembly OGYO01 (sample SAMEA3541507, study PRJEB24748) | human gut metagenome | biome: human gut; feature: human-associated habitat; material: faeces | place: China | collected 2012 | reverse complement strand
TTAAATTTAGTATATCTAATTAACATAAAATAAATCATATTCATACTGTTAAATATAAAAATAAAACCTAATAAAATTTGTAAAAAATCAAATACATAGGATAATTGGAAATCCAATAAGTAAAATGATATTATAAAATAAATTGAATATACCAAAACCCATAAAATATTAAATATGGTATTAATAATTCTTAGTATTTTTTCATATTTTAAATTAATATTTTCTAATTTTTTTCTAAGTAATACCATTTTATCACCTTGTTTCCTTTAAATTACAATTTACAAAAAAACTGTCCATTATGTCAAAACCTCTTTTTGTAAAATATATTCTATCATCTTTAATTTCGACTACATTATTTTCTAATCCTATTTTTACAGCTTTTTTATTTTCTTCTAAAAAGTCGGACTCAAAAAGTCTATTATAATCTGAAATTAAAAACCCCTCTTTTAAACGCATATTCATTATGATATATTCAAATTTTTTTGTAGGTATATCCAATTTTTCTCTAAAATCTACAGGAATATTTCCATTTTGTAATTCTTTTATGTATTTTGTAAGATTGACTGTATTAGAAAATCTTTCATCATTTAAATAGGAATGAGCAGAAATCCCAAGTCCTAAATACTCTTTACAATTCCAATACTTTTTATTATGAACAGATTCTTTCCCGACTTTAGCAAAATTTGAAACTTCATATTGATTCAATCCCATTTCTTCTAATTTTTCTACGATTAAATGATACATTTTTCTTTCAGTTTCTTCATCTAAAAAATCCAATTTTCCTGCATTTTGTAATGCCTTAAATTTCGTCTTTTCTTCAATAATCAAAGCATAATAAGAGATATGTTCGGGATTTATATTTTTTACAATTTCTAAGTCATATAAAATATCATCTATTGTTTGACTTTGATAACCGAAAATTAAATCTAAATTTAAATCAAAGTCAAATTTTTTTACCAATTCAATACTATCAAAGGCTTCTTTGGAATTGTGATTTCTTCCAAGTTCTTTTAAAATTACATCATTAAAACTTTGTACTCCTATTGATATTCTATTTATTTTTGCTTTTTTATAGTATTCTAATTTTTTCTCATCAAAAGTTTTCGGATTTGTTTCAATTGATATTTCAATATTATCAAGGACTATAAAATTTTCCTTTACTTTTTCTAAAATTTCAAATATATATTTTCCGTCAATAAAACTTGGAGTTCCTCCTCCAATGAAAATAGAATCTATTAAAAAGTTTTTATTTCCTTTTAATTCAATTTCTTTTTTTAAAACTTCTACATACTCTTTAATTTTAGAATTTGCGCCTTGGAACGCTGTAAAGTCGCAATAATTACATATTCTATCACAAAAAGGAATGTGAATATATAATCCCAATCTTTTCATTTTTTCTCCTATTAAGCAAAAAGCCTATCTTATAATAGGCTTTCTTATCTATTTTTCATCATATTTCAATACAGCTAAAAATGCTTGTTGAGGTACTTCTACGCTACCAATTTGTTGCATTTTCTTCTTACCTTCTTTTTGTTTTTCGAGTAATTTTCTCTTTCTTGAAATATCTCCTCCATAACATTTTGCAAGTACATCCTTTCTCAAAGCTCTTACAGTTTCTCTTGCAATTACTTTTGAACCTATTGAAGCTTGAATAGGTACTGCAAATTGATGTCTAGGGATTTCATCTTTAAGTCTTTCAACTATATTTCTTGCCCTTTCGTAAGATTTTTCACGATGAACAATTATTGAAAAGGCATCAACTAAATCTCCATTAATTAAAATATCCAATTTAGCTAAATCTGAACGTTGATATCCTTTTAACTCGTAATCAAGTGAAGCATAACCTTTAGTTTTTGATTTTAATGCATCAAAAAAATCGTAAATAACTTCATTCAATGGCAAAATATATCTTAGACTTACTCTATGTTGATCCAGATATTCCATATTTTCAAAAACTCCTCTTTTGTTTTGACATAAGTCCATAATAGTTCCGACATAGTCTTTTGGAGTCATAATATTTGCCTCAACAATAGGTTCTTCCATATATTCTATTTCAGTTTCTTTAGGTAAATTACTTGGGTTTTGAATTTCAAGTATTTCTCCTGTTTTTTTAGCAACTTTATAGATTACAGATGGAGCTGTTGTAATTATATTCAAATCAAATTCTCTATCCAGTCTTTCTTGAATAATCTCCATATGCAATAGTCCCAAAAATCCACATCTAAATCCAAAGCCTAGTGCAACAGAGCTTTCAGGCTCAAAGGATAGAGAAGCATCATTTACTTGAAGTTTCTCTAAAGCTTCCCTTACACTGTTAAAATCCTCCCCTTCTGCGGGATAAATTCCACAATAAACCATTGGAATAACTTTTTTATATCCAGGTAAAGCTGAGTCAGTCATATTTTCAAAATCTGTAATAGTATCCCCAACTCTTGCATCTTTTACATTCTTTATACTTGCAACTACATAACCTACATCTCCGGCTTTTAGCTCTCCAGTTTGAACATTTCCTGAAGCAGTATAACCAACTTCAGTTACTTCAAATTTTCCTTTAGTTGCCATCATATAAATAGTCATTCCCTCTTTTAAAGTTCCTTCAACTACACGAACATAGGAAACAACACCTTTATATGAATCATAATATGAATCAAAGATAAGTGCTTTAAGTGGTGCATTTTCATCTCCAGTTGGAGCAGGGACATTATTTACAATATCTTCCAGTACATCTTCAATATTAAGTCCCTCTTTTGCAGAAACTAAAGGAATTCCCTCTGTATCAAAGCCTGTTATTTCTTCAATTTCATCTTTTACTTCATCAATTCTAGCTGACGGTAAATCTATTTTATTTATAACCGGTAAAATTTCTAAATCTTGTTCTAATGCTAAATATACATTTCCAAGAGTCTGAGCTTCAACACCTTGAGTTGCATCAACAACTAAAATAGCTCCCTCACAAGCAGCAAGACTTCTTGATACTTCATAAGTAAAATCAACATGTCCTGGAGTGTCAATAAGATTTAAAACATAAGTTTCTCCGTCTTTTGCTTTGTAGAAAAGTTTTACAGCCTTTAGCTTAATAGTAATTCCTCTTTCTCTCTCAAGATCCATACTATCTAAAACCTGTTCTTCCATTTCTCTTTTAGTCATCATTCCTGTTTTTTCTATTAATCTATCAGCAAGAGTTGATTTTCCATGATCTATATGTGCAATTATAGAAAAATTTCTAATATTCTTCTGTTCTATTTTCATAAATTATTTTAACCCTCCAAAATTATTAAAAGGATAATATCTGAATACAATTTTCCCAACAATGTCAGATCTTGGAACAACTCCTAAATCTCTACTATCTCTACTATTTGATCTATTATCCCCCAAAACGAAAACATAACCTTTAGGCACTTCCCATTTTGTAGTATTATTATGTGGCGCAGTAACTTTTGTACTCACATAATTCTCTTCCAATATTTTTCCATTCAAATAAACTCTGTCATTAATTATTTCAACAGTATCTCCTTCAACAGCTATAACTCTCTTTAGGTAATACTTTTTTGCATCAGGAACGTAAAAATCAATAATATCTCCACGAGTTATATTCTTTTTCATAAAAAACAACTTATTAACCATAAGTCTATCTCCATGATTTACAGTCGGATTCATACTTCTTCCATCCACAACCGTACTTGTAACAACAAAAGCTTTTATTCCAAAACTTATCAAAAGTGCTAAAATTATAACTTTTGCATAATCCCAGAATATTTTTCCAAAATTCTTTTCATTCTTTTCCTGCATTATATTATCTTTTTCTTCATCATATCTATCATCAATCATAATTTCCTCCAAATTTATACAAATATTTTATCATATTTGTTAATATCTATCCACTAAATACTTGCAATATAAAACATATCCAAAACCGCCCAAAAATATTACAAGAAAAGGACTTATTTTAAAATAACTTACTAAAATTAAAACTATAAAGCTAATTAAATAATGAATAGCTTGAGATTTCGTCTTTTTCCCAAGTATTATAACAGCTGATGCTAAAACTGCAATTAAAGCGGGTTTAACAGCGACAAAAAATTTACTTACATAGTAATTCGCACTCATATCTTTGAAAAATATAGCAATTATAAGAATTGACAAAAAAGCGGGAAAAATTGAACAGAACAAGCAAACTAATGCTCCTGCCAAGCCTTTTAACTTATATCCTACTATAATGCTTATATTACAACCCAAAACGCCCGGAACACTTTGTGCTATTCCAAGTGCATCTAAAAATTCTTCTTGAGTCATATATTTCCTTTTTTCCACAATTTCTTTATTTATAACTGGAATCATCGCAGCTCCACCACCAACCGTCAGAGTGCTTATCCACAAAAACGTCTTAAATAATTGAAATAACATAATTACCTCCTAAATAATCCACATTCCGATTATACCAGTTAAAAAAATTGCAATTATCGGATGTAAATTTTTATAAGTAGTTAAGTAAAATATTATTCCAAAAGTAATTATCGAATATATAGTATAAAAGTCAGAATCAATAACAGACACACAACTAGATGCAATCAATCCAAGTACGACAGGTCTGATCCCAACAAAAAAGTTCTTTATATGTACATTATCTTTAAATTTTTGCATAAAAAAAACAATTAAAGTAATTAAAATAAAACTTGGTAAAACAACTGCCATAGTAGTTATAATAGATCCAATAACTCCGTTACCTACAGTATATCCTACAAATGTTGCAAGATTTATCGCAATTGGACCTGGTGTTATTTGTGAAATTGTAACAAAATTTATAAAGTCATTCATTCCAATCCAACCATATTTATCTACAACCATAGATATAATCAGTGGAATCATTGCATATCCTCCACCAAAATTATATGCTCCAATGAATAAAAACACTAAAAACAAGCTAATTAAACTCATTTTATCTCCTTTTACCTATTATTATTCTATCAAAACCTGCAAAATCTTTTTTTTGAAGTAAAATTTCAAATCCATTTTCAATTAGTAAATTAGAAATAATTTTCATTTGATTATATCCTATTTCAAAAGCTAAAACTCCATTTGCAGATAAATAATCCAAAGAACCCGAAATTATTTTTTTATAAAAGAATAATCCATCTTTTCCACCATATAAGGCATTTTGAGGCTCAAAAGATAATTCTTTTTCCAGTGTTTTCATATCGATCTCATCAATATAAGGAGGATTTGAAACTATAATATCAAAATTTTTCTCCTTTATATTTGAAAAAATATCACTTTCAAAAAATTTTACATTTTGTAAATTTAATTTCTCTTTATTTTTGTTTGATAAATTTATAGCTTCCTTGCTTATATCTACTCCATAAATATAAGATTTATACAAATTTTTTGCTAAAGCGAGACTTATGGCTCCACTACCACAGCCTATATCTAAAATTTTATCTTTTTTACAGTTCAATTTTACAATTTCATCAACCAAAATTTCAGTTTCAAATCTTGGAATTAAAGCTGATTCATCAACAAATAACTCCAAACCGTAAAATTCCCATTTCCCGAAAATGTATTGTAAAGGATAATTTTGTTTCCTTTTTTCAATTATTTCTAAAAAATCATTATATATAGAATCAACACAAAATCTTAAATCCATTTTTAATTCAACAGACTTTTTTCCCGTTAAGTACTCTAAAATTAACCAATTTTCATTTGTGCCCCCATGCTTTTCAATTAATTCTTTTATGTTCATAATAAACTCCAATTCTAAGAAATTTTAGAATACAACTCATAAACAAAATTATAAAAATCATCAGTAACGGTTACTAGAAAAGAATATTCATTATACTTTAAAGTAGCCGTCCTGTCTTCTGCAGATAAAGAAATACTGAATACATTATTATTACTTTCAAAAGTTATAGTTATATCCTCTGTTCCCATAGTAAGTTCGGAATTAGAAACAAATTTACTAAATTCAAACTTTGAAATAACATCCCCTATTAATTTTTTATCTTCTATAATATATTTTTTATCATTTCCGGATTTAGTAATTACTATCTTATTCAATTCTTGAGGAGATAAATATTTTTTTTCAATTTTTAAGACATCATTATTATTTATATCTGTAACTATATAATATTTTTCTCTTTCTTTCCTCACTTTTGCTCTTTCAAGACTTGATTGATAAAAAATCAATCCTAATCCCACAATTTCTATAATTAAAACTAGAATAATTATATTTTTAATATTTTTTTTCATAAAATACTCCTCCGATATTTAAGTCAAAAATAAATTAGAATCTTAACCATAATCCACTATTATTTTATCATAATTTGAAAAAAAAATAAATTAAAATTGACAATGACTAGCTATCTCTTGTTACTTTATTGATAAATATATTTTATAAAATTATATTATTTCATAAAAAAAGAGATGAATTTCTCACTCACCCCTTAAAATTCTTTTTGTAAATATTCCAAAAATGCCTTTATATCTTTAAATTCTTTATATACCGCAGCAAAACGAATATAAGAAACCTCATCAAGTGATTTTAAATATTTTAAAACCAACTCCCCAATCTGAGTAGATTTAATCTCATTTTTATAATTCTGCCTTATATCCATCTCAATACTATCTATAACGGACTCTATTTCTTTATCTTGAATATTTCTTTTTTCACAGCATTTTTTTATACCTGCAAAAACTTTATTCCTCGAAAAAATTTGTCTGGAACCATCTTTTTTTAATACAAAAATTACAAACTCCGGCATTTTTTCATAAGTAGTAAACTTATAATTACAAATTTCACAAACTCTTCTTCTCTTGACATAAGTTTTATCATTCGAATTTCTTGAATCTAAAACCCTCGTAGTTTCCGCTCCGCAATTAGGGCACTTCATTATCTTAAGAAACTTGGAATATCTAAATCTAATCCATCATCTTTTTTATCTAAAGAAGATTTTTTTTCAACACCTGATGATTTTCTAATCCCTCCGGCTACAAGCGGATCGAATCCTGTTGCAATAACAGTAATTTTGATATTGTCTCCAAGTGATTCATCAACTCCTGTACCAAAAATAACATTAGCATCTCCATCAATGGCTTCTCTAATTAACTCTGCAGCTTCATGTGCTTCAAAAAGTCCGACATTCGCAGCTGTAACATTAAGAAGAACAGCTTTGGCACCATCAATAGAAGTTTCAAGCAATGGACTGTTAATTGCCATTTTTGCAGCTTCAATAGCTCTATTTTCTCCGCTTGCTATACCAATTCCCATATGAGCAACGCCTTGATCTTGCATTACTGATTTTACATCTGCAAAATCCAAGTTTATTACGCTAGGAACAGCAATTAAATCAGAAATACCTTGAATACCATTCATCAAAACTTCATCTGCCTTAGCAAATGCTTCTAACATAGTAGTTCTCTTTTCAGAAATTTGGATTAGTTTATCATTTGGAATAGTTATTAATGTATCAACTTTTTCTTTAAGTGCTTCTATTCCTTGTTCTGCTTGAATTGCTCTTTTTCTTCCTTCAAAAGTAAATGGTTTAGTAACTACACCTACAGTTAGAATTCCCATTTCTTTAGCAATACTAGCAACTATCGGAGCAGCACCTGTTCCTGTTCCACCACCCATACCGGCAGTTACAAAAACCATATCGGTTCCTTCAAGAGCTCTCATTATTTCTTCTTTACTTTCTTCTGCAGCTTTTTCACCAACAGATGGATTTGCACCAGCGCCAAGTCCTCTTGTTAATTTTTCCCCTATTTGAATTTTGGTTTCTATATCAATAGAATTTAAAATTTGTCTATCTGTATTTACTGCTACAAAGTCAACTCCTCTTAGTCCAGATTGTTTCATTCTTGAGATGGCGTTGTTTCCACCACCACCAATACCAAAAACTTTAATTTTAGCTAAGTCATTTCCATATACTTCCATCTCAAATGCCATTTTTATTTCCTCCTATATTATTTTATATTTATTTTTTAGGTAACCAATGTTATTATACTAAATTTTTAAATAAAATTCTACTATTTTTTTACAATTATTGGATTATCTCCTACATTTAGTATAATTTCCTTTGCATTTATTCCTTCAAGTTGAATTTTTTTAATTAAAATTCCAATTATTTGCGTCTTTTTAGCATAATCATTTAAATCTCCAAAAGTTACTTTTAAAGAGTTTTTTAATTCTATTATTATTTCTTTATCATTTGTAAAATCAATACTAACAATGTCAGAATAATATTCTTTAGTCAAAATATTCAATAAAAACTTAACTTTCGTTTCATCCTTAGAAAAATCTTCTCCTACCTTTAATCCTGTTTCGCTGATTCCTTTTAATTGTGCTCCTGATGCTTTAGAGTTATCCGTAGCAACTTCCTTAACTTTACCATAATTATCAATAGTTGTTAGCCCGCTTGCTGTATTTATATAGGCACTAACATAATTTTCTTTTACTTCTATCTCAATTATATTTGGATAATTCTTTCTTACCTTTACATCCTCAATATTTGAAAGCTCTTTTAAATTTTTCTTAATTTTACTTGAAGATGCTAGAAATATATTGTCTCCAACGCTAACACCACTTTTAGAAATTAAAATTTCTCTTTCATTTGCAACATTACCAACTACATTTATGTAATCAATCTTAAACAAATCATGGGTTAATCCAAAATAGACCATTATTGCCATACAAGCTAACAAAAATGCCAATAAGAATTTAAAAAATATTCTAATTCCTTTTCTTCTTTTCTTCTTTCTGCCTTTTCTGTCTATATAATATTCATCGTCATCTTCATCATCTTCTAATTCATCTGTAGTATCTTTTAATTCATTATAATAATTTGGCTTTTGACTAACATTTACGTAATTTATTTGACCGGTTTTAATCTCGTCATCTAAACTTCCAAAATCGTCATCTTCATCATCTTCTAATTCGTTGTCAGTACTTTCATCTTTTTCAAATAAAGAATCATAATTTTCCTCTTTTGCTAACTCTTCATCATTAGATATCCCATATTGATCAAATATTGAATCTTTTTCATCTTTATCTTCAAAAGCAATAGCTTCATCTTTACTTTTTTCGTCGGATAATACAGCTTTCGGTTCTTCTTTTAAAATAAAATCTTCATTTTCTGATTCTAAACTTCCAAAATCGTCATCGTCAGAATCAAATTGTTCTGATGTACTAACATCTTCCACAATCTTATCTGTTTTGTCTTCCACAATTTTATCTGTATTTTCTCCTGCATCTACAGTTTTTTCAGGAATTTCTTGAATAACCTCATCTTCTATGATGTCTGCTGATGGAACATCTTCATCTCCTATATCTTCAGAAGGAACATGTTCTTTATCGTAATTCATTTGGTCAAAATCTACACTCTTAAAATCCTCAAAAAATGATTCATCTAAAGTGTTATTTTTAGATTTTAAGTTGTCATATTCATAAAATTCATCATGTACTGCATCAATCTTATCAGGTCTCTTTTTTACAAATATTTTAGGTTTTTTTCCTTTGTTATTGCCAGACATATCTATCTCCCTTTAAATTTATCATAAAATATTGAAACAAAATCATTTACTGCATTAGGCATTGCAAACTTTTTAGCATTTTCCTTCATTTGTTCAAGTCTATTATTATCAAAAATTATTTTTTCTATATTTTCCCATAATAAATCAGAATCTAACTCTTTTTCGAGTATAAGCTCAGATGCACCAATATCTTTATATGCTCTCGCATTAAATTCTTGATGATTTTCTGTAGTGTATGCTTTTGGTATTAGTATACTTGCCAAACCTATTTTTGATATCTCAGCTAATGTTATTGCTCCGGAACTTGTTATAACCAAATCTGAAACTCCATAAGCTTTATCCATTTCAATCATATATGGTAAAATTTTTACATTTCTACCTACTTTTATATCTTTATTTTTTATTTCTTCTAAAAATTTATCATAGTTACTTTTTCCTGTTACGTGGATTAAAGAAATTTTATTATTGTCATAAAATTTCTCCAAAATTCCTAAAATTGCTTTATTAAGCTCTTCACTTCCATTACTTCCTCCAAAGGAAAAAATATTTTTGGAATCTTCATCAAGTTCAAAAAACTTTAGAGATTCTTTTCTATCTAAATTTTGAAATCTATTTCTAATAGGATTTCCTGTAACAACACATTTTTCATTATTTTTAAAAAACTTAATTGACTCTCTAAAAGTAACAGCCATTGAATCCACATATCTTGATAAGATTCTGTTCGTAATTCCCGGATAACTATTTTGTTCGTGAAATATTGTATAAATACCAAGTTTATGAGCTTTATACAAAACGGGTCCCGTTACAAAACCTCCTGTTCCTATAACAACATCAGGTTTAAATTCTTTTAATATTTTTTTTGCTTGAGATAATCCTTTAAATAAAATAAAAACTGATTTAAAAAATTTCTTATTAATTTTTCTTGGAAGCCCCATAACCTCAATAGATTTAAAATTTATATTTAAACTTGGAATTAATTCACTTTCCATACTGTTTTTAGAACCTATATATAAAATTTCTATATTTTCGTCTCTTCTTTTTAATTCTTCAATTATTGCAACAGCAGGATATATATGTCCTCCTGTACCTCCCCCTGATATTACAACTCTCATATTATCTCCCTTTAATATCATATCTGACAATTCCTAAAATAATCCCAATCATTATTGAAGTCATAACTAAAGATGAGCCACCATAACTGACAAAAGGTAAAGTTACTCCGGTAGGAGGAATCGTTCCGGTAGCTGTTCCTATATTTACTAATGTTTGTAATCCGATTGAGAATGTTATTCCCAGTACTATCATTTTTCCATATAAATTCTTTATATATCTTGAAATCATTATTCCTAAATATGCTAAATAAATATACACTCCAATTAAAAATACAGAACCTATAAATCCAAATTCTTCTGCAATAGTTGCAAAAATAAAATCATTGTGTGCCTCAGACAAAGTATATTTTTGTCTTCCATTTCCAAGACCAACACCCCAAAGAGAACCATTTGTTATTGCAAAAAGTGATTTTATAAGTTGCCAAGATTTTGAATCTCTATATTTTAATGGATTGATAAACGCTTGAATTCTACTCGTTCTGCTATATCCAGAATTTAAAAAATATACAGCTGCAAAACTTGCAATTGATATTCCCATTCCTGAGAACAATATCGCTTTTTTGTCCATACCTGCAATTATATACATAGCAGTTAAAGTTCCGATTATTATCAATGTGTTTGAAAGGTCCGGCTGAATCATAACAGAAAACGAAGCTAACCCGACTATCGCTAAATATTTAAAAAATACATTTTTAAAAGTAAATTTATTTTTATACTTATCAATAATATATGCCATTAGCATTATAGAAGCAATCTTCATAAAATCAGAAGGCATAAAAGTAAAACCACCTACTCCTATCCATCTTCTTGCATTATAAATATTAATTCCAAGTGGGGAATATACTAAAAATCCCACAAAAAACGCAAATATAAAAATTCTTTTGCTATATTTTTTAAATCTTACAATATTTACATACGAAACTAAAAACATAAATAAAATAGACATAAACACAAATATTACATGTTTTTTTATTATATCTATCTCATTTCCTTTTAGTCTATAGCTATAAGGCCAACTTGTACTAAAAACCATTATACTTCCAAAAAGAAGTAAAAACAGTACAACCATAACCATTTTTTTTGTGTATTTATCAAACTTAACCATTATAATTCATTTACCAATTTTTTAAATAAATTTCCTCTTTCTTCGTAACTTTTGAACATATCCCAGCTTGCAGATGCTGGAGAAAGTAAAACATTATCTCCACTTTCCGCAATTTCAAAGCATTTTTCTACAACTTCTCTATAATCATTAACAATTATATTATTTTCAAATCCATTTTTCTTTGCACTATCATAAAATTTATATTTTGTATCTCCAACTAAAATTAGTGTCTTTACCTTACCATTAAAACTTTCAAACAACGGATTAAAATCCACATTTTTATCATATCCACCTACGATTAATATAATAGGCTTTTCTAAAGCTTCAACAGCTTTTATAGTTGAATCTACATTTGTTCCTTTAGAGTCATTATAAAACTTTATCCCATTTAATTCTCTAACAAACTCAATTCTATGTTCAACGCCACCAAAATTTTTACATGCAAAAATTATGGTATCCATAATTATACCATAATTATAACAGATTGCCAAAGAAATTAAAACATTTTGAGCGTTATGTCTTCCTAAAATTTTCAAATCTTTCATAGAAAAAAGTCTTTTATCATTATGATAAAAATTATTTTCACTTAAATAAAAATCTGCATTTTTATTTTTTAATGAAATTGTTGTTACATTTGTATTTTCTACATTTATTTTATTCAAAATTTCATCATCAATATTTAAAATTAGATTCCCATTTTTATCCATATTTTTAAATATTTTTAATTTATCTTCTATATAATTTTCAAAACTTCCATGCCAATCAATATGATCCGGAGTTATATTGCCAATAGATGCTATAAATGGTTTAAACTTTTCAATGTTATGCAATTGAAAACTGCTAACTTCTATAATATTTACAGTTTCTTCATCTGAATTAAAAATTTCCCATAGCATTCCTACGCCAATATTTCCTACCACTTTTGATTTGATATTTGCAGTTTTAAAAATTTCTCCAACTAAACTTGTTGTGGTAGTTTTACCATTAGTTCCTGTAATTGCAATAATTTTTCTTTCTGGAAATAGAGTATATGCTAATTCCAAATCCGTATATATTGGAACTTTTTTATTATAAAAATATTCGATTATTTCATTAGTAGGTTTAATTCCGGGACTTTTAACTATAAAATCAAAATAATAATCTTTGTAATTTTTTATAAATTTATAATTAAATTTTTCAAGTTTTTCAAAAACATTTTGTAATTCTGATTCGTCTTTATCATCATAACAATAAACATCCGCTTCCAAAGAACTAAGAGTTTTTATGGTTGAAATTCCTGATAAGCCTAATCCAATAACCAAAACTCTTTTATTTACAATTTCCATAAACTAACTCCTAATTAAATACTAAAAAATAAATATACAGATATAATTGATAATATTCCGCTAATTACAGCAAAAGCTGTAACTATTTGCGGTTCTTTATATCCTTTCAATTCATAATGATGATGTATCGGACTCATCAAAAAAACTCTTTTCTTATTTCTTGTTTTATAGCTAACAACTTGAATAATAACAGATAATGCTTCAATAACATATATCCCGCCAATAATAGGCAAGTAAAAAATTATTCCATTTAATATACATATTGTTGCTATAGCTCCACCCAAAGCCATTGATCCGGTATCGCCCATAAAAACTCTGGCAGGATATGAATTAAACATAACAAAGCCCATTAAACTTGCCATAAAAACTAAAGAGAATACTCCAACACCCGGAAATCTTGAAAAACTTATCAATCCAAGTCCTAAAAATACGGGAATTGATACAGAAGATGAAAGTCCATCCAATCCATCAGTTAAATTAGTAGCATTTGCAGTTCCTATCATTACAAAAATCAGTATAGGATAAATAATCCAACCAAAATTAACCGCTCCTTTTACAAAAGGAATTAACTGATATCTTAAATCTGTTCCTACTACCTTTTCTATAAATAAAATTACAACTATGCTTATTATAAATTGGATTATCAATTTTTGAATCTCTGTAAGACCCAAAGATCTTTTCATAACAAGTTTAAAAAAATCATCTAAAAATCCAATAAGCGTAAAACCTAACATACCGATTAATACAGCAAATACTTCTTTAGAAAAATTGCCTAAACAAAATGTCGTAAGAATTATTGCAATTACAAAAAATATTCCTCCCATTGTTGGTGTTCCCGCTTTGGATAAATGACTCTGAGGACCGTCATCTCTTATATTTTGACCTAATTTAAATTTTCTTAAATATGGAATAGAATATTTTGCTATAATAATTGTTAAAAAAAAGCTAAATAAAATACTCCATATTGTAAAATTTGATATTCTCATTTATTCCATCTCCTAAATTAATCTTCAAAGGTCAATACTATTTCTTCATCTTTTGAAATATAACTTCCTATTTCTTTATTCGAAGACACAAATTTTCCTTTACCACCTGAAGTTTTGTATTTATATCCCATCTTATTTGCGACGTCTATAGCCTGTTGATAGTTCATTTTTGAAAAATCGACAACACGTAACTTTGTATCTTCATCATCTGAAACGGTTAGCTTAACTGTACTTCCTTCAACCAAACTCTTTTCAGGATCCTCACTTTGTCTGGTAACTATAGACTTTGGCGAAGCAGAACTATCTATACTGTAATTTAAATACTGTCCTTTTAAAAGTTCTGTAGCATATTCTAATGTAAGTCCTCTAACATCCGGAATTTTTGTTTTTCTAACTATGCCGTTATTATCATTTTTTTTAGTCAATTGTTTATACTCAGCTATTTCTTCGGCTAGTTTTTTAGCTAAAGGAGCACAAACACTGGTACCACCTGAATTTGCTTTAGGTTCATCAAACACAATTAAAATACTGTATTTTGGATTTTCAATAGGAAAAGCAATATACAATGAGGCAACAGTCTTTTTATCATCATATTTACCATTTACAGCTTTTATTGTTGTGCCGGACTTTCCTCCAATTCTGACATTATTAGAATAAACCTTGTTTACTATTCCGTCAGTTACACCATGCTCCATTAACACTCTCATTTTATCACTTGTTTCTTTTGAAATAATTTGATTTTTAACAATAGCTTCATTTTCTTTTATTCTAATTTTATTATCTGAATCTTTTTCGACATTTTTAACATTAATTTGCGGTTCTAATAAATACCCACCATTAACAACAGCATTTGCAGCCATAATCATTTGAATAGGAGTTACAGAAATTCCATGTCCATAACTCATTGTAGCAAGTTCTGCTGCTCCTATATCTGATAAAGACTTCGGAATTTTCCCGTTAGATTCTCCCGGCAAATTTATCCCTGTTTTATTGCCAAATCCGAAGCCATTAATATATCTATAAAATTTTTCTTTTCCCAAATGTCTAACCATTTGTACAAAGGCAGGGTTACAACTGTTATCTAACGCTTCAGTAAAAGTTTCCTTCCCGTGTGGATTTTGCCAATTAAAACATCTGAGTGTAACTCCCGGAATATCTCTTATAAATCCATTACAAAAAAAAGTTGAATCTAAAGTATCTGTCTTTTCCTCTAAAGATGAAGATGCTGTTATAAGTTTAAATACAGAACCTGGTTCATAAACATCACTGACAGCAGGATTTCTCCACATTGAAAATATTTTTTTCAATTTTTCTTTTTCATCTAAATTTTCAAATTCTTTAATCGCATTGTTATCAAGTGGAACTGTAGGATTATTGTTATCATATTTTGGAAAACTATCCATCGCAATTATATCGCCGTTTGTTACATCTGAAACTATAACACTCATCTTGACAGGTTTTTCTTCTTCAAAATATTTTTGCCCATATTCCGCAACATACTTTTGTATTGTACTATCTATAGTTAAATATAAATCTTTTCCATCTTTTGCTTCAATGACGTCCTCAACAGATTTGTTAAGATTTTCTCTTATAACTCTTTTAGATCCGTTTGTTCCTGAAAGAGTATCATTCAAAAAATTTTCAATTCCGCTTTGTCCTCCGTTTTCGTTAGCATGACCAACTACAAAAGGTGCCAAAGTCCCATCTAAATAGTTTCTGCTTTGTTCAATCTCAACACTGATTATAGAAGAGTTTATATCCTTAATTTCTTTTGCTAATTCAGGACTTATACTCTTTTTTATTTTAAAATTAGTTCCTCTATCTGCTCTGTCGAATACTTTTTTCTTATCAAGCTCAAGGGCAGAAAAAATTTCATCTAATTTTTTTTCTTCTGTCTCTTTAGCTTTTTGAGAATAAAGTTTAAATTTGTCATATTCCAATACAGAAAAATAAACTTCCTTATTACTATTAACACTCACTATAAGCGAATTTTTTGATTTTATAGTAGCGTTTTGTTCTTCTGTAATACCTTTTTTTATTAACAAATTATTATATTGATCAGCTTTTTCAAAAATTTCTTCTTTATTCAACTGCAATATATCAAAAATTTTATCCAATTTTTTTGTTTCTGTATCTTTAATCTTTCCGTTGGATTTTTTATAGCGGTTATAATCAAGAGTCGAAAAATAACCATTATATACACTTATACTCTTAGCCAATGTATTCCCATTTCTATCAAAAATGGAACCTCTTTTTGCTTCAAGCGGTGTATAGCTAACTGAATCTTTAAATTGTTCAACACTGTATTTATTTTTTGAATACAACTGTAAATATGCTAATTTAGCAATTATAGTGCTAAAAATTATTATAAAAATAAAAAATAAAACAGCCGAACGAGAAGAGACTGTTTTATTTTTAATAATATATTTCTTGTTTTTCATTTAAACTCCTCTTGTCTAAGTTTAATAAATTAATCAATCTTATCCAAATATTTAACTTGTTCCTTCTTAGGAAAATCCATATTATAGTTAAGCCTTGCAAGTTTTGCAATCCTATCTACAGATTTATAAGGCTCAAGTTTCATATTATTATCATCTCTTTCAGTTTCCAACGAGCGAATTTCAGAGTTTAGTGTATTTATTATTCTATTTTGTTGAGCAATATTTAGATATCCATATAAAATTACTACACTAAAAATTAATGTAATAAAAGTGAATATAAAAAGTGTAATATTTTTATATAAACTGGATTCTCTGGTAATTCCGTAGGCTTTTTTGTTTTTCTCTGAAATTCTCTCGCCTGAAACATTGATATATTTTACTTGAGCCGTGCTCATATAAACCATCCTCCTAAATTTTTGAACAAATCCTCAATTTTGAACTTTTTGATCTGGGATTTCTATTCATTTCTTCTTCGGAAGGTACTAAAGGCTTTTTTGTTAAGATTTTTATTTTTGGTTTATTATTACAAACACATACATATAATTCTTTAGGGCAAATACAACCTCTTGCTAATTCTTTAAACGAATCCTTAACAATCCTATCTTCCAAAGAATGAAAAGTTATAATACATAATCTACCGTTTTTATTTAGTCTTTCTACGATATCAGGAATAACTTTTTTAATAACTTCAAGTTCTCTGTTAACCTCAATCCTTATAGCTTGGAACACTCTCTTTGCAGGATGTCCTCCAGTTGCCTGGATTTTCATCGGAATCGACTGTCGTATGATCTCGGTCAGTTCTCCGGTTGTCTGAATCGGTGCTTTGGCTCTCGCAGCCACAATATGTTTTGCAATGTTTTTTGCAAATTTATCTTCACCGTAATCACGAATGATACGGTACAGTTCTCTTTCATCATAACCATTCACGATATCCGCAGCTGTGCGGCTCTGTCTCTGGTCCATTCTCATATCCAGCGGTGCATCCACACGATAGGTAAATCCACGCTCTTCATTGTCTAACTGATAAGACGAAACTCCCAGGTCCAGAACAATTCCATCAACTTTCTGAATTCCCAGGTTCTTCAGCTCATTCGCCATGTAACAATAATTGCTGCGAATAATCTGAACTCTGTCACCATAGGCGGACAACCGTTCACTCGCAGCAACTATTGCATCTTGGTCCTGATCTATGCCAATAAATCTCCCCTTGGCAGAAAGTTTCCTGCATACCTCACCGGCATGCCCTGCACCTCCTAAAGTACCATCCACGTAGATTCCGTCTGGTTTGATATTCAAACCTTCAATGGTCTCTTCCAGTAATACAGATTTGTGTTTAAATTCCATCTCCGTCTCCTGTCTGGATTTACTTTGCAAGATACTTCAAACGAGACCTGTCAGATTGTGATTCCCATGTCCTGCATGCTCTCCGCAATGCTGTCCATGTCATCATAATCACAGATCTCATTCCATTTTTCTTTGCTCCAAACTTCAATTCTGTTCAGATTACCTGTCAGAACCACATCTTTCTCCAGACCGGCAAATTCGCGCAGTGTCTGCGGTACAAGGATTCGTCCCTGCCTGTCCAGTTCACATGTAGTTGCTCCAGCTACAAAGAATCGTGAAAAAGTTCTGGCATTTTTATTTGTAAGTGGTAAAGATCTGAGCTTCATTTCAAAGGATTCCCATTCATCCATCGGATAAATGTAAAGACAGCCATCAAGCCCTCTTGTCAGAACAAACTCTTCCCCTAAGAGCTCCCTGAATTTAGAAGGAATGATCAGACGCCCCTTCGCGTCGATTGTATGATTGTATTCGCCCATGAACATATAAACTCACCTACTCTCGTGAGATACGATTCTCCCCTTCGTATCTGCCGGCGGAAATGGATAAATATGCCACATTCCCTCCATTCGCCACCACTATTCACCACTTTCTACCACTTATAAAATCATTCTAACCTATTTACCTTGAAAATACAAGTGGGAATCGTAGTTTTTTTCTGAACAATTTTATACATTTTAAGCGGAAAATTGCCATATTTTACGAGAGTATTACAGAAGATTTTCTAATTTTCAAAGTTGTTTAAAAAGCGAAGGGGTCCTCCCTTTGGAGAACCCCCTTTAACTCTGTCACATGTCTATTTTCATGTTACCCGTTTATTATTTATACATCTTCGCGATCATCCGGTCCAGCCTCTGGCTCAGCCTCAGCTGATTCGGCAGATCCCTCCGTTCCCTTATTCTCTGATTCAACAGTTTCTGCAGACGCCGGAGCTTCTGCCGCTTCCGCATCTTCGACAGACTCTGAAACTTCCGTTTCTGTCGTTTCAGCAGTTTCTGCGGATTTTGAATCTTCCGACTCATTTGATTCCGTATTTTCTTCAGCCACCATCTTTCCCGCTCTATCCAGTTCTTCAAGAATGTCTCTGAACTCATCCTGTACATTCTCAAAGTTATGAATGTCTTCCAGTCTGCTGCCATCATTTTTCTCTTCTGCGGCATTACGCTCCTCTCTCCTGCGTCTGCTGACCTTCTCTCTTTTCTTTGAAAGAATCCTTCGCACTGTCGCAACAATGCCACAGATCAGGAAAAGCGCAGCAGACACAAGCAGGGAAACCGGTATCTTTGTCTTCGGAATATACAGTTTATCCGTGCGAAGCCACTCGATCACACACTTGCCCAGCCCGTATCCTGCAAGATATCTGAGAAAGATCTCACCTTCAAATTTTTTTCTCCAGGTATAAAGCAACAAAATCAGAAGAAGTAGCAGACACCAGATACTTTCATAGAAAAACAGTGGATGTACCTGAATATAATCCATATCTCTGAAAGTTACCAGATGCTGTTTCATCAGCTTTGTCACTGCGCTCTTCTGTACGGAATCCATCGGAAGTCCCATTGCAAACAGACTGTCTGTGTACTCGCCAAAAGCCTCTCTGTTAAAAAAGTTTCCCCATACACCTATTATCTGTCCGCTGAGCAATCCCATACATACAATATCTGCCATTTTCCAGAATGACGTTCTGCTGAGCCGGCAGAAGAGAGCTGCCACAAGCACGCCCCCCAGAATTGCTCCATAAATAGATATACCGCCACTGCGTATATCACACAGGATCTTCCAGGATTTACCACTGAACTGACTCCATGAAAAAGCAATGTAATAAAGCCTGCCTCCGATCACTCCACCGACCAGTGCCGAGATTGACGCACCCAGGCAGAGATTCAGATTCAATTTCTGCCATCTGGCGCAGAGAAGAATCATCCCCAGCCCAATAAGCAGACTTACAGCCATCAGTATCCCGTATATTGTGATATCAAATCCAAGAACAGAAAAAGTTCTGTCCTCATATTCAAACAAAAACCCTAGATTCGGAAATCTTACTGTTATCTCCATAAAACCCCTTTATCATATACTTCGTATTATCGGATATGTTGTACAGAAACCGATACCCGGCGATCCGTTCTATGCGGAAGGCGGCAAGCGCTCCACGCTGCGCTTGAACTTCACGAACGCCGACGAGGAGACCATCCGCTCAGGCATCAAGCGCCTTGCTGAAGTGATCGAAGCCGAGCTCGCCTAGCTGCTCTTCCTTCGCGCCTGCTCACACGAGCCTACTTGAAACTAGAACATATGTTCGTTTGTGTGCTATACTGGGCGCGTGGGCGAAACACCAAGAACATACTGTTGCATCGATCTGAAGAGCTTCTATGCCAGCGTAGAATGCGTTGACCGCAAGTGGGATCCCTTCGAGAAGAACCTAGTGGTCGCCGATCCTGAACGCACCGAGAAGACCATCTGCCTGGCCGTCTCCCCCGCCATGAAAGCGCTCGGAGTGCCGGGGCGTTGTCGTGTGTTCGAGATTCCTGAAGGCATCGAGTACTTCATGGCAAAGCCACGCATGCGCCTCTACATGGAGGTTTCGGCAAAGATCGTTTCGATCTACTTGCGCTTCGTGAGCGCTGCCGACCTGCACGTCTATTCGATCGACGAATGCTTCATCGACCTCACGCCCTATCTTTCCCTCTACAAGACCAGCGCGAAAGCCCTCGTTGATCGCATGCGCGCTGCAGTCTATGAGGAAACGGGCATCACAGCCACCGCTGGCATCGGTCCGAACCTCTTCTTGGCAAAAGTGGCGCTCGACGTTACCGCGAAGCATTGCGAAGACGGCATCGGCGTGCTGGACGAAGAGACTGAATGCTCCACGCATCCGAGTTCCAGAGGTGGACATACAGCTCGCTTCTGCCATTCACGCGAATCTCACGCTGTTCGAAGCCCTCACCCCAGCCGTCAGCAGCCTGCCCCTCGAGGTACGATTTCAGGGTCTCCAGTTCCGCACCGGTCAATTCGCCCGCCACGCGGCATTCTGCCACACCCCAGAGCTGACCGTTCCGTTCTTCCACAGTGAAAACAGCCGAATGAACCTTACGATTGACACTGTCCGCTGCGTCATACCAGTGCATAACGCCGCGCTCTGCTTCCTCCGGCATTCGGTATTTTTTCAGCGCCGCTGCGATCTGCGATTCATACCCACGCAGTTCTTCTCCCTCCAATGTAACGCCATTTTCGTCGAGGTCTCCGTATTCGTTCGGTTCATAAAAATCGGCGGTCAGCGGCATATAGAGCTTCAGCGTTTCCAGCTTGGGCGGCAGCACTGTGAAGCTGTCCTTGCCAGGGATCAGTGCCAGCGTTCTGCCGTTGTCCCACTTCATGTGAAGCTGTCCGTCGTCATCCACCACATCCACGACGCCCTCCGTACCGGGGGTGATCGGTGCATATGGGTCATGCATGGAATTGAGCCGGATGCGTGTACCGGGCGGATACTGCTCCTGCATGAATTTTACCATTTTTCTGTCCAAATTTACATCCCTCCAAGCTGCATTTCCTGTTTTTCTGCCTGCTCTGGTCGCTGATACTGCTTCAAGCTCTCTTTCGCCCAATCCGGCAGGTACTCGTCTTTCAGAACGCCAATAAAATCATTCCGGTTCCAGCGCGTCTGCTCTCCATCACCGAGGCAGGTGCAAAGAATGGAGCGCCCGCGTGCAGTCGGGCTGCACCCAAAGCCGCTTTCCGCCAGAGCTGATTCTCAGGTGACCAGTATTCTTCTTTCAGGGTATTTGGCGAGAGAACAAGCACCTTGCCGGTGTAATCCAGTTCGCTCGAATCCGGTTCGCACTGCTTCTGGTCGAACATTCCAAGATCCATGACGAGCTTTCTGTAGTTTGAAATGAAGCCGTCCAGAATGGCAGAATGACTTCGGGCTGCGAAGCAGTAATTATGCATTTCATCCTCCGGAATGTAATGGCTTTCCGCCCAAGCTCGGTTGTCCGGGCGGAAGCGCCCATCGCCGCGCCGTTCCTGCACCGTATTCGCAAGGACGTGCTCCACACGCTTGTAGCCGTAAAGCTCGACGATCTTTTCCACCGTACCAGCTTTCAAGTGCATCCCGTCGAAGTTTTCCCGAATGAGAATATCGATCCCACCCGCGCACGCACAATTCTCACGGAAGCTCTCGCGCCACTTTTCGATCTCGCCGCGTTCGCGGGCTTCTTTTGCACCGTAGGGATAGAGCGGAATTTTACTCTGCATCGCCATCCTCGCTCTCCGCAGTCAGAATCTCGTTCAGCGCGTACAGGCTGCGCCCGGATGCCAGAAAACATTGCAGGATCGAACGGGGGATGTCCGTCAGGTCATGCCGGTGGCTTGCCTTTTGGACCAGCACTGCGCCGCTGCCATCATCTGTGTAACACTCCAGCTTGGCGTTTTTCGCAATTCCCGCGCTCTCACGCGCCCAGTCCGGAACGGCAACAGCAAATTCAGAAAGCACCTCGTCCAGTGTCATATCCCTGTGTTCTTCCTCTGCCGGACCGCATTCTATGGCGACCGCCTCCAGGAAGTCGCACGCCAGTTTATTCAGCGCATCGACAAGCATGAGAAGCTGGTAGGCACTCACGCTCTCCGGCATAAGCAGAATGCCGCCATTGAGCTGCACCATGGAGATAAGCTTTGCATCCTCCATCCCGCAAAGCTTGAACATCCCCTCCGGGATGACGGCATTGCGGCTCCGGTTGATCACCTGAAATTCCATTTTCGTTCCTCCTTTACATCCGCCCCATCTGTATTTCCTCAGATGGGGCTAAATTATAATCTTCTTCACGGCACGGGTTTTCTTCACCATAAAGATCAAACACGATATCATCCACTGCCTTACGGATCGCCGGGTCCTGCGTGACTGTATGAAAAGAAAAGCCGCTCGTTGCTCGGTATGGCAGTTCCTCACGGATGCAGTCCAGATATTCTTTACTGTCTGTAAACTGCCGTGCATCGCCGTTGATAAAGCTGACACTTCCAACAATTTGCGCGTCAGTAGATGTCTTCGTCATCTTCATCCTCCGGCGCATACAGCGCCAGCCTTGCGGCATCTGCCAGATGCGCGCAGATGGCAAGAACACCGGTCACGCCAATGATCACGCCAAGTGTGATTACAATTGCTTTTTTCATGACAAAACCTCCAT
>OGYO01000352.1_pt1 | contig 23325 bp, 13 predicted proteins | sample 1576561 | NCBI WGS metagenome assembly OGYO01 (sample SAMEA3541507, study PRJEB24748) | human gut metagenome | biome: human gut; feature: human-associated habitat; material: faeces | place: China | collected 2012 | reverse complement strand
GATCACCGAGGATGAGGCCAAGGACTTCGATACCATCCTTTCCAAGGCCAAGGTCGCGTTCTCCCTGCAGAATTCTTGGTACATCAACGGCTTCTATGATGGCCTGAGCCTGTTCGGCGAGAAGGGCAATGATGCTGACGCAGGCATGGTCTTCCCGAAGGACGGCGCCGATATCACCTCTTATCTGGTTGATGTGGTCGCCAACCCGAACTTCTCCAACGACGATGGCGCTTCCGGCCTCGCAGCCATCAAGGATGGCTCCGCCGACGTGCTGTTCTCCGGTACCTGGTCCGCTAAGGACGTGAAGGAGGCCCTGGGTGACAACTACGCCGCCACCTCTCTGCCGACCTTCACCGTGAACGGCCAGAAGAAGCAGATGAAGTCCTTCGCCGCCACCAAGGCCGCTGCTTACAACCCGAACGCCAAGAACCCGAAGGCCGCCGCTCAGTTCGCGGCTTACCTCGGCTCCACCGAAGCTCAGAAGCTGCACTACGAGATGCGCGCCATCCCGCCGACCGACAAGTCCCTGTCTGATCTGACCACCGACGACGTCGCAGCCAAGGCCCAGGCCGACACCATGGCCAACACCGCCCTCCTGCAGTCCGGTCTGTCTGGCATGAACGATTGGTGGACTCCGGCCGAAACCTTCGGCAAGGCCCTGGTCAACAAGGAAATCACCAAGGACAACGCTGCCGCCAAGTACCAGGATTGGGTCAAGCAGGCCGGTGGCAAGATCGCTGAGTGAAATCAGTAATTCTAAAAATCCAATAACTGAAGAATGCAGGTGGTTGGCACTGCCAAATCCCCCCAGCCATCCTGCAGCTTTGAGAGACGCTTCGAGTCGCGGTGTCTCTCTCCACTTTGCATAGTGGCTCACTCCTCCTCCGAGCTTTGCATTCCCGGGCAAGGTTTTTAAATTCTCCTTCCCCTTGTCCGGGAGCAAAGCTTTTTTTATCTTTCAATATCCATATGAGAGGGCAGTCGAAATGACAGCAACAACTCTTTCCCCGCGGGAGATGAAGCGCCTTCGGAAGCAGGGTGCTGATTATGTTTCTCCGTCGCCTTACACGGTAAGGGCGGCGTTCCGGCGTGGTGACCTGTTCACTAAGCTTTCCGCAGTGGTGTTTGGTCTTGGCGATATCGTGCGCAAGCAGTATGTCAAGGGCATTGCCATGCTGGCGCTGGAAATCGCATACTTCGTGTTCATGGCAATCAGTGGCGTGGACTATCTTTCCAAGTTGCCGACCTTGGGCACCAATGCAGGCGGCAAGAAGCTGGTCGACGGCTTCTGGGTCTACACCGAACCTGACCGTTCCGTGGTCATCCTGTTGTACGGTGTCGCCACTCTGGTTATCACCGCTGCCTTCATCGGTCTGTGGGTCATGTCCGTGCGCTCTGCATACAAGTCCCAGGTGCTGCTCGAGGAGAACGGCAAGGCTCCGAGCTTCATGGACGATGTCCGCGAGCTGCTCGATGCCAAGGCGCACGTTCTGCTGATGTTCCTGCCCACGCTGGGCATCGTCGTGTTCACCGTGCTGCCGTTGATCTTCATGATTTCAATGGCATTCACCAGCTATGACCACAAGCACCTCGTGCTGTTCCACTGGGTCGGCTTTGAGAACTTCGCCAAGGTTTTCTCCAACAGCGGCGGCACCGTTAACGCCGTACTGTTCGGACGTGTGCTGGTGTGGACATTGGTCTGGGCCTTCTTCGCCACCTTCCTGAACTTCTTCCTCGGCATGTTCGTGGCTATGATCATCAATCGCAAGACCACCCACTTCAAGGGTTTCTGGCGTGCCTGCTTCTCCATGTCCATCGCCGTTCCGCAGTTCGTGTCTCTGCTGGTCATGCACACCATGCTCCAGCCGCAGGGTGCGGTGAACCGCATGCTGCAGACGTGGGGTTGGATTGACGGCCCGTTGCCGTTCTTCACCAACGCCACTTGGGCCCGCGTCACCGTGATCATCATCAACCTGTGGGTCGGTATCCCGTACACCATCATGCAGATCACCGGTATTCTGCAGAACATTCCGGCCGATCAGTATGAGGCGGCGAAGATCGACGGTGCCAACTGGTGGCAGATCTTTACTAAGATCACCATGCCGTACATCATCTTCGTGCTCACTCCGTACCTGATTACCACCTTCACGGGCAATGTGAACAACTTCAACGTCATTTACCTGCTGTCCGGCGGCGATCCTACGCCATTGGGCGATTCCGCAGGCTCCACTGATTTGCTTATCACCTGGCTGTACAAGCTGACCGTGGACAAGCAGGATTACAATCTCGGTGCCGTGATCGGCATCATGACCTTCGTCGTGTTGGCCATCGTTTCGCTGATCACCTACCGCAATTCCGGCTCCTATAAGAATGAGGAGGCATTCCGATGAGCAACAAGCATTCCGCAACCAAAGTGGAAAGCCACGGCCTTCTGCACGACCAGAAGATCCGCCGTATCACCGGCGACGTGTTCGCCCACTTGTTCCTGGCCATTCTGGCCGTCATCTGGCTCGTCCCAATCGTATGGGTGTTCGCGGAGTCGTTCAATAAGAACACCGCCCCGTACACCAGCTCCTTCTTCCCGAAGGAGTGGACTCTGGACAACTATAGGGTGCTGTTCACCGACCGCAACGTGTTGGACTTCCCGAAGATGTTCGGCACCACGTTCATCATCGCCTGCTTCACCTGTGCGATTTCTCTGATCTTCGTGCTCTCTGTGGCATACTGCATGAGCCGTATGCGTTTCCGTGTGCGCAAGACTTTCATGAACGTTGTGCTGATTCTTGGCATGTTCCCGGGTATCATGGCCGTCACCGCCATCTACTTCATCTTGAAGGCCTTGGGCCTGTCAAGCGGCACCATGACTACCGTGGCGTTGATTCTCGTGTACTCCGCCGGTTCCGGCGCTGGCTTCTACGTGATGAAGGGCTATATGGACACCATTCCGACCTCGCTGGACGAAGCCGCCCTGCTCGACGGTTGCACCCGTTTCCAGGTGTTCCATAAGATCATCATCCCGATCTGCAAGCCCATGATCGTCTACCAGGCCATCATCGGCTTCCTGACCCCGTGGCTCGACTTTGTCATGGCCAAGGTGATCTGCCGTACGCAATCCAACTACACCGTGGCATTGGGCCTGTGGCTCATGCTGCAGAAGGAATATATCCAGAACTGGTTTGCCCGCTTCGCCGCGGCCGCGGTCGTGATCTCCGTTCCGATCGCCATCCTGTTCATTGTGATGCAGCGCTTCTATCAGGAGTCCATGTCGGGCTCCGTGAAGGGCTGACGGAAAGGTAACGCAATAATGACGCTCGTAGACAGCTTCGCACAGCCGAACACGAGCGTCGCCGAACCGTTCCCGCTGTGTCTGGAACGGCCGCTGGGTGCCGTTGTTACTGAAACCGGCACCCAGTTCGCTCTCTGGGCTCCTTCCGCACAGAAGGTGACCCTGAGACTGTTCTCGCGTGGCTCCATGGGGGAAAGCGGCGACGCTCTGATTGGACAGTACACGATGCGTCCGGAATCCGATGGTTCCTGGACGTACGATTTCGCCGACAACATGCACGGCGTGTATTACGACTTTTTGATCGAACGCGATTGCGGTTCCGTCGACCGCATCGCCGACCCGTGGGCGCGCGGGGCCGGTGTGAACGGCCGGCGCAGCATGGTCGTGGACTTCAGCCGCACCAATCCGGATGGTTGGTACCGCGACCATATGCCGGACGTGCCGCTTGCGCAGACGGTGGTCTGGGAAACCCATGTGGGCGATTTCAGCAATGATCCCGCCGGCGGTTTCCCCGAATCGCATCGGGGCAAGTATCTGGCGTTCACCGACGACGGTACGTCTCTGGACGGGCATCCCGACTTTCCCACGGGCATCGCATATCTCAAGAAACTTGGCGTCACCGCGGTGCAGCTCATGCCGATTTACGATTTCGGTTCCGTGGACGAAGAGACCTGCGATCGCTACAACTGGGGGTACGATCCGGTCAATTACAACGTGCCGGAAGGCTCGTATTCCACCAATCCGTTCGACGGGTCGGTGCACATCCGCGAAGTGAAGCAGATGGTGCAGGCGCTGCACAACGCCGGCATCAAAGTGATCATGGACGTGGTCTACAACCACATGTTCTCGCCCGATAATTGGTTTGAGCGGTCGGTGCCGGACTATTTCCTGCGCCGTAAGCCCAACGGCGCGCTGGCCAACGGATCCGGCTGCGGCTGCGATATGGCCACCGAACGCAAGATGTTCCGCCGGTTCATCGTGGAATCCGTGACGTTCTGGGCGCGCGAATACCACATGGACGGCTTCCGTTTCGACCTGATGGGTCTGATTGACGTGGACACCATGAACGCCGTGCGCGCCGCGCTGGACGAGATTCCCGGCCGTGGACGCGACATTCTCATGTACGGCGAACCGTGGTCCGCGGGCGCCACCGCGCCGCTGCCCAGCGACACCGTGCTGGCTGACAAGTCAGGCCTGTCGAAGCTTGACAGTCGCATCGGCCACTTCTGCGACACCACGCGAGACACCATCAAGGGCCATGTGTTCTTCTCGGACCGCCCGGGTTATGTGAACGGTGGCATGCACGAGAACGTAGCGGCTGCGCGTGAGGCCGTGGACGCGTGGCGTCGCGGCAAACATTCGGAAGGAGTGGCAGGCCAGGTCATTCAATACGTGTCCGCGCACGACGACCTCACGCTGTGGGACAAGTTGTGCGCGAGCTTTGCGGCTGGTTCGTTGGGCAGCACCGTGGCCGAAGGTGTTAACGAAAATACCGTGGATGTGCCAAAAGTCATGTATGACGCCGATTTCTCGGCGGAAGGGCTGGCCGGTGTCGGTCCGCAGATTGCGGCCGCGCTGACCGACGTGATGGACGCCAACAAGCTGGCTGTGGGTATCACGCTTACCTCCGCTGGCATCCCGTTCATGCTGTCCGGCGAGGAGTTCGCACGTACCAAATTCGGCAGCTCTGATTCTTACGATTCCGCCAAAGAGCTTAACTGGCTCGATTGGAACCGTGCATGGCAGAAGCGCGATTTGATTGAGTATTACGCGAAGTTGATTGCATTGCGCAAGTCTGATCCACAGTGGTTCGACGGCAATCGCAATATCGTCGATACGGAAGGCGACGAACTCGTGTTCCGCGTCGGCGATTATCTGATGGCCGCCAATCCAGGCAGACACGTCGGCGTTATTGACGTGGCCGTAACGGGTTTGGAACCGATTGGCGGAATACGGAGATACTGGTGTGGTCTCGGCTCGTCCGTCAGTCCGGTGGAAGGCAATGTGAGCGCAGGTGATGGCGATTATTTGATTGTTCCACCGCATACGTTTGCAATCTGGCGGTTGCAGTAATACTCTCAGTAGGGAAGCTACAAAACGGCGACCGCAAAGCTGCGGTCGCCGTAACCGATACGGCAATGGGGCCGGAAAACCAGAAAGGATACGAGAAGTGGGAGCCGGAGCTCATAATCCACGATATGAAGTGGTATTTTTCGACCTCTACGGGACGTTGATCGACATTCGTACAGACGAACAGAGCGAAACCGCCTGGCAGGCGCTATATGACTGCGTTTGCGAACTGGGTGCCGACTACGAATCGGTCGACGAAATGCGCGAACGCTTCGAAAAACTTGAGGCCCGCGAAATGGTCCATCAAGCCGATCGTGCAATCGTCCGTAACGGATGGGATGAATTCGATATCCTGCCGGTCTACCGGTCGCTGCTGATGAACCGTAGTGAGGAGGCTGAAAAGAAACTGGCACTGCCGCAAGCCGCGCTGAAAGCCGCATGGGCGTTCCGGCAGGGCAGCACCAGCATGATCCGCCTGTATCCGGGCGCACTCGACATGATCGAAGCATTGCAGGAGGCCGGCGTCGTCGTGGCGCTGCTAAGCAACGCACAAGCCTGCTATACTCGCCCCGAACTGGAAATGACCGGCTTGGCGAACGTACTGGACGACGTGATTATCTCCAGCGAAGAGAAAATCCGCAAGCCTGCCCGCGACTTGTACATGCTGGCTCTCGACCGCGAGTTCGTAATCGCAAAAAACGCGCTCATGGTGGGCAACGATGAAGCAAACGATATTATCGGAGCCAATTCCGCCGGTCTCGACGCAGCATACTTCCGTACGGAAATTTCGCCGATGAGCGACCCGCCCAAGTCGGAGCATGCGGTATGTTCGTTTACCGGTGCCGACTACGACGGTCTGCTGAAATTCGTGCTGAACGCGTGAAACGCGCGTAGGTTGCGTCTTGGGCGTACTGGGCGTCTTGGGCGCACGAAAGGCCGTATGCGGAACTGAGGAGGACATATGGAAAGCTATGCCGAGCAGGGTGCTGGAGCTGATTCGATTGAACAGATCGGATTCGGCGGCGCTCGCCGTACCAAGAAGAAGCACCGCGGACTGACGGTGTTCCAGCTCAAGGTCATCGGCGCTGTGGCGTTGGCTCTGTCAGCTGGTAGCACCACCATTGTGCCGCTGTTTTTCGGTTCCGACGTCAATAATATGACGTCGCTCACGGCGATGGTCTTAAGCGAGGTCATATCTTGGTTCGCCATTCCGATCTACGCGTGGCTGCTGGTGCAGGGTTTCCGTGAAACACATAGTCGCGTCGCGTATGGTCTACGGCTGTTCATCCTCGCCGTGGTGTGTGAGGTGCCGTACGACCTCTGCACGTCGCATAAGGCTTTCGATTTTGGCTCGCAGAACCCTGTTTTCGGTCTGTTCATCGCGTTCGTTGTGCTTGCCGTGTTGGATTGGGTGGCGGCGCGCTACCAGAAGTCAATGAAGATTGTGCTGTCGGTCGGTCTGGTGTTGATCGGACTGTTGTGGGATCTGCTGCTGCGCGTCGGCCTGCGCCAGCATATGATGAGCGTCGGCTCGGTGACGCTTGGTTTCGTGCTGATTTTCACGTTGATGCGCCAGCATGAGAATTCGATGATGTTCACTGCCGGCCTGTTTGGCGCGGTGATGATGATTATGCCTGGCATTGGCGTTGCATTCGTGCATTATTACAACGGCGAGTTGGGTTATAAGCGGCAGTGGACGAAGTGGGCTTTTTACGCGGCTTATCCAGTTATTTTGATATTTTGTGCTATTGGTGCAACATTAGCGTGATTTTTGACAACGTTCGCAGTATAATAGTAGCAATATGGGAGAGCATTGCCGCTCGGGCAAGTGTTTCCAAGGCTGGGAACGTTTGTGATTATGATGCAGAAACCGCAAAGGGGTTGAGAGATGGATAGAGCAGGCATTCGCGAGGTGGCCAAGGCCGCGGGTGTGTCGATTTCCACGGTGTCGCGCGCGTTCACGCGTCCGGAACTGGTGTCCGAACGTACACGTCGCAAGGTGCTGGAAACTGCCGACAAGCTTGATTTCAACATCTCCCGTTCCGCCACGTCGCTGAAATCCGGCCAATCGTACCGTGTGGCGATGCTGATGAATGAAGAGATCACTAGCTGGTTCAATACGGAAGTGTTCGCTGGAATCGAATCCGTCATGCATAATGCCGGGTATGACGTATCGCTGTTCCAGCGTGTCGACACCGCCGAAAATCGCAAGGAATTCTTCACGAATTTGCCCGTCCGCCGCAACGTGGACGCCGTATTCGTAACGTCGTTCGGCGTGGATCCGAAGGAAATCCAGCAGCTCAAACGCATCCACGTGCCGATCATCGGCATCAATACGCCGACGCAAAGCGGCTTCGACGCCACCATCTCCATCGACGATGAGGACGGCATGTTCACCGCCGCCCAGCATCTGATCAATCTGGGGCACAAGAATATCGTGTACGTGTGCTCCGATGCGGTCGATTCCATTAATTCCTCCATCGATGCGCGAGGACAGGGCTTCATCCGCGCCTGCAAGACGATGGGGGCCTCCCATGACTTCAAGTGGCGCGGCGTCTCTGTGCCGCGTGGCAAGACCTTCGCCGACTCGGCGTTGACCGCGCTGCTTGCGTTGGACGAGTTCCCGGACGCGATCTGCTGCCAGATGGATATGATGGCGATTCCGCTGGTGTTGCGTTTGGAACGTTACGGCCACCACACGCCGAGTGACTATTCGATTATCGGCTTCGACGATTCGCCGTACGCCGACACTGTGAACCTGACCACCATGCGCCAGGATCCGTATGCGATGGGTCGCGCGGCCGCACAAAAGGCCATGAAGCTTATCGAAGGCAAGCCGCTTGAGAACGCGCATGAGATTGTGCGCGCCCAGCTCGTACTACGCGGCACAGATTCCGTGTACGGCACTGGCCGCTGAGAGCCGAGTCTCATTACCCTTCCGCAGCCCGTCAATGCCGACGGGCTGATTGTGATGGCCTGGGGTGGATTGATAAGGGATACCCCCACTGTAGTCACGGTGTGTGGCATACGTTTTCAGGAAAAAAAATGAAACAATTTGCAGTGATGTGTTTCATGACACGCCAATCGGGGGCTGATGAATGATGAATTTCATTCAATGATCAGCATGTGTTTTTTGATTTTGCAATCGTTGACAAACCGTTGAATATCAGGCTTTAAAGCGTTGTCCCCGTGAGAGGGGACGAAAAAACGTATCGGGGGGAGGGGGTGTGGGTTCTTTTTGTTTCATTTTGTTTTCATAACTGCAAAGGTTATCATAGTAAACCGTAGGTCAGAGAAAAAGGGAAAACAGAGGTTTCCGGCTGTGTTGCCGGAGATGGGAACAGCGCAGAAGCTATACGTAAAACAGAAGTGATAACGGCATTATGCAAAGGATATCAACCCTCGAGTTGAGGGACTCAGAAGGGTGAACACTTTGCGGATAGGGGACAAGATGAGGCAATGGCGTAATGGTGTCGGCAACGCACCACGACACTATGCAGGAACGCGATCGGCAACCGGTCGCGTGCTTTCGCGTACCCGCTCCCTGACCGCCGCCGCCATAGCGGTAGCCATGATGGCCACCGTAGCAGTAACTTCCCTCCTCCCCACCTACAATGCCAAAGCTGATGAAAATCACAATGACGGCGCAATCTGCACGCCTACCAGCATTTCCTTCGGCACCGATACAGGTAGCGGAACTGTGGATTCCGGAATCGCCACATATGTTGGCGGTGATATGTATGTAGGCCGGAAAGCCTCATCCGGCAATATGAATAACGTCAATGGGCCGTTCGGTTCATACGCTGCCGAGGCCGAAGGTCTGACCGCTGTGAACGGCAAGTTGCTTATGCATCCGCTTAAGGGGCTATGGACTTCGTATTACACGGATAAAGATGGCGCGAAGAATGGTTATATAAAAGACTACAAAGGCTTCCGTTTTGGCATTGTGGGCTTTGGCGGTCAGTATCGTCCGGCAACAGGTTCCTCCACGCTTGAGGTGAGAGGTAATAGCTCCGATAACGACATCAGTTGGGTCGGCGGTGCGCAGGCTTGGGGTAATGCCGGATGGGTCGGCCAGACCAAGACTTCGGAGCCAAGTTATACGGCTAACATTGCTGGCGCTTCAACCAACGTGTACGGCGGTTCGTCCAATGACATTCTCGGTGCGTCTTACGGCTCGCAAAATACCAATAAGAATAAGTACGACCAGCGCAATTCTGTTTACGTGCCGAGCGATACAAGCGGTACTGTCAACTGGAATCAGAATGATGATCAGATAGGTTCCACCGGTCAGACATTCACCGAGTTCGGCTCCTATATCAAGACGCTGTCGGGGAATCTGAGCAGCCTCAGCAAGCAGCAGTCAAGCAGTGTCTACGTGGCTGATGCGACAATCTCGTCAGATAACGAAAATCAAAACGGCCTTGTTCGCACGAAGTTCGATGGAAGCTATACCTTCACCATCGACAGCGTGCATGAGAAGATCATCAAGTTTGTAGGCAATGGCACGTCCTCCATGCAGGTGTTCAATCTGCCGGCAAGCATGCTTAACGAGTCCTCGTCGTATACCGGCGTGAGCTTTAGCTTCTCGAATATTCCGGACACCTCTTCTGTGGTCATTAACGTGACCGGGGGAAACGTGGATTTCCACAACGGCTGGCGCTTCTGGTGGACTGATATGAATAATCAGACCAGTGAACTGAGCGGCTCCTACACCGACAACGCTTACGCCAAGCGCGCTCAGCAGATTATGTGGAACTTTGCGGATGCGAGCAATGTAATCATCCGCGGTGGTCAGGGTTCGGGTACTACGACTCGTAATGTCGAGAATTCTGCAGCTGAGGGGAATGATGGCGTGTGGGATGGCTCGTTCCCCATGAAAACCAACGATGACCCGGCTGCGGGCATGCTCGGCAGCATTCTCGTACCGAACGGCAGCTTTGAATCGCATGTGAGTACCAACGGCCGCGTATGGGTCGGCGGGTCTTTCGCCATGTACAACCCTGATGCGGTGGGCAATACTGGTCAGGACGGCAAATTCTATCTGTTCATCAACTACGAACGTAGCCATTCCGCTTCCGCATTGGATATGGATCAGGAGCGCCACAATCTGCCTTGGAATGGTTCGTATTCCACCTCCTGCGCCGCGATCAAATGGGATAAGGTCGATGCCGAGGGCAAAGCCCTGAAAGGTACTTCGTGGACGGTGTACGGCACGAGGGATAATGCCGTGAATGGCACGAACTCCATCACCACGGTTGCTGATGGCGGCTGGAATGATGCGGATGATGCGGATAACGGTAGCGTCACCCTGGGTAGCTTGGCGAAGAACGCCACATATTATGTGAGGGAAAGCGGCACTGGCAGCAGCCAGTATGCGTTGAACACGAACATCTATCGCATCGTCACGCACGACAGTACGGATACTGTTTCAACCATCGACAAGGTGTACGATGCCGACGGCACTGAAATCACCGATGACACCGCCAAGCAGCTGAACAATGGCGCTATTGTCAACAAGAATTCAGGTACGTCCATCGCATGGTCGAAGGTCGATGGCACTGACGGAAGCACGTTGCTCGCGGGTTCCACTTGGGAATTGACCAAGAAGGGCGATCCCGACCAGTCGTGGACCATTACGGACGATGATTCAGGCAGCGAGGTTGCGGACATCAAGGTCACGGTTAATGGGCAGGAAGTCACTTCGTGGCGCTTTACCAATTCGACTCCTGCAAGCATCACCTACGTTGCCGTGGATAAGGATGGCAAGGAGCTCGCCACGAAGGTGCAGTGGAGGTCCGAGGATCCGGCCATTGCCACCATTGCCAATAATGGCACGCAGCTGCAGCCGAACAGCAGCGGCTTCACGAACATCGTGTTCACGGCAGGCGACAAGACCGTGACATTCCCCGTTACGGTAAGCGGTGTAACCGTGGAAAGCTCCGTGAGCATCGGTAACTATACCGAAGGCCAGAAAATCAGCCTGGAACAAGGTAAGACCATGACGCTGACGGCTACCGTGGCACCTGAAGGCAACAAGGTGAACTGGTTTTCGAGCAATCCGGATGAGGTTTCCGTAAGCCCCTCAACCGGTACTGCTGTTACGGTAACCGCTAAGAACGCGACTTCAGACTATGTGACCATCACTGCCACCGAGCAGCGTAGCCAGAAGAAAGCCACCCTGAAAATTAAGGTGACAAAGCCTGCTGCGACCACCACCACTGTGTATTTCAAGATGCAGGATGACTTCAACCAAAATAACGGTCAGAAGCTATTTCTGGAATGGAAGTACGCCAATGGAAGTTGGCCTGCAGACAAGGGCGATCAACCGAACCGAAAGCAAATGACCACCGCAAGTGGGTGTGGCGAATACGTCTCCTACACCATCAATTCGGTGATGCCATCTGATGCCATCTTCCGAATTCGCAGGGATAAGGCTAACTGGACCACTCCTCAATCCTTCTATCGCCCGAATACCGATGGCGGATACTCGTTCAACGGTGGAGACGTGGTGACGCTGGAAAGCAACACTAACGTGTATTACAGCGCACCTTCCGGCTGCACGGTGACCAGCGCATATGTGGAGAATCGCTCCCATCGTTCCACGGTGAAGAACGCGGTGTTCTATGACCAGCCGGTGGTCCGCGCTATTACCAATACGACTGCCAAGGCAGCTGACACGCGGCAGGATGAGGATCCGAAGGGCGGCCAGTTCAAGGTGTCCGACCTTACGGATGGCACCTACACGCTGAAGGAAACCAGCGCCCCGAACGGTTTCGATGTCAGTAAGACGAAGACTTACACCATCGTTATTGAGAATGGGCAAGTCACGAGTTCCGGTCTTCCTAGCGCGGGCAACATTGAGAACTCGCGTCTTACCGGTACGGTGAACTGGAAGAAAACCGACGAGACTGACACCAGCAAGCTGCTGGCCGGTTCCGAATGGAAGCTGTACAAGACTAGGAACTTCTCGTGGGATAACGGCAACGCGGTTTATACCGAGACCGGCAGTACTGATCCGGTCGCAACCATCAAGGATTGCGTGAACAGCAGCGAGAAGACCTGCTCCGCGCAGACGGGACAGTACACGGATCGTGACGGCGAAGCCGGCAAGTTCTCCATCGTCGGCCTTGAGTGGGGCGAATACCAGTTGGTCGAGTCCAAGGCTCCTGACGGGTACAACATCGATACGACTCCGCACGTGTTCCGCATCGGGCCGGCCGAAGGCGCGAACGTGAAGGGCGAGTGGTATACGTCTTCCGGTTTCAAGCCGGAGACTACCGCCGGCTATCAGAAGTCTGCCGCATTCACCGTTGACGGTGGTTCCATTACCAACACCCCCGGCGTCGTTCTGCCTGGTACAGGCGGCGAGGGAGTAAACAAGATGTACGCTGCGGGATTCCTCGCAGTGGCGATTGCCGTGGTCGGTCTGGCCTTGAGCCTCAGGAGGCGGCAATGATGGAAGCGTCTAGGAGAAGGGGGGAGTGGTCCGTAGCGTAGCGAACTCGCTGCCCTCTAGGCAATAACTGAATACGAATAACTCAAGATTCCAAAAATTTCAAACAAGAAAGAAAGGGAGAACAATGAACAAGGTTCTCAAAGGCCTCGTAGCCGTGGCAGCCACCGCGGCAATGGCCGTTGCCGGTTTCGCCGGCGCCTCCACCGCCATGGCGGCTGAGGGTACACATACTGTCACTATCAGCCCGGCCAAGTCTGGACACACGTACGAGGCATACCAGATTTTCACTGGCAACCTTGGCGCAGACGGTTCCTTGGGCAATGTTGTATGGGGTTCTGGCATTGACCAGAGCAAGCTTGCTGCTGAAGGCACTGATGCTCTGATTAAGGACAAGGATGCTGCAACTGTTTCCCAGAATTTGGCTGCTAAGAGCAGTGATTCCACGGATGCTAAGGCATATGCCACGGCGTTCAGTGGCGTGCTCTCCACCACTCATACTGATTCCAGTGATTTTGTCTCGACTGGTGTTGGTTCCTACACCATCTCTGGCCTGAGTGACGGTTACTACCTTATTCAGGATAAGGCCGGAACTCTGAACGAGAAGAACGATGCCTATACTTCCTTCATTCTGAAGATTATTGGCGCGGATGTAACGGTTGCGCCGAAGAGCACCCAGCCGACCGTCGACAAGAAGATCCAGGATGAGACTGGTGATGCTGAGGCTGGTGCAACTGAAGGTTGGGGCAATACTGCTGACCACGATATTAATGAGTCCTTCCAGTTCAAGCTCGACGCCACTATTCCGGCAGAAGCCAATCTCGCTGATTACAAGACCTACAAGGTTAAGTTCAACGATACGATGAGCAAGGGCGTCACCTTCGAATCCATCGCATCCGTCAAGGTGAACGGCAACAATGGCACTACCGCTAAGACTTGGACCCTTGCTAATACTGATTACACTGCAACTATTCCCGCAGCTGCGGAAGATGGCACACAGTCTTGGTCTTTGACCATCGATGATGTCATCGCCAAGTGCGAAGGCATCAAGATTGCCCAAGGCTTCACCGTTGAAGTGATCTATAATGCGCACCTTAATGAGAAGGCCACTATCAACAACGCTTCCGGCACTACGGACAACAAGAACTCCGTCAACCTTGAGTACTCCAACAATCCGAACGCTGAAGGCACTGGCAAGACCGAAGACAAGACTGTTTACGCCTTTACCTTTGGTATCACCAACAAGAAGGTTATTGACAGCGTGGACGGTGATGCTCTTGCAGGAGCAGGCTTCAAGCTGTATACGGATGAAGGCTGCACTCAGGAGTATAAGCTCGTGAAGGATGACACTCTGGGTGCTTACCGTCCGGCAAAGGCTGATGAGACCGCAGTGGAGATGCGGTCCGCTACGGACGGCACTTTCCCGATCAAGGGCCTTGATGCCGGTGCTTACTACCTGAAGGAAACCACCACTCCGAAGGGCTACACCACTGCCGCAGTCAAGACCATCAAGATTGATGCCACGCACTCTATTAACGAGTCCGGTAATCCGCAGGTGACTCTGTCTTCTGATTCCACCCTTGATAACAAGATCGTGGATAAGAAGGGCTCTACCCTCCCGTCCACCGGCGGCATGGGCACCGTGCTGCTGTACGTGGCTGGCATCGCCGTGTTCGTGCTTGCTGGCGCGACCCTGGTGATGGCTCTGCGTCGTCGCAATGCCTGATCCTCCGGATTCCATAAGAATCTGAAGTAACCATGCGAAACCCGTGAGCCGCGTTGACGCAAGTCAGCAGCGGCTTACGGGAATCGCAATACATAATTTAAAAACTAAAAATTAAATAATAACTGAACCCACATATGCTGGGCTGGACCACCTCAATCCCTTGTACACTGCCTAATTTTCTTGAGTATCCAGCCTGGCTCCATATATTTTCCGGTTTGCCGTTGGGGGCGAATCAAACATGCTTACTTTCCAATCCACAGAAGAGGGGTCGGCAATGAAGGAACGCACGATCGCAAGCCGCGTCATCGCCGCATGCTGCGCAATCGCCGCCACATTCGCCGCGGCAGCCTGTGCATTCACTACTCGCGATGCCGTCGCGGCGCCAACAACAGACTCTGCCAGCGGCAGCATCGCCATTTCGTACCACCATAAGAGCTCGGACTCCGAAACTGGCGACGATTCTACCAACTTCGCCATTTCGGACGCCAGCTTCAACCTCTACAAAGTCGGACAGATCCCGGCAAGCGGCGGCGCCACCTTCGAACCCGTCGCACCGTTCACCGACTCCACCGCCTACCCCGTCGACTGGTCGAAGATGACCGGCAAGGACGCGCAGGTGTGGCGAGACATGGCCAACACGCTCGCCGGACTCATCGCAGTGAACCAACCCGACGCCACGGCAACCGGTGTCACCAACGCTTCCGGACATCTGACCTTCACCGAACTGTCCGACGGCCTGTACTTGGCCGTGTCCGACAGCGTTGACGTGAAGGTCACCAACGCTTCCGGAAAGAACCAGACATGGACGTGCTCTTCCGGCAGCATGCTCGTCGCAGTGCCCGAAGACGGCGTCTCCGGCGGGTCGCGTGTGCTGAGTATCGAACCGAAAACCGAATGTGTGGCGCAACCGCCGAAAACCGTGGAACGCACCGTGCGCAAAATCTGGAATGACCGGAACAATTCCGACGGCAAGCGCCCCGAATCCATCACCGTGAAACTCCTGCGCGACGGCGAGCCCGTGGAAAACGTGAAACTGGACGAGTCCAACAAGTGGACGCATTCGTGGACAGCGCTCGACGCGGACCACGAATGGACCGTGGTCGAAGCGGCGGTGCCCGACGGCTACACCACCATCTCCGATGTGGAAGGCGACTCCACTGAAATCACCAACACGCACACGCCACCCACCACGCCGGACCAGCCGCACACCGGCGCCGACGTGCAGCAGGCCGCTTGGATTGCCGTGGCCATCTTGGGCGCTGGTTTGGTGCTGATGATCGTTGCCAAGACGGCTTTGCGGAAGCGGGCGTAGCATAAATAACGTGACGGATGAATCGGACGCCAAGCCAGCTGCGCAAGTCGAATTGGATGCGCAGGTTAAACCGGCTGCCAAGCATAAGAAATCGAATGCGCTGCTCAATGTGATGATTGCCATTTCCGCAATCGCCATGATCGGCGCGCTGGGCCTCATCGCGTATCCGACATTCAGCGACTGGTGGAACCGCATGCACCAGTCATACGCCGTGGCAGGCTACGTGGAACAGACCAAAGACATGTCCGGCGCCGAACGCAAGGCCATGCTGAAAGCGGCGCACGAATACAATGAACGGCTCGCCGCGAACGGCGATCGGTGGCACATGACCGACGCGCAGAAGCGCGAATATGATGAAACGCTCGACGTGACCGGCACCGGCATCATGGGATACGTGACCATCCCGCGCATCAAAGTGAAACTGCCCGTCTACCACGGCACCAGCGACGGCGTATTGCAGATCGCCGCCGGACATTTGGCCGGAACCTCGCTGCCAGTAGGCGGAGCGACCACGCACGCGGTAGTCTCCGGACACACCGGACTGCCATCCGCGCGACTGCTCACCGGCCTCGACGAACTGAAAAAAGGCGACACGTTCGCATTCCACGTGCTCGACGAAACCTACACGTACCAAGTGGACCAGATCTCAGTGGTGCTGCCGAACGAAATCAGCAAGCTGAATATTGAGTCCGGGGCCGATTACGCGACGCTGATCACGTGCACGCCGTACGGTGTCAACTCACACAGGCTGCTCGTGCGCGGGCACCGAATTCCGAATCCGAAAGTGCCAGACAAGACGCAATACGACGAGCCGGGCGAAATGACAGCCGTGGCGGCTGCGGTGATCGGACTGCTCGTGTTTGTGGCTGGCTGCGCTTTTGTGGGGCTCGCGCGGCTATGGCGACGCTCCTGGATTGTGCGGCACGGGTTGTGCGCCGGGGCCGGCGCGCGCCATTCGTCTGGTGTTCGGGGGTAGTGTCTAGCCTAGCGCCGCCGCAGGCCGGTGACATCGCTTCTCCGGTGTGCGGGGGTGTGCGTCTGGTCGTGCTCGGTATGTGGTGCGTGGTGTTTGTGTGCTTGTGGTACGTGTTGCGTTTCAGTGTGTGTACTTGTGTTTGCGTGCGTGTGCATGTCTGATGTTGCGCAGGGGTGTTGTTGCGGTGCGCATATGGCCTGAATCGTGCTGAAGCATGGGGTGTGAGCGGATGGGGGTACGATTCTGGATGTTTCGGGCTGTTTTGATGTTGGGTGGCCTCCCCTTTTTGCTCACGACTTGTGAGTTGGGCTGGTTTTGCTTGTCTGTGAGCGGATGGGGGTGTGATTCGGGCTGTTTTGGGTGCTTTTGATGCCCCTTTTCGCTCATGACTTGCGATTTTGCCGGTCCGCGCGCGGTCGTGTGCGTACGGGGGTGTGTGCAATGGGTCTTGCGTGGGTGTGGGCGTGCGGGTGTACCGGTGTAGGCGTGGGTGTAGGCGTGCGGTCGTGGTTTTGGCTGGGTATCTGGCTTATAGATGGCGGATTCGGCCGGGTGTCCGGTGGTATCTCGCTTATAGGTGGCGGGTCGGTTTGGGCAATAGGTCGTTAGGGGGCAGCATGCATGCCCCCTAGATGTCTTGTTTCCGCAAGGGGCCGCCATCTATAAGCGAGATACCATCCGTCGATCCCGCGAATCCGCCATCTATAAGCGAGAAAGCGCGTGAACCGGGCGCTGCGGCGGCGAAATCGCAAAATTATGGAATCGGCTGATTGCTGCGCGCGGCAGGTGGGTAGTATCGGGCGCGGAAGACGTGGAAGGAGCTGCCATGTGTGATGAAGGGGAAACTGCGGATCAGGCGGATGCCGTACGAACGGAATCGCAAAAGATGGAATCGCGAGCGGGGGAGACGGCGCTTGACGGGTCGGCGCGCAGCATCATCGTGCTGATTGTGGTCGGCATGTTGGTGGGGGTGCTGTCAGGCATGTTCGGCATCGGCGGCGGTACGGTGATCGTGCCCGCGCTCGTCTGGCTCGGCCTGTCGCAACGCAACGCGGCCGCCACGTCCACGCTGGCGATCGTGCCGACCTCCATTTCCGGCGTCATTTCGTACGCGACCGGCGGGCACGTCGACTGGCTCGCCGCAGCTCTGCTGTTCTGCGGCATGTTCATTGGCGGACAGATTGGCAGCTGGCTGCTGTCGCGGCTGCCGGAACTGGTGCTGCGGTGGATTTTCGTGGCGTTTCTCGTGTTCGTGGTGATCAATCAGGTGAGTTTTGTGCCGTCGCGCGACCACCAGATCGTCATGACGGTGGTGACCGGCATTGGCTTGGCGTTGCTGGGTGTGGTCATCGGCACGCTGGCGGGGCTGTTGGGCATTGGGGGTGGTGCGCTTGCGGTGCCGTCGCTGTCGATGCTGTTTGGCGCGTCCGACCTGGTTGCGCGCGGCACTTCGCTGTTGGCAATGTTTCCGAATTCGATCACGACCAGCGCGGCGAACTTGAAGCGTAGGCTAGCGCATGTGAAAACCGCGCTGATTATTGGTGTGACCGCGGTCGTGACCGCGCCGCTCGGTACGTGGATTGCGGGCGCCGTTTCGCCGCGAGTTGGGGCGATTATGTTCGCCTGCTATCTGTGCGTGCTGCTGGTGCGGTCCGTGTTCGTGGCCGTAAAGGCCACGCGCGCGGCGCGGGTTGCGCGGGGCTGAGTGGCGCGGGCATTTTTCCCAGTGGCTGGATGATTTAGTCGCGTGAGTGGTGCGTCAGAGGTGGTTTTTATCCAGTCACTGGGATTTTTGGCGTGTGAGTGGGGTCTGAGAGGTTGGATTTATCCAGCCAGTGGGGGATTTTGGCTTGTGGGGTGCGGTGGGGGTGTTGTTTGACGGAATATGGCGATTTTATTGGCCGTATTCCCCCTGTTCATGCGGCGGATATGTTGCGGTCATCATATGGCGATGAGTGTTCATCTGTCGTTCTTCTGTAGTGCGGTGTGCGTTGGCTTGCGGCACATAGCGTGAGCAGTGGAATCGAAAGATCCAAGCAAATGCAGTTGCGGAAAGGTTCCGCATAGCTGGAAGGTATAGCCGAAAACGGGACTCCGAAATCGGGAAACCGAATCGGGAAACCGCCTCGATCGCAACGAATCGACGAAACCGGACGGCACAGACGAAACTGCATGGAAGAAAGAAGAAACATGAGCAAGCACAAGGCTCTCACGGGCGCAATCGCGGCCCTCGCCTCCGTCGCAACGCTCGGTGCGCTTGCCGCACCGGCGCTCGCGGCCGACACCACCTACAGCCCCAACGGCAAGTCCGTTGCGGAACTGGCGCAACACGGCGGCGCGCAGCGCATCGCAGCTATCGGCAACAAAAAAGCCAAGAATGTGGTGCTGTTCATCGGCGACGGCATGGGCGATTCGGAAATCACTGTCGCCCGTGACTATCTGAAGGGTGCCAACGGCCACTTCGACGGACTTGACGCGGTCGGCCAGCCGAGCGCGCTTGGTGACGTGCAGGCTGGTACTGGCCAGTACACCACCTTCTCGGTCGGCAATGGCAGTAAGGACAGCGCTGTCGGCAAGGATGGCGACGGCAAGCTGGTCGCCAACCCCAATCCGGGCAAGCTTACCCCCGTAACCGATTCCTCCGCATCCGGTTCCGCATGGGCCACCGGCACCAAGACCTACAACAACGCCGTTGACGTTGATATTTACGGCAATCCGCAGCTGAACCTCTTCGAGCTGGCCAAGGCGGCCGGCAAAGCCACCGGCAATGTGACCACCGCCGAAATCCAGGATGCTACCCCGGCTGTGCTGGAATCGCATTCGTCCGAACGTGCCTGCTACGGCCCACAGGGCAAGACCGACGGCACGTCCAACAATGCCTCCAAGCAGTGCCTCATCAACCAGCTTAAGGAAAACGGCGGCATCGGCTCCATCTCCGAGCAGCTGCTCGACACCCGCGCCGACGTAACCATCGGCGGTGGTTCCAAGTACTTCCGTCAGACCGTGCAGGGCGGTGAATACAAGGGCAAGACTGTGTGGGAACAGGCCAAGGAAATGGGCTTCCAGACCGTCGAGAACGATCCGGCCGCGATGAACGCCCTGCAGTACAAGGACGGCCAGCCAGTGCTCGCCCTGATGAGCGACGGTAACATGCCGACCAAGTTCAACCCGTCCAAGGCCACCGCCAAGGATCCAGTTAAGGACGCCAACCCGACCGTGTGCACCCCGAACGCCGACTGGCTCGGCAACCAGGGCTCCTCGCTCAAGGACATGACCAAGAAGGCTCTCGACCTGCTCGACGCCAACCCGAACGGCCAGAAGAACGGCTTCTTCCTGCAGGTCGAGGGCGCCTCGATCGATAAGCAGGACCACGCCGGCAACGCCTGCGGCCAGATCGGCGAGACCGACGACTTCGACCAGGCCATCGCCTACGCCATGCAGAACGTGGACCTCACGAACACGCTGGTGATCGTCACCGCCGACCACGCGCACACCTCCCAGATCCTCAACGCCCAGCCGGCTTACGCACTGTCCACCGTGCTGAAGACCGCTGACGGCAACAACATGGTCGTTTCCTACGGCACCGCCCAGGAAGATTCCCGCGACATCGACGGCGGCTACAACGGTGGTGACATGGAGCACACCGGCACCCAGCTGCGTATCGCGGCTTCCGGTCCTGGCGCGCAGCGCGTCATCGGCCTGACCGACCAGACCGACAACTTCTACACGATCGCCGGCGCCTTGGGCCTGGCCACTTCCGCCGAATCGCAGAAGGCACTGTCTGACAACGGCACTGTGAAGGTCTCTGCTGCCGACGGCAAGTTCACCGCGGACGTCGACGGCTTCAACGGCGACGCTGTGCTCGGCTACGAGCTGAAGGACAAGAACGACAAGACCGTGGCCGCGTCCGATTCCTCCACTCCGCTTTCCGGCGTGCGCGTCAAGACCGCACAGACCACTCCGATCGCGCTGGACGGCGTGACCGAAGGCTCCGAATACAAGCTCACCGTCACCGGCCGCCAGTCCGGCAAGGCCGTGACCGTCGACTTCCAGGCTCCGGCCGCCAACTCCGCCGACAAGAACAACGGCAAGCCGGGCGCTGACAAGAACGGCGTAATCGCTTCCGGCAAGGTCAACAACGATACGAAGGCCGGCCCGTTTGGCGCCGCACTGCTCGGCAAGACCGGCACCGCTGTGCTGGCTGCGGCTGTTGCGATCGCCATGCTGGTTGCCGTCGCGATGCTCATCAAGACCGCGAAGGCCGCCAAGAACGACCGCTGATTGGCTGAATAACCTCTGATAATCCCCAAAACCGCCGACGCTGAGATGCTCCCCAGCGCCGGCGGTTTTGGGTTTTGCGCAAAGTTGAGTGAGGTGTGCTCAAGAATTTTTGCGATTTTGGGAATAATAACTTGCGATTCAAAGTTGAGTGGTGTAGGCTCAAGTTTTGGAAAGCATGAGAGACGGCAATCCGGAAACGGCGATCCGAAACTCGAGCGAAGAACGAAAAGAACGTATAGCGAACCTATTGCAAAGGAGACCAAATATGGGACGCGCAGTTGGCATTGATCTGGGTACTACCAATTCCTGCATCGCAACGCTTGAAGGTGGCCAGCCCACCGTTATCGTGAACGCCGAAGGCGCTCGCACCACACCGTCGGTCGTGGCATTCAGCAAGTCCGGCGAGATTCTGGTCGGCGAAGTCGCCAAGCGCCAGGCCGTCACCAACGTCGACCGCACCATCAGCTCCGTCAAGCGCCACATGGGCACCGACTGGACTGTTGAGATCGACGGCAAGAAGTGGACCCCGCAGGAGATTTCCGCCCAGGTCCTGATGAAGCTGAAGCGCGACGCCGAAGCCTACCTTGGCGAACCGGTCACCGACGCCGTCATCACCTGCCCGGCATACTTCAACGATGCCCAGCGTCAGGCCACCAAGGACGCCGGCACCATCGCGGGCCTGAACGTCCTGCGTATCATCAACGAGCCGACCGCAGCCGCACTGGCTTACGGCCTTGAGAAGGGCAAGGAAGACGAGCGCATCCTGGTCTTCGATCTCGGCGGCGGCACCTTCGATGTGTCCCTGCTGGAAATCGGCAAGGACGACGACGGCTTCTCCACCATTCAGGTGCAGGCCACCAACGGCGACAACCACCTGGGCGGCGACGATTGGGACCAGAAGATCATCGACTGGCTCGTCGGCGAAGTCAAGAACAAGTACGGCGTTGACCTGAGCAAGGACAAGATCGCCCTGCAGCGTCTGAAGGAAGCTGCCGAGCAGGCCAAGAAGGAACTGTCCAGCTCCACCAGCACCTCCATCTCCATGCAGTACCTGGCCATGACCCCTGACGGCACCCCGGTGCACCTGGACGAGACCCTGACCCGTGCCCACTTCGAGGAAATGACCTCCGACCTGCTGGGCCGCTGCCGCACCCCGTTCAACAACGTGCTGCGCGACGCTGGCATCAGCGTCTCCGACATCGACCACGTGGTCCTCGTCGGTGGCTCCACCCGTATGCCGGCCGTCAAGGAGCTCGTCAAGGAGCTCACCGGCGGTAAGGAAGCCAACCAGTCCGTGAACCCGGATGAAGTCGTGGCCGTCGGCGCAGCCGTGCAGTCCGGCGTCATCAAGGGCGACCGTAAGGATGTCCTGCTTATCGACGTGACCCCGCTGTCCCTCGGCATCGAAACCAAGGGTGGCATCATGACCAAGCTGATCGAGCGCAACACCGCCATCCCGACGAAGCGTTCCGAAGTCTTCTCCACCGCTGAAGACAACCAGCCGTCCGTGCTCATCCAGGTCTACCAGGGCGAGCGTGAGTTCGCTCGCGACAACAAGCCGCTGGGCACCTTCGAACTGACCGGCATCGCTCCGGCTCCGCGTGGCGTCCCGCAGATCGAAGTCACCTTCGACATCGACGCCAACGGCATCGTGCACGTGTCCGCCAAGGACAAGGGCACCGGCAAGGAACAGTCCATGACCATCACCGGTGGTTCCGGCCTGCCGAAGGACGAGATCGACCGCATGGTCAAGGAAGCCGAAGCCCACGAGGCCGAGGACAAGAAGCGTAAGGAAGACGCCGAGACCCGCAACCAGGCCGAGTCCTTCGCCTATCAGACCGAGAAGCTCGTCAATGACAACAAGGACAAGCTCTCCGACGATGTGGCCAAGGAAGTCACCGACAAGGTCAACGAGCTCAAGGAAGCCCTGAAGGGTGAGGACATTGAGAAGATCAAGTCCGCCCAGACCGAGCTGATGACCTCCGCCCAGAAGATCGGCCAGGCCCTCTACGCACAGCAGGGTGCCGCCGACGCCGCAGGCGCCGCAGGTGCCGCCGGTTCCGCTCCCGCTGACGACGACGTGGTTGACGCCGAAGTCGTGGACGATGACGACAAGGACAACAAGTAATCATGTCCGATTTCAACAAGGACGAGTACCTGAACGACCTGCCCGACATGGATGACCTGTCCGGGCAGGCCGCCCCGGCCGCCGCTTCCG
>OGYO01000345.1_pt1 | contig 23605 bp, 25 predicted proteins | sample 1576561 | NCBI WGS metagenome assembly OGYO01 (sample SAMEA3541507, study PRJEB24748) | human gut metagenome | biome: human gut; feature: human-associated habitat; material: faeces | place: China | collected 2012 | reverse complement strand
AGGTTTACTTTTAACCACTTCACCCACTCATAACTCAATCTCTGCATAAGCAACCGGATTTCTTGCGTCTTTTTTATGCCCTGATTCCGGACGACGTGACGAACGCAAGACTTCAGGAATGCCAGATTCATGTATCCGGTAAAAAAACGCCTCCGGAAAATCTGCACATGACCCTGTTTTTTCTGGGCAATCAACCGAAAAGGAATCTGCCTGCCCTGAACCGATTCCTTGACCGGATTTCATTTGAACCATTTGAAATGAAACTGGACAAAATCGGATACTTTCCGAAAATCGGCCTTAGCTGGATTGGACCGGAACAAACACCCGCACAACTTGCCAGAATGTTTGAAGATACCCGACAGTTTCTGATACCGGCTTATCTGAAAGATAAAAATGAGAATTTCCGGCCTCATATAACACTGGCTCGTCGTTCTTCAAAAGCGGAGATAAAGATGGAAACACCGATAAGCTGGCAAGTCAGCCGGCTTGTGTTGATCCAATCCATTTCAAGCAGTGAAAAAGGCAATCACCCGGAATATCGGATCCTGCATGAACGAAAAGGATTCAATTCAAATGGAATCGATCATTCAGCTAATGCAATCCGCCGTAACACATAGGATGCCGCCGCCAGTCCGAAACCGGCCGTTACCGCCATTGTCGTTCCAAATCCCGCCGGATTCCGACCCGGTACATTCTCTTTCGGCCCGGGTTCGGCATTCCCGGGATATTTGACCGGCTCAAGCGAATAGACGGCATCGATACCGAATTTGTTTTTCGGATTGCGGGTAAAACCGTACTGTGAACGCAGGCGTTTGCGTACTTTCGCCAGCAAAGGCTCCTGCTGGGTCCGGGACAACAATTTATTCATTTCTGCTACTTTCTGTTCGAGAACTGAAAGTAGATAATAAACGTCACCAGTCGCTGCAACAGTCTCAATCTGAGGCATTGGATTGTTTTGGGCTATGGATTTAAACTCTACAATCTTTGCATCTGAGAGTGTCAAATGCATTTCCCAAGGAGCATACAAAGTACATGCATTATAAATAATGGCATTAAGAGTTACAGATTTTCCTTGTCCAGTGGCACCAACCATGATACCATGTACAACTGCATCTCCTAATTCGGTGTCAAAAATGTATCTACTATCACCATTGATATAGCCACAAAGTAATTTAATTCCATTGGTGCTATCACCAAACCACATATTACTAAATGGTCCTTTTATCGGCTCCTTTACAGTAATCTCCTTCGCTGGGGTAAAATCACCGCTTAGCATTACATCCAAACTACGTGGTATTTTAACTGTGTAAGGATACTGCCTATTTACCTTAGCTTCTAGCATTGGGAAGGCCTTACTCTGAAAACCATCCCCACTAATTAAACCAATTTTACTATGCTTTAAAGCATCTCCTACGCAGCTTGTCTGCGCTATGATATCATTATCATAAACTTTTATCACAGCATCACCCCCTAGAATGATTAATCGATTGATTTAAAATAAGCATGCATTTCCTTCACGGCCTCACTGTTAATAAAGCGAAGATTACTCTTTGCTGGAACTTCCTTTACGAAAGTATAAAAAGCTTTCATCATGTGAACAAGTAACTCCTTTACAGGATAAGCCTGTGTGATCTTATCAGTATCAAGTGTCTGCACAGTTGCAGAATCAAGGATAATAAAAACAGGATCCGGAACGCGCATACCATTCTTCTTTGTCTTAATTCTTGGATTCTTAGCACAATAACAAACAACATGATCGTTATGATCAACGAATTTCACATAACCACAATCAGCTGCAGGCTGCATTAAAAGCTGCTGACTGAATGAAACTTCATGATCTATTGAATGACCTGCAAGATTCATTTGTTGTGGTGAACTACTTGTTGATGTGGATTGCATAGACTTATTTGTAGATACAGTAATTGTTGGAGTTACATTTACATTTGATGCAGCAGAATGCCACCATAATCTTGAGAAATTCTCTGTATGGCAACCTGGTAATGGAACAGAAGGTTTTGTTACTCCCTTATAAAAATAAGCTTCGTCAACATAACCGGTATCGAGAATTGCCTGATGCCACAATTTAATAACTCCTGTTGCATCTAAATCTGATGAATAATTAACTGCAGCTTCGTGATAAACTTTTAACAGATCACGAACAATCATGTAATCAACTGCCTGTTTACGTCCTGGTCTTCCATTACGTGTTAAACTGTCAAAACCGGCGTAAGTATCAAAGCTGTTATCATCAATGAAATTGCATAACTTTGAACTCATTAACTTAGCACTCATAATGCTAAACTGAGAATCGGAGTTTGATGGAGTTGCAATATGCAGGTCTGAATAAATCTGAATTAAGCCAGTTCCTCTAAAAATTGGGAACTGCAGCTGATCTTCTCTCTTCGAATTACTTAGTACCTCATCAATTGTTGTATTATTCACATTTTGACCGACAGTCCAAGTATTATTGGCGTATGTAATACCATCGACTGTGATATTACCAAGGACCATTTCTTTAATGAAATCAATCATGCTGAAGTAGTATTGGAGCTCAATGGTTTGATCATTGTCTTTATCAACATAATGCTGTTTGAGTGTCACGCCAACCGGCATAGGCCACTCATTAAAACCGATGGTCGAATCTGCGATTCTAGTTGTATCGTTAATAAACCCAACAAATTTGTAATCGCACCCATTGATCTTTTCTTTTGTATAAGAAGCCAAGGATGGTCTGCTATCCATGGTAAAACCAGTGTTTAAATCAAAGCAGGTCTTGTAGCCATTAAAAACAATACAAGTAGGCTTTCTACTTCCCCAACGTGCAAGCTGAATAACTGCCTTTGCGTATACCTCTCTGCCAATGTCTGCCGCTGCTCTATCCAGAAAAACAATAAGATCTTCTGGTGCATTACCTGAATGATCATCTGTTCTAAAAGTGTACTTTGATTCAGCTGTATCCGTTGCATTACTTGATTCAATGGAGCATGGAACCCTTGTATTGTGCTGCCAATACCAAATATACAAAGTTTCAACTAATGTGTGCATGTATTCCATTGCAGTTGCACACATATCACCATTGTCGGAGCCTTCCTCCTCTTCTGCAATGATACCCATCCACTTGTTAAGAGCATCATAATACCGCTTCTCATTATCAAAAATTTCATCAGTATTATGATCACTGCTACCGATTATTTCTTTTAAAATCAGTTCATAAGAAGAACCGCCAAGTTCAATCATTTTGGAAACTGTAGCAGGATCTTCATATGAAGCAGCTTTTGATCCATAAGGATCACTTACTTCAGATTTGCGTGGCATAAATGTATGAAGATCTTTCAGAGAAGCATGTTCATCAGTGTCCTCAGAATCATCATTTGGAGCCAGATAATCCATCATTGCTTCGTACATTGGAAGGTAAATAAATAACTCATCTGTGCATGTAGCCTGAAACTCTGTCTCATTATGTGGAATAGCAGCCATTGTATTACGCCGAATACATTCATTCATCCATTCCTTAGTCATATTAAGGAACTCAGGTGCAATGTGATTTACATCATACTGAACATTGAGATTATGATCAATTGTAGTAAAATCAGTTTTTGCATAACAACATAAAATTACTAAATTGGCAATCTGCTCTGTCAACCCTCTCTTAACAAGCAAAGCAATCAATTGCGACTTTATGCCATCAGATAACGTTTTGCTACCATTAAGCTGCTGCTGTACAACTGAAAATACAGGATCAATATTAATCTCTGTAACGTTAGCAGGTAAGTTCCCAGCTAAAAGAAACATAGGGTTAGGAAATTCCTTCAATTTTGCAAACTGAAGGTTGTACCCCTCATACATTAAACCCTTGCTTGTCTCTTCAGATGCAATCAGGCGATCAATAGTTAATAAACCTTTGTCAGTACCAGCTGCACCAGAGTTGTCATACAAAGCAAGGAACATTTTTACCTGAGAAGACTCTCCAGAGTCATTCGTAGTGGTAATCATAGAATCCAATAAAATCATAGTAACCTCCTAGAAATAAAAATGGGTTTGCATAATTGCAAACCCATTATTTTATGAATAAAGAATGCATGCGATTTTACTCGCATGCATTCTGAATAGTCAAAATCAAACTAAACCATGACACCCGAAGCATCAAGTTTACCAGCCTCGAAACCTGTATCAACTTTGGACACATCACCGATGCTAGCTTTCTTTGCCATGAACTCAGAAAGGTCAAATAACTGATCAAAGGTACCCTTAAGCTTTGTTAAGCTCTCGCAGAATCCCTGATTGTAGTTATCAGCCAGTGTATGGCAATTTGCGATTGCCTGATCAATAACATCAGATTCTCCTTCATGAGCTTTCAGGATACCAGCCAGTTCCTGCATAACTGCGATAATATTCTGGTTTGTCGCTTTATTTAATGCATTGTAAGTTGCATTAAACTCTTCCGCATTTAAAGTATACATAGACATTCAAACTACCCCCTTTCCTAATTTCCTAACGCTTCATCAAGCTTCTTGTAGTAAGTTACAAGAGCAGTTAATGAATCGTTCAAGTCGTTTGCCTGCTTAAGAACAGCTTCAGCACCCTCAAGAGCACCTACGCATTCACTTTCCAGATTCGGGATCTGATTCTTACGAGCAAGCTCAATAGAAGCTTCGCATGCTGGTTTAACGCCATTAAAAGCGTCCATAATTGTATCCTGCAGCTGAGTAATTTTAGTAATTAACTCGGTATCAAACTGTTGTGTTTGTGGCATTTTAATTCCCTCCTATTTGTTATAATATATTTGATAAATGAGAGTCCGAGGTCTCATTGATCACTGTATGTTGTTAGCATGAAATCCTTAGCACGAGAGTTAACTTTGCCATTCTGAATAACAAAGAATGTGTCAAATGTGTCAATAACGGATTTACTCTGCCTACCTAATGCTGAAAAATCAACTTCGTCAAGAAAAGCACAAATGTAAATACCATACATCCCAGCAGCATGCGTAACAGAACTTAATTTTGAAATAATGCTGGTATCTGGATTAAGTAAAAACATGAAATAATACGGAATTGGCAAGCTCTCAATTTTTATCATATGTTCATTGTAAGCTGCAATGTTACCATCTTGCCTAAAGTTCTTTTGACGTTGAATTATTTCAGACCGGTAATTATCCATAACTTCTGAAAAAGTTGCCTCATCAGAAATTATTTTAAACAAGCGTTCAGAAGGATCTCCCTTCTTTACGCTTTCAGGCACAAAGAAAAGACAATCTTGTCCAACATTCACAGAATCGAAATAAGTGACTTCATAAGCAACAGGGTGCAATCTTGAACGAATCTGTACATTTAAAAGCTTAATAAAATCAAGAGCTTCTTCTCGATCCTTGTAAATAAACAAAGAACTAGACTCTGGAAATGTAAACATTGTAAGCTTTTTAGTAACGTCATCAATATCAAGTAAAAACTGTGTATCTAAGACAAAGGCATCACCAGCCTTTTCAAAGTTAAGAAACTCAGATTGCTTAGAACTGAAAACCTGTTGCATTTTACTTTTAATTTCATCAAGAGTTGCTGATAATTCGGTTAACTCTTTTTGAAGTGCCATCTTATTTGTAATAGCATCTGCTTCACGTTTTTCCAAATTTACCATCTTACTATCTAGAGCAGTCTGGATAATGGAACCATCATAACAAAATGACTCTTTTGAAGCATTAAAAGCATTGGCTTGCTTTTCAGCAAGTTGTGCTAATTGCTGTTTAAGATGATCGACCTTCGCCTGATGCTCCTGCTGTAAAGTAGCTCTTGCCTCTTCAGCAGCATGAGCTGCATCTTCATGCATCTTTGCTTCGATGGATTCAATATTATCAACGATTGCTTTCTGAATAAGCAGTACTTCATAAACACTGTAAGTCCTAAAAACATGAAACAATCCAATGACACAGACAAAAACGATATAAAATGGAAATACAAACTTATAAAGTAATGCAAATAAAACAAGCAAAGCTATTGCCAGAAAAACAAATGCACCCTTTGAGTTAAAATTACCAAGCTCAAATGACTGTAAACTATCCTCGATTTTCATGAGAAAATCTCCAATGAAATCAGGACGCTCAAGCATTTCAGTTGTTTTTTCTTCGCACTCATTAAAGTAAGCAATAGCACGATCTAAATCATTTACATCGAGATTCATCTTGCTTTCCTTAAGATTCTGTGACACATTTGTATACAAACGTGTACCAACTAATTCCTGTAATTTAGATCTAAGTTCAGATGACATTTCTTGCAGTTGCTGTAATAGCTGCTGCGTGTTTATGCTCTGTTCAAAGAATTTTTCCTCAGTAAGTTCATTAAAATCGTTTTGAAATTCAGAGTCCTCGTCTTCCAGTTCCTTTTTTATCTCAGCTATCTCAGTATCAATAGGACCAATAATACTGTTGAGATGATCTTTATACTTTTGCTGGTAGTCAGCATGCAGATTAGACTCCGAACTTGTTTTTGCTGTTTCCTTCTCATACTCAATAGATTTTAGTTCATCATTTAACTTTTGAATTTCATGATTTTTTGTTGCAACTGCACGATTGTATCTGTGCATCTCTTTTTTCAATTCTTCGTAATCACTCATGCATTACACACCAAAATAATGATTTAAAATCAAAAAAGTTACAAATGTATCATAAAGTGAATTATGATACCGTTGTGTAAAATCTACATTAGGTGCTTGCGCAGCAATTCCATCATAAACATGATTTATCTGAGCCTTAGTATATGGAAGTTTTGTAGCTGCAGCCTGTAGACTAATTCGACTTCTACCAATTTTATGGCAAACAGCACCCATTAAATCAAAAACAGACTCTTTCTGTTCCATACATTTTTGCAAATCTCTATAATAGTTAAAATGAAAATAATCTTTTAACCCATTATTTGCAAGGGTTTGATTTATCAAGCGTTCATCAAACCCGCCTTGACTCCATGAAACCCAAACAATATTATTTCCTTGCAAAGACTCGATAAATTCGAGCCAGTTATCCTCAAAAACTTTCTTTTCAGATAACTGAAACAATCTTGCTTTATCAATACCATGTGTAGAAAAAGCACCTGCACTAATAGGTACCTGCGTGTTACAGTAAAAATTAATCAAAGATTCAGTGTACAGCGTGTCATTCATTACAATAGCACTAAACTGAATGACCTCGTCACTTTTTGTGTAACCTGTTGTCTCACAGTCATACACAACAACCTTAGTTGATGGATATAGTTCTTGGCTCATTATCTCCTCCAAATGTATTCATAAAATCTTCCTTATCAAAATTAATGTTTAAACTTTTGTCAAGTGGTCGTAAATCATTGATATACAAACCAGTTTGAAGCATACCGTTAGAAGACAGCTGGATTGCTTTGTCATCATTATCAATGGCAGTCAAAGTCCCAAAATGTTGCAAAGAATACATAACGTCTGGAATATTGAATCCAAGACAATGCATCAGCTGATTCAAAGGTACGTGTATGGTGGCTGAAGCAGCAAGTTGTTTAATGAAGGAGGCTTCTACCGTTTTCTTTTGTTTTCCAGTACACTCATTTAATGCCAAAAATGCAAAATCAGGTGCAGTTTTAAGCATAACCGGATTGAAAAGATTACAAACAATTGAATAAACAGTCTTAAGAATACTCATGGCATCTGCATCAGATAATGAGCTGTAGAATGTTGAGCCAACAAGATACACTTGCTTTGTTCGAGACACATGCTCAAAAGTAATTAAATTTAGCGCAAGCAGATCATCAACTGTTACAGTCTCCTTATTTTTATAACTGTAAAATAGATACTGAGGCACTGTTAGCAACACTTTAGAATCTGAGGATGTAACGGCAGCAATAAGTAAATTGTCTGGATTAAGCAAATACTGAAGTAAGAGTGATTGCATATCCATAGCTGACACTGATGTGTATGTTGTATCAAGGGCAAGACACCCAATGTCTCTATACTTAAAACCGACTACAGACAGACATTTCCTTATAGTAATGTCATCTGCTGACTCTATACTAAGACCTGCTAATGCATTGCGTACAATTTCAAAATGCCTACTTGGTGTAGTAGAAGTCTCTGGAACTCCAGTAAAACCGATTGTGTAAAAACAAAAATCAATGTATTTCTGTCTAGGAATACCGGAATTTGTAAATAATGAAAAATCAAATGTCGAAAAATCGCCATGAATTGCATACCAATTTTGCAAAAGCGTTTTTAAATCCATAAATAATTTCCTCCCAGTTAAATAGAATAGAAAGACTGCACTCTAGAGAGAATTGTAATGTAATCATCAGAAGCGTGCAAAAAACGAATTAAGGTGGTTTGCAATATTCTCATGCAAAAATCTACCGGTGCAGGAAATGTCTTAATAGTAAGCATAGCATCTGAGTATGTATAACAATTACATTGCAATAGCTTACTTACTTCGGCTTTAACTTCGTTATCAAGGACACCAGTCAAATTCTGTAAAAAGGTAAGAATTAAAATCTGTGTGTCTGTAGCAATAATCTTGCTATTCTTAGCATGATAAACAGATTTGATACCAAAATTATGCTGTAACAAAATTGTAAGCTCAGTATTCGTGAAATGAAAAATTCCATTATCAACATTGTAGGTATCACGGTATTTTTGCAGCATACTGCTAAATGTGTCTGTTAATTGTTCAATTAACTCTTTGTCACAATAACATCTTAACAAGAATGTGAAAACATCTGAAGTTAATGGTATTGAAAGTAACTGCAAATAGAGTGCATTTAACTTAGATATTACGCATGGTACATCTTCTCCAGAAATACCAAAGCAATCATAAGCACGCTGAAAGCCATAGTTATACGTGCATAACAAAAAAGTTTTTGTAAGTTCCTCTGGTGTGTACAAAACTAATTTGTATCCAGATTTTAATGCATCATCAGCAATTGGGATAAAAGGTACCCCAAAATTTGTTAAACTAATCATTTAAACCTCTCATAATTTTGCTTCCATTAAAATGGAATGTATTGTTTCTTTTGATGGACGCTGTTGCTCAAGAATGTGAGCACCAGAGCGTACAATTGAATTGTATTGAGATTCAACCTCTTGATATAAACTATCTCTTTCAATGTAAGTCCCTAAAACTTTTATAAACTCATCAAGTGGAATATTTCTACCAGAGAATACGATAGAATCATTTCCAGATTGCTTACACTCCTGAATCTTGTTTAATATGTTTCTGACTGCAATAGGAGACATGATTTGGCTTAGACCATAAGAAACTACAGTCCGAGGACCAATGTAAACTTTTCTACTGATTGAAGGAAAAACACTGTTAGAATACATTAAACCCATGAAAATGTCATACCATAATTGTGGTGAAAATCTCATAAAATGTTCCATATGAAATTCCTTACAAATCTCTTCCTGAGTCATAAAGTATGCAGTGATTGTATAATTATCTTTAGCCAGTGAAACAAATCGATTTGTTTCTTGTGCTTTTTTGTAAAAATTTGTCATTGTGATTGCATTATCCTGCTGCGGATTGAAAAATAAAGAACAATCAATAAAGACTGGCACAAAAGCGTTCAATAACCGATAGAACGGATATGCTTTATACAACCTCATTACAAAGGAAGAATCCTTACCATTAAAGCCACGATAAACCAAATCTCTATAACTTACACGAGAATAATCCATAAAGGATTCCATGAATTTACCGAGTTCCTGGGCTGACACAGGTGTTACAGTTTCAAAAGTGACAGAATTAAGATCAAAAGTATTCCCGCGCTTAGATTCCTCAATCTGTTTTTCTGCAATATTTCTAGCAATTAGGTAAACTTTAGTCTGAATAATAGCTACACGCATTGATGGGTACAGATCTAAAGTGTAATAATAAGGATCGACAACAATTGGCAGAGAAACGCCATTAATTGATGTTGATCTCATTGCAGAACTTAGCGTGGCATCACCACCCTTGTATGCAACCTGTGTATTAGATCCATTTGCGGTCTCCTTTGTCTTTTCAATATAAAAAGACAAAAACTTTTGTGTTGCATCCTTCTGAACCTCGCAAAAGACCTGCTTGCCTGACCATGTCATATATTTACCATCAATTATGATTTTGCACTTTTTCATATTATAATGTGGAAGCTGTGCAAGTAAAGAATCCTGTATCGAAAGCTTTACTGAACCATTTCCAGCTGCAGTTGACATTAAAATCCCTCCTTTACAACAGTTTCATTCTGACAAGCGCCACCAGTTAAATAACCTATTTTACCATCTATCAATTTTTTATGACTGCAAAATAAATAGTATTTAATAGCCATAACGTAAGAACTGTACCATATGTATGTTCGCTTGATGTATGACATTACTGCATTTAAGCTGTTTATTTCTGGAATACCTTTTTCGTTGTAATCAAGACTACTGCAAACATTCTGTAAATACTTGACACGAAAATCAGCTGACAAAGCTGGCTCTTCACCTTTTAAAATTGAATTCAAAATATTAATTCTGTCACGCTTATTTAATTTCACCATATCAGATGTAAATTCAATCTTGTAGCTGGTCGTATACTGTTTGGAACCACCAGCCCAGGCTACTTCTTCCTGATCAACAGAATAAAATTCGTGCATCATATCATCTAAGGCTTTTAATACAAATTCACAGCAAGCCTGATACTGTACAGCTGTATTTATAACAGGTCCAGCTAAAACTTTACCGATGTTGTCAAAAACAGGTGCAAACTCCAATTCATAGATATCATAATCGATGTTATTGATAGATTTTTTAGCCTTGTACGTTCCCATTGGAGTGCTTATACCAGACGGTACACCAAAATAAAAATGTTTTGTTTCAAGTTTACTATTCGTCTCAACAGCAAGCATTTTATTATACAAACCATCTTCTGTAACAATTGGTGTGAAAATACTCATTGTTGATTTACTAAATTTCACATTATGAAAGTAGGTTACACCTAACCCTGTCCAATTTTTAGTTGAATCTGCATCGGCAATAAAACTTTCTGCAAGTTTGTCATCAATGATAATAAAATTATTATCACTGCCTAATCTCAGAAGAGAAAAAATAGTCTCCCCAAGAGAAACTCCAACACTTGCATTCAGTTCTGACTCAGATAAGCTGTCGCCGGTATCAATTTGCACAGATGGATTACAGCGTAGATAGTCATCCTCGAGACTAAAGTCATAAATAAATCCAAACGATAAAATACTGTGCAAATCGCAGGTTCTGTGCAAAATCACAAAACTAAAAGTCTCATTAACTAAAGCAAGTTCATAGGCATCCTCATTGTTTAATCTGGTATAAATTTTATTCAAGAAACAATATCTAATCTTTTCTGCTGAATCCGTGATAACAGAATTCAGCAAATCAAAAAATTCAGTCTTAAGCATAAAACCTCCTTAAAATTATCAAAAAAAATTAAAATGACAATTACGGCTGTTACACTGTAATTGCCCAAACTTAAAGAGCTTGCTCAATTATTTGAGCAATTCTGGCATACAAAACTTTTGGTGAATTGTATGAATATTTAGCCTTCGCTTTTGTCACATTACTGTTATAAGAACCAAATAAAATGGCTGCTGAAGTACCTTTATAACCTACAGCATATAACTGTGTTATAGCGGACTCAACTTTATTGATACCTATAACAGATGCTTTCTCGTAATCATACTTATCAGCTGGCAAGTTCTTTGAGGCAGGCAGCTCCTTAGCCAAATCTTTTTCTGACGCCCATTTAGATTGCAAAGATTTTGCAAACCCATTATTGGATGCACCAGAATAATCTTTATACAAAAATAATGTATTTGTGGTAACCGCTTTTTTACTAACTAAACCAAAAGCACCGTCATTGAAACCTATCCAAATAACGTAATCTGGTTTCTTTTTAGCGATATCTGAAGCAATACTCAAAATATCTAAAGTAGCATCCGTTTTTAGAAATGAATTTGGTGTATCATTCTTATTGGTGTACTTACGCACAGAATATGGATACATCACATCGCAGCCATCTGCTTTTAACTGTGTGCCAATTCTGTAACAAGCATCCCAGGCAAGTTTCCATTGCATCTGAGTTAATGCACCAGTTTTGTCATAATAATACTTACCTTTAAACTTATTCATCCCATAGCCATTTTCTGCACTCGGATTCTTTACCTTTTTCACTGCGCTACGATAAGCTTTAACACCAAATTTTTTACTGCCTGTGTCATATTTCTTCTTTAAAGCGTCGTATGCTTTAATAGTTCGGCACAAACGCTGATCGCCATCTAACCCACAATAAAGTGGTGCAAGGTACACTTTCTTACCATTAAGCTCAGCAGTGCCATTTGCTTCAGAGGCTTCCGTAGATTCTGCAGTATTAGAAGAAAGTAATGAACTATCTTTTGTGCTAGAAGTATCACCGTTAATTGTCGGATCAGGACCTGAAAAATCGTATGCCGGTAAAGAATCAAGCTTACTCTCTTCCACATCATTAATATCGTAATTATGAAAAATAAATCCTTCGCGATTTGAATAAGCACTATTTCCATCTCGGCTCTCATCACCATCTTTACCAAACCAATTCATGGAAAGATCCTGCTTTAATCCATTGTCTCCAGTAATCCAGCTGCTAGACTGAATATCATCAACGGAGCATCCTGTTAGCAGAAATGTAGATAATAAGGTAAGACATAATAGCCTTTTTAATACTTTAATAATTCAACACCTCCACTGATATTGTTTCCTAATAAATCAGTAAAGTAGACTGAGGTATCCGCACCAGCCACTAAAAGTGTATTAGCTTCCAATAATTGCATTGTACGATTAGCCTGCATTAAAGCATCATAAATGATATGAGCATAGACATGCAATGGCTTAGAGTTTTCACAGATACTGCGCAGAGTGTCTAAAACAAGATAGCGAATATTATCATCGCAGTGCACATCATTGTAGGTATCCAATAACGTGATTTTTCCAAGCGGGCCAAGCTTTGCGAATTTCACAAGAACAATATAATATTGCTGCATTGCAATAAAATAGCATTGCAATAAATCATGCAAATCTACTCCTGGTAAATTCTCGAGGAACAAGAGATTTGATAATGCCATATCAAATAACTTGGCAAAGGCACCAACTCGCCCATTACCAAGAAAGTCAATGGTGAAATTCTTGTATGACTCCTCAGGAAGCTTTGAACCCATTACTTTTTCATAAATGGTTGCTGCGGCAGACAGATCAACATTGTATGAACCAAGGAATGACATATAATCGAAATCACCTGAATACAATGAAACGCCACTGTTACCATCTAAAATGATTGAATAAGTCCCATTAAACACCTGGACCTCGCCATGTATTTGAACAGGTTTCCTTGCAAATGTCTGCGAAATTTTAGCACTTTCTTCACTTAAATTAAAAAGTCTTGCAGTAATAACATTTGCATTCTTATCCTTAAGCAAAAAAGTAGCAAATGTTTGCCCAACTTTTGTAAACTTAACTGAACAAGATTGCACATAAGCAATACAATTTAAAGCTTGCCCGTCATAAATGCAAGCAGTGTCAAGTAACTGACACTCATCTGGTACTCCAGTCAAACTACTGATTGTCATCATTTTGAGAATCCTCACTTTCTACAGCTTCATAGTAATAGTGAGATTTATCCAAAAGCAAAATCCCAACAAATACTATATCAAGTGCAACATCTGCACAAAATACTCCTATTCTAAACTCACTTCTGTGTCGCAGGAAAAACCAACCAAATTCAGCTAAACGAACAATAGTTGGAAATACAACAGGTAAAACTGTATCATAAACAATCTTGTCATCAACTGTAGAAACTACTTTCTTTATATACCCACGACTACTGAGTTCAGCAACTGTCCAAATAATTAGCATAACTACCGTGAATAAATTAAAATTCAAAACGCTGCCACTTAAGACAGGCAGTATTAAATTTATCAGAACAATTACAAAATAAATAACTGTGGCTATTTTTACAAATAACAAAATAGAATTTGTATATTTCATCCCTTACCACCTTTAAATTGCCTAAAAATTGCTTCAACATCAGCTGCCGCCTCTTCAGCAGAAATTGTATGGCTAGCTAATCGTACCTCATCTTTATCGGAACTATAATCATCTAGATCATCTAAATCATCTAGATCAGAGGATGGCTCTGCATTTGAATTATTAGCTACATTTGAAGATACTGAGGATGCTGAAGTATTGGCTGATGATTTTTTCATTTCTTGATTAAGTTCTTCTAAGATTTGATCTTCAAAAGAAGACTTTTGATCGCTTGAATTGGACGTTTTATTATCTTCGCTATCAGGCTCTGAACCCATTTCAGACTCTAATGCATCAGGTGCGCCAGAGTCTGAAGTGTCTTCATTACTGGAAGAATTGTCTGTATCAAAATACAAAATGTTCTTTGTTTCATCATCCAGCCAATAATGTGAAATATCAAGAAATGTAATAATTACGGCAGCTATAAGTAATAACAGCGCAATCATGACGCTCCGCCAGCCGGTGGTGTTGCTGAACCACCAGTGCTAGAACCACCAGAACTGCCTTTTCCGCCTTTGCCGCCCTTATTAGCAAAAATAACAGCAATAATGATAATAAGAAATAGAAGCTTTGTTCCCATTGGTATATCACTAAAAGCTCCTAAAAAAGCGCTCATACTATCCCTCCTTTACAATTTTATAAATTTCATTAAAGTATTTGCATCGTTAAGATCAATTTGTGTTTTATCACCTTGAGCCTTACACAAAAATACTTTATAATTGCCAATATTCTTTAAAGCTAACAGGAAATCCAGGGTTAATGGGAATTGCCCGATTTCAACCATGGAACCTTCACACTCAAAATACATTGGCAGGCATAAATCTTTTTCATCATCTTTAATCGTTCGATTATGGAAAAAGACAAATTCACTCTCTGTCTCAATACCATCGATAACAACGCATGGATATTTTGAGATGGATGATTTTTCAATTAAATCATCAACTTCCTCAAGGTAAATAGAATCTTCTGTCATTAGTTAGCTTTCTCTGCAAAGATATGCAGCGTAATTTGTGATTTCCCATCAGTTGTAAGTTTCTGCTTAAAGTTACGGCACTTTGACATAATGTATGTCCACTCATCTCGTGAAAGAAGAAAAGTGTTATACTGCGAATCATGCCAAGAAATAGTTGTTGCTAAGTCAAGAGTAAAAGGAACTCCCTCTGACAAGCATGAAACAATCTGCTCCAAGTAATGATCACAAACATTTAAACGAACTCTATGAGAAAATGCATATCGTTCATTTCCTAATGTGAAAATTTCGTGACGCTTTAATTGCGCAACCTCAGGTGCAATCTCTGCCATTTTCAGTGGAATTACGCTAATTCCGCACTCTTCTTCAATAGATTCCAAGATATCCGAAAGTCTACCCTGCTTGTCAATGATTGTATCAATTACAATTGGTTCAATTTCTGAGAACATTACTGGAATATCAGTCTGTGGTTCTTCTGAACCTAACTCAAGATCATTACCGCTAGTAACAACCTGATCCTGATTGTCAACTGTGTTTTCAGGTGTTACAAGATCATCAATAGCCATGTTAATAATACTCATTCATTTGTCTCCTCTTCATCAAGTAATAATGCTGTGTAATCTTTTCCATACTCAAATCCAGCTTTAAGCAAAACATTTGCTGTATTAACAGCATTGAATAATGCAAAGCATCGAATGAATGGGAAAAGAACAAGAAAATAATTTGCAACTTCAGATTTTGGTATACTGCAATTTAAAAAATCAGACTTCATGTCGTTAATACTTTTAATTGCAGATGCATACCCTATGCCAATAGAAAAACTCCAAAGAAGCAAAAAGATAATAAACCAGCCAAGAGCACGTGTTTGTACATCAGTAAATGTCCCAATATTTTTAATGGTAACCCAGAACATTGGACCCATTGCGAGATAACCACTGATTACTGTTAAAATAAATAATGCCATGCATGCAATTGCCATAGGTTTATTAAAAACTGAAATAACATTATAGAATGGAATCCACTTAGTACTACCGGCATCAATACCATACAGTTTGTAAAACTTATCGCAAAACGTCGGTATCACATAAAAGATTTCAAATGCAATTATGCCAACAGCCATATAGAGTAATGGCAGCATCCTGGATAACTTAAAGAAAATAACTGCCATTGCAACCATTGATACTAAAACAGCAGCCATAATCAGATTATTTTTATCTTTAGAATTTAAGGATCCACTTGTCATTTTCACTACCTCCCAATAAACTTAACAAAGTCATCAATCATGGCAGAAATACGAAAACGTTCTGTCTCGCTATTCACTGACTTAAGATAAGCCAAAATAAAGGCTTTAAAAACATCTGGCGGATAAGTGTATACTTTTCTGTATACATCCTCTAAATCCTGATTACTTAAAACTAAGTCTGGATCTAAACCTCCAAGTGCAAGTTTTGCATTTAAATCCTTGAGTTTACGTAAGCTTTCAGCAATCTCACCTTCTGCAATTGAATCAATCAGTTTCGGATCATAGTCCATCACGCGTGTAACCGTCTTATGAATTACTTTCTTTGTTACAATCACCTCTGGTGTTACGTCTGTGGTTCCTGTGGCTGGTACATTTTCTTTAATCTCTGTGACTTCAGTAGCATCTGAATGATCTGTGGAAGCATCCATGTAATCATCTTCATGTGTAATGACATTCTCTTTAATTACTGTAGGAGTCTCAGTTGGAACATCTGAAGAAGCTTCTTTCGAATCCTCTTTTGTGATCTCAACTGGCTCCTCTGTATGTTCCTGAGTGGCTTCTTCCGCGTCATCTGATAAAGCATCTTCAGCTGATGCTGGAGTCTCTTCCTGCGGAGTACTAAGCTTACGCCGATACTTGTCTAAAAACTGCTGAATACCGCCAGCCTCAGAGACAAACTCAGATGTGCACTCACTCAAATTTCTCATATGCATTAAATACTTAAAAGTTGATTTTGGCTCATTCTTAAGCATCTCAATGCAATGATCCTGCATTGTACGTACATTATTTTTAATCCATGTTTCAAGCAAGGAAATTCTGTCTGGCTCTAGCACAAGAACAAAATCTTTTAGAGCACCATTATAATCCTCACAATCTTCAATAACCTGTCCACTGGGTTTCTTGATATCGCTTACATCAAGAAATTCACAAATATCAATCATTAAGAACCTCCTACCTGTACTAATTGTAATAATTTTATTAAATCAAAGTTGGAAGAACCAAAACTATTTAGCATTGCTGTTGTTAAAATAATGCGTTCTAACGAGGCTTTGCCATAGTTCAGTATAATCCTCTTTAATTTCCATTTTGGTAAATCACGAACTTGTTTGTCCTGTAACAGTTCAGAATTTGTCAGATAATTTGAAATATCCAATTTGCAGTCACTTACTAATTGATACACTTTAATATAATTTGACAACTCTTTTTTCAAGGTTTCAAGTAGCCAAGATTCAGCATATCTAAATTTGTAAAGTGTGCTATAAATATCTTTTATGTCAGTGTATGAATTTTCAATACCAATTAAATATTCAGCTATATCCATCATACTGGCATTCTGACTTTTCTCGACTAAGGATCTGATAAGTTTACGATCAATCTCTTTATTACTGCGCTTAAGAGTCTGTACTGCAAAAATTAGATTTTTTAAATACCCTCCAGTACGATTATAAATGTATTTTGCAATAGCCTCTGAACAAACCAATTCCTGCTGAATCCATGTCAAAATAGTTGTTTTCTCTAAAGCATGATTATCAAAAGACTGATAATTTAGCATAGCAATTCGTTGCTCAGTATCCTTGAAATCGCGCTGATTATTAACGCGCAATAAAATTATATTTTTTGACCTAGACTCATCTAATTGCTGTAAAATCTTAACTGAAGTTTTTGCATTTGCATAAATAAGCCACCCTGCAAATACAAAGGGTGGCTTAGTCAATTTTTCAATTTCTGCAGCTTCTGGACGTTTACTCAAATAAAATTGAGCATCTTTAGGGAATTTCGAGCTGAGAGACCCAACAATTGAATTGATGCAGTTATTAGCATCTTCCCACAATAAAATAATCATTCTCCTGCAAACCTTTCAACATAACCATCTGTATATTCCCAGCAACGCATCTCTTCTACCATGTCTTGCACACTTGCACCACTATCTGAAGATGCAGAAACTTGCTGTAAACTATCCATAAGAACGGAATCAAAATCACAAATGGTATCCAGAGTTGTTACAGAACTGGATGCTACAAAGTAACATTTCATCAAAGTATCTAAAGCATTGGCAAGAGCCATATCAGCATCTGTAAAATAATAAGCATTTACCAATGCTAAGATATCAATGTTATTGATATTAAAATCTGAAAAAGTCCATGGTTTAATACTTGCAACCAAGGAACTGTATCTAAGATCAGAAATACCAATTAACGCTAAAGAGTCTTTTGAATGTGCTGCAAAGACTGAATCGATCATTCCAGCTACAAAGTTAGCAACTCTAAAGTTTGGGAACTTAGCTTCAGCAAAAGAAGACCCAAGAATTACAGAACTCAAATGCTGAATCTTTTTGAAATTGTCATAATTATCAATACAATCAACAGCTGTGGCAGAGGCTGCTTTGAAACGTGCAATATAGCTTTCAGGAGTCTCGTTTGCTTTTCTCTTAGGTATAAATCTACCAAAAGCCAGGAATTCAAAATCGGTTGCATTCTGTTGTAACTCATCTTCTGTAAACATGCCACTCAAATAATAATGTACTTCATTGTAACTTGTCACTGCTGTGAATTCCTTTAAGTTATCCAGTACAAAGCTTCTAATTCCATCATTAAATGATTTACCAAAGCCATAATCATCTTGACTTATTACTTTAGCTTCACAGCAGAATCGATAATAGTTACCACTGTTAGCCAAGTCTGTGAGATGCTTTAAATGCTCCCAGCGACCTAATGATGAAGCTGTTACATTGCTGAAATAATGATCAGTTTTATAAACACCGTAAGTACTAAAAACGTCATTGATTACATCAGAAACAGCATTAGCTATAGATTTAACATCTGCTGAAGTTTGCAATCTAGTTTTGAGTGTTCTGACGTGCTCATAATCTTCTCGACACCAATAATCAAAATACTGATCTGAATACATATTGATAATCATGAGATCACAGATCTCATTAATGACATCAAAAATCTGCTCATTTGGAATGTTCTGAATGAGCTTAAATACAGAGATCTGCTGATAATCAACAATTGGCAAACAAGCTAAAGCATACTTAGCATTATCAAGCTGTTGAACATATTGCGTGTATCGATTATTTGCCATCCAAACATTATTACGTAATTGAATAATGTTATTATTCAAGAAATCGCGTAAATCATTTGCATCTTCAGGCATACTTATCTCTGGGTTAATCTGAGCAGCCACCAATAACAAGTTGTTGAGTACACTCTTACTCAGCTTATTAAAGTCATACTTAGAAGGATCTTTATATTGTTCAACAAGTGCCAATGATGCATTTAGCATCATCAAATTGTCCAATGAGATTTGCTGCTGTAAAAGATCATTACTACCAAGAAAAGTCAAAAGACTTGCTAACGCTTTACCTTTTGTCAAGTTATAGTCTACTCCAGCGATCTGTGCAACATTAGCTGCCAGCAAAGACAAATAAGAAGTATCAATTTTAACAGTATCAGGCATCTTAATGTCATAAGCAGTATTATAAACCGCAGACAGATTATAACCAGACTGTGTAAAACCATCTTTTGTAACTAATTGATTTTGTACAGTCTTAAGTTTGTTTACGTTCTCATTAACGCTCTTATATTGCTTTAATAATGTGACTCTAGAATAAAAATCATCAACTGCTTTTTTCCACTCCTCAGAATCATAAATTTCAACTACCTGTTCTTTTGACTGTATTAATGGAACTTCTGCATCAGTAGCAATACATGTAATATCAATAGGTAATTGCCGTAAAGATGGAGAAACAATCAAAAGATTTGCACCCTTACCAAACCCTCTTGAAGCTTCAATCATAGACTTCAAGCTAGATTTATTGTTTTCATTGTAAAAGTTTGATGCTGCTAAATAGCAATGCAATGGAAAGATAAGTAAACTTCCGCAATTACAAATGTTATTTGCCGGAAACACAAAACGTTGATTTTTCGAATTATTTGGAAAGAACAGCAATTGCATCAATGAAGTAACCTTTGTCTTCGCACCACATTTTGCACAAGTACAAACTAAATTACCGCCATTTTTAGCATCAATATGTTTTATATAAGCAAATTGACTTTTTGCTAATTTATTAATTACTACATGGGCGCTTTCAGTTAAGGCTAGTGCAACAGCTTCTTTACGTGCTGTATCAGTTGCCGTTTGCGTATTATCAGCAATAGCATTTGCCAACCATGCATTAATGGCTGTATTGATAAATTCATAGATTTCCTGAGATCTAGAATTCAAGACTTCAACCTTATATTTAGTTGGGTTAGAATTCGTCGATAAACGCAGTCTACGGTAAATATCATCAGCCGAAATATCTTCAGGTTTTATGGAAAATGAAGAGTAATCGCCATTAGTTTGCGTTTTCTGTAATTGCTCTAAGATGTCAGATGAAATCATAGTACAGGCTTCGCTACAAAATGCTTTCAAGTCAGGATCGTCGATATTTTTAACAAGGGTTGTATTAAGTTGTAGCATACTTGTCATCTGCGGAATATGTACAGCGGTAGAAGTTGAAAGCTGTCCAACCATTTCATGATAATACGATACAAAATCAGAGAAATTGTATGAAGAATATGATGCTGTTGCATACTTATGTAAAGCTTCTGCTGTCTCTAAATCAGAATCTGCTGTTAAAGGAAATCCCAATTCCTTACATTTTGAGGCATAACTCAGCATCAATTTTGAATCATCTTCATCAAGATCATCTTGCAGGACTATACCCGTTTCCTCTACTTGATCAACTTTTGCAAAATCATCCATACTGAAATTAAGTGGTGCTGAAATATCAGTAGTAATTGGATTTACATCATCTAAATCATCAACATCAGCAATCTCTGTATCAGAATCAGTAGAAACTGTTTCGATTGATTCAACCACCGGATCACCATTAGCAGTCTGTAAATCCTCATCAATATCATCCAACGAATCATCAAAATCAGATTGCATTTGTTTTAAAAATGCACTATTGTCCATTTTGCACCTCCTTATCTATTTCAGTAACATGTTTTTGTAGTAAATCAAAGAAATCATCGATCTGCATTAAAACAGGATGCTCGCCAAATTCATCAGTAATATTTCCCCTGGCAGAACCTGCTCTAAATTTTGCAGAGGAAGATGGATTCGTGTACAGAATAAATGGAGCTGATTGTAATGCTGTACACAATCTAAACTCAAAATATTGAATACCAGTCTCGCCAATACTTGCTTTGTTAAGAATGCTAATAAGCTGACTTTTAGTCAAAGAAGCTCCTTTAAGAATTGAAGAACCTGTGACGCACACATCTAGCGTTATTACACCCTGTCTGCGCAAAGAGTGATGAAACAATCGCTCAGCATTTGCAATATCAATAAGAGATTCATAAACATTATTTATAATATCTGGTGCATAGACACCCCTTGAATAACAGAAATAACGAACTCCGCCTTCCTTATCAATGGCATTTGCTAAATCCTTAGCGCAGCACAGTCCATCAAATAACTTGAGAGAATTGCTTCCAAGAGATTCAATACCTAAGCGGCTAATCAATTCTGGAAAGGTAACATCGCCATTCTTTAGCGTTTCTACTGCAACTGCAAAATCACGTTCTAATGCGGAACCTGTTTCGAGTGGCCAGTTTTCATATGGAACATCAAAAATATCCAAAAAAGAACCAGTAGGAAAAATACTTTCCCTGCCGGTTCTTTTTAATCTCTCATCATAACTTCGAAACAGGCTTATAATTCGTAAGCAGTTTGCTTCACCAAGGCGTTCAATATTAGATCTTGACATAAATTCTGCCATTTGACAAGCTTCCTTCTGATAACATTTTGGATCACAACATGTAAATTGCCGTAAATTATTTTTAATAATATTTTCACTACCACAATCACAAGTGTCTGGAAAATATTTATGATACTTTTTAGGAATCAGACCTGTCTTCTTTGCTTCCACAACTGAAACCCAGTCCTTGTAAGCATCATAATGATCATGATCTTTTTTCATTTCTTCGAATGTCATATTATTCCTCCGTTGTTATATCATCAGAAGGATTATCAACTACTTGCATATAGGAAATTACTTTTCCGCCACCTTCAATGTTAAGAACTTCCATCTGAACGCGGCAGACACCCTGCTCATCAAAATCTTTGAAGTAGTAAAATGGTACTTGGATACGATATTTCTTACCCTTATACTTTGCATCTAACCAGTAAATTTCCATACCATCGTCAATAATTCCACGCTTAGCTGTGTAAGATACATAATCATAAACATAATCTCTACTTATTACATTATAAGTAGCCTTTATGTCAACACCATTGATGTCCTTCAGATAATCACCAGCTTTATATACTTTTGAAGTCGTTTTATTTTTGGTACTTGCGTTGTAATCTGGAGCACCAGGATCAATAGCATTATCATCTACCAGAGAGTTATCTTCCTTAGAATAAACAGGATTACCATTCTCATCATAAACAAATTCAGTAGAAGTATCTTCTTCACTTACATCCTGAGTTGCAGGCGTAACATCATTGTCGGACACCTGCGGCTGCTCAGACTTATTTAAAGAAAAATAAACAGCGGCAATTACAAGTACACCGACAATTCCTAAAGCTATGTATATCATTTTCTTATCTGTTTTTGGTTTAGTCTCAATGTTAAAATCGTCGTCATCAAATGAATCACTCTCCTGAGCCTTTGATTTTGTAGATTCATTTACTTTTGACTGCTTTGTATGATTTTGCATTTTTTGAGTACCATCACTAGAACTACTTGAAGCAGCCCGCCTTCCGGTAGGTTGCTTCTTTGTATTCACAATTGCGTTCTTATCAAACCCAATTGGCATTTATTTCACCTCCATTAACTTATTGCAACAAGTTTCTTGTTAAAAGATTTATAGATTTCAGTAACTTTTGCATCAACAACATTCAAATCAACTTTATCTGTGATGCAGATCCATTTATCAAGATTACCGATAGGATCCTTAAACACAATCTGATAACCTGATGTGCAGCTAAGGCCAGCTAAATATTTCTTCAACCTCGTGAGCTGCCAATCTGTGATATAAGGAATCCTTAACTGATGATTGATAAGCTGCAGAGTCTCATACTTTGATTTAACAACTAGCAAATCATTTACAGATTTTGCATTCTTAACAGATAAATCAAGATCCATTGTAATATCATAATCTTCCTGTTCAAAAGTAGTTGATCTTTCATAAGTAACACCAAATTGCTCATCATCAAATGACCAATAGGAATCATCTGCTTCTTCACATCTGAATTTATGATCCAGAGCATCAATCTCATCTAAATCATCGAAAGCCTCAATTGCACTATCAGCTACGGCATCCTCAGGCTCTACTGCAGATACTACATCC
>OGYO01000343.1_pt1 | contig 23673 bp, 16 predicted proteins | sample 1576561 | NCBI WGS metagenome assembly OGYO01 (sample SAMEA3541507, study PRJEB24748) | human gut metagenome | biome: human gut; feature: human-associated habitat; material: faeces | place: China | collected 2012 | reverse complement strand
AGCCATCATGCTCGAGACGCTCGACGATATCAAAACGCGCGGATTCGTGGGTATCCCCATCTCCGATATCCAAACTCCGTTTCACACGATCTACATGGCGTATAAAGAGAAGGCATTCCGCAGTTGCGTGACCGACCAGCTCATCGAGTTCGCACGCAATTTTGCGAAGTTCCCCTCTGGTAAGATCGGTGACCTGCGCGATTATTATCGCCGCGAACAGATCGAATGCGGCACGTTCGAATAGCAATTCCTATTCACTAATAAACCATGTTCTAAACCTATAGGTCTTAGTCTATGGGTTTAATGATTTGCTGGACAAAATCTATAATTTGGGTAGTAAAATTGCCCCATAGATATTGCTGAATCTATGTGTTTTGCCCAAATCAATATGCCTACATCTATATTATTCTTGGATTCTATCAATTCGACAGATGCGCCTATTGGACGCGTTCATTAATGAAGTCGATAATTGATACAGACTTGATAACTAAGTCGGAGGGATTAATTCAGGGGTCTTATTCTTCTCATGCAACTACCGCGATCGTGGCCAAACGAACGGCCAATTCAGTAATAGGCGGTAGTGCATGGGCAGGGCAAGGAGCCTGGAATAAAAGAAAAGGAAGGTAAACATGGCAAATTGGTTCGCAACAGCTCCAGAGGAGCAACTTAAGGGCAAGACCGCGATCATCATGGGTGGTGGCTCTGGTATCGGTAAAGCAACCGCGGAACAGTTCGCAGCTGCTGGCGCAAACATCATGGTTTGCGGCGTTCCTGAGCAGATCTGCCTCGATACTGCCGAAGAGATTCGCGCAGAAGGCGGCAAGGCCATTGGCATGGTATGCGATGGTACCGATGCCAATCAAGTACAGGCAATGATCGATAAGACCGTTGCAGAATTCGGCGATATCGACATTCTCATTTCCACCGCAGGCATCTCCTTGCCTCGTATGAATGCAATGGACGCAACTGAGGCTGACTGGGACAAGATCTTCGCTGTCAATGCTAAGGCGAACTTCTTCCTCGCAACCGCTGTTGCTCGCTTCATGAAGGACAAAGGTCACGGCGGCAAGATGGTACTCATTTCTTCCCAGCGTGGCATCTCTGCTATGGAGAACATTGCTCTCTACAGCATCACCAAGGCAGCTGTTATGGGTATGGTTCGCTCACTTGCAGTTGACTTCGCACCGTATGGCATCACCGTCAACGGCATTGCTCCGGGTTACGTTATGACCCCAATGGTCGAAAAGGTCTTCGCAGACAATCCTGCTCAGAAAGACTATGTATATGGTCGCACCCCAAGCAAGGTCAAGATGGGCTCGCTCGAGGAAATGGCAAACGCTATCTACTTCCTCTGCTCACCGGTAACCGAGTACACCACCGGTCAGACGCTCATTCTCGATGGTGGCTGGTCCATCCAGTAAATGTTTTGTTCGTGCAGCTGCCCTTCGGTGGCTGCACCTTTTTCTTCCGTTTCATTTCATACCTATCGAAAGGGGTTGTACATGGAAGGTACAATGAATGCAGTTCACTGCGTAGGTCGCGAAGAGCCATGGCAGTATGTTGAGGATGCTCCGATTCCTCAGATCAAAGACGACGAAGTACTTCTTGAGATCAAGGCTTGCGGCATTTGCGGCACCGATCACTCTCTGCATCGCGGTCAGGAAGCTCTCTTCAATTCTTATGACATCCATTTCCCGGCAGTTTTCGGTCACGAATTCTCCGGCGTTATCGCTGAAGTAGGCAAGAACGCTCCGAGCAACCTCAAGGTTGGCATGCGTGTAACCGCTAACCCGGTTCTGTTCGATAACACCTGCTCCTACTGCGATAAGGGCATGGTCAACATCTGCGACAATCGTCCGTTCTACGGTACCGACCTGCCAGGTGCATTCGCAAAATATATGCCCATGCGTGCAACTAATGTTATTCCGCTGCCTGACGACGTTTCGTTCGTTCAGGGCGCACTGCTCGAGCCTCTGGGTGTTGCTCTCAACGCTGTTGAGCGCGTGCATCCCGAGCCGGGCGACACCGCGCTTGTCATGGGCCCTGGCCCCATCGGCCTTCTCATGATCGCAGTCCTCAAGCAGGCTTATGGTATCCAGAAGGTTATCTGCTCCGGTCTCGCTATGGACACCAAGCGTCTTCAGGTTGCAGAGCAGCTCGGCGCTATCACCATCAACGGCTCTGAAGAAGACGTTATCGCGCGTGTTGCTGAACTTACCAACGGCAAGCTGGCTCAGCCAGAAGATGGATGCAAGTGCACTGAGTGGCTACAAGATCTGGCTGGCCCAGTATGCAGCAGCACCCACCTACACCGGACGCTATGATCTGTGGCAATACAAATCCACAGGAAAAGTCAGCGGCATCAGTGGCAATGTGGATCTGAACTTAAGCTACCTGGGATATTAACATCAGCAATGACCAGCCGGTGAGACTGCTTGCAGGCGGAACCGGCTGGCCATTAGCTGATGAAACACACATGAGCATGTAGGACGATAGTCCGGAATGCGAATGGGTGTCACGGATCCGAGAGCACGAAGTGCGGAGGAGCCGTGTTGATATCCTGCTTGTTTTATGGTAAAATATCCCTATCTATAACAAAAAATGTGCGCTGTGCGCAGAACGGAGAAAAAATGAGAACTTATCTGGTAACAGGAGGGGCCGGTTTTATCGGTTCCAACTATATTCATTACATGTTTAAAAAATACGATAATGAAATCCGTATCATCAACGTGGATGCACTGACCTATGCAGGCAATCTTGAGAATCTCAAGGACGTGGAGAAGCGTGAGAACTACACCTTTGTCAAGGCTAATATCTGTGACAAGGATGCCATCAGCAAAATTTTCGCAGAGAATGATATCGACCGTGTGGTACATTTTGCGGCAGAAAGCCATGTAGACAGAAGTATCCGCAACCCGGAGATCTTCGTACAGACCAATGTCCTGGGTACTGCAGTGATGCTGAACTGTGCCAAGGCAGCCTGGGAGCTTCCCGGTGGCAGCTTCAAAGAAGGCAAGAAGTTCCTGCATGTATCTACAGATGAGGTCTACGGATCTCTTCCAGATGATGACAATGCATTCTTCTATGAGACCACTCCGTATGATCCCCACAGCCCTTACTCCGCAAGTAAGGCAAGCTCAGACATGCTGGTGAAGGCATATATGGATACCTATCATTTCCCTGCCAACATTACCAACTGCTCCAACAATTACGGCCCTTTCCAGTTCCCTGAGAAGCTGATCCCTCTGATCATCAATAATGCATTGCATGGCAAAAAGCTTCCGGTCTACGGTGACGGTAAGAACGTCCGTGACTGGCTGTATGTGGAAGACCATGCTAAGGCTATCGATATGGTACAGGAACAGGGAAGACTGTTCGAAACCTACAATGTGGGCGGACATAATGAGAAGCAGAATATCGAGATCATCCACATTATCATTGAGACTCTGCAGGAGATGCTTCCGGATTCCGATCCCCGCAAGGCGCATATTAACAACGACCTGATCACTTACGTGGAGGATCGTAAGGGACATGACAGAAGATATGCCATTGCACCGGACAAGATCAAGGCAGAGATCGGCTGGTATCCCGAGACCATGTTCAAGGAAGGCATCCACAAGACCATCGCCTGGTACTTCGAGCATGAAGACTGGATGAATAATGTGACCAGCGGTGATTACCAGAAGTACTACAATGAGATGTACGAAGAAAAGTAAAGAATACCTGTTAAATGGGAACGATGAACGTCGTTCCCATTCGGTGTGTTAAAAAACAAGTAAAAAGAAGCCCGAAAAGGGCGGATCGGAGGACGAAATGAAAGGAATTATACTGGCGGGAGGTTCCGGAACCAGACTGTATCCCCTGACAAAAGCGATTTCCAAGCAGATCATGCCGGTGTACGATAAACCCATGATCTATTATCCCCTGTCAACACTGATGCTGGCAGATATCAGAGAGGTATTGATCATCTCCACCCCAAGAGACCTTCCGGTATTTCAGGAATTGCTGGGAGACGGCAGCCAGCTGGGCATGCGCCTGGAATATGCGGTGCAGGATCAGCCCCGCGGGCTGGCAGATGCCTTTATCATCGGTGCGGATTTCATCGGTAATGACAGAGTGGCACTGGTACTGGGAGATAATATTTTCTACGGACAGAGCTTTTCCGCAGTATTGCGCAGAGTAGCTGCCAGAGAAAAGGGCGCAACTATTTTCGGCTATTATGTGCGTGATCCCAGAGAATACGGTGTAGTGGAATTTGATGAGAACGGCAAGGCACTTTCCATCGAGGAGAAGCCGGAGCATCCCAAGAGCAATTATGCGGTTCCCGGACTGTATTTCTATGACAATGCTGTAGTGGAGATCGCAAAGAATGTAAAACCCTCTGCAAGAGGAGAGATCGAGATCACCAGCATCAACAACGAGTACCTGAACAGAGGCAGTTTACAGGTAGAGACACTGGGAAGAGGCTTTGCATGGCTGGATACCGGCAATCATGATGCCCTTCTGGATGCGGCAGATTTTGTGGCGGCTTTCCAGAAGAGACAGGGTCTGTACATTTCCTGTATTGAAGAGATCGCTTTCAAGCGAGGATTCATTGACAAAGAGCAGCTGCTTGCTCTTGCAGAGCCGCTGCTTAAGACGAACTACGGAAAATATCTGGTAGAGGTAGCAAATGGACTCTAAGCTGCGGAAAATGGCGATTCTGGCCTCCATGGCGGTGATCCTGCTGGTGGCACTGCTGGTCATGTATGTCAATAGGGAGCAGTTTACGGCAGCTTCCGGACCGCCGGCATCCGGCACTCAGAATGCCGGAGCGGGTGACAGTGCATCTCCGGCGGAAAATGGCGTTCAGGCAGAAGAGACGGTCTCACCGGATGGTCAGATCGGCAATGATCTGAAGGCATTTTTAAAAGATAATACGTTTTTTGATCAGGAAGTAAATCCAATTCTGGAAGCTGCAAAGGATAACAGCAACCGTCTGTCTCTGGTAGCCACCTCCATAGAAAAGGATCTGCGGATCCAGATCGTGGATAACGAAGGAATTCCGGTGACCGGTGAAAGCTTCTATGTGCGGCTGGATGGCCTGGGTGATTACAAGGATCTGGATCAGGACGGTATCATTTACATTGGAGATCTGGATTCCGGAGACTATTATATTGAGCTCCTTCCCATTGAGGGATATAAGGTTCCGGTCAGTGAGACAAGAGTTCACGTCAAGGATAAAGTGGAGTATCTGGCCATTGACGATATTTCCCTGTTGATCAAGACGGAGGATGAAGTGGATGCAGAAGCCGAGGACAGCGCCGTGGCAGATGCTCTGGCAGATGCGGACAAGACAGAGATCCAGAAGCTGCAGACCACGTCCGGTAACGCAAAGGTCGGTATCGATGTCTCCAAATGGAACAAGGAGATCGACTGGGATAAGGTGAAAAATGCAGGAGTGCAGTTTGCCATTATCCGTGCCGGATACCGCGGTTCGGTAACCGGAAGCCTGGTGGAAGATCCCATGTTCGTGACGAACATGAAGGGTGCACAGGCCGCAGGAATTCCGGTGGGCGTATACTTTTTCACCCAGGCTGTGGATGAGAAGGAAGCTGTGGAAGAGGCTTCCGCGGTGATCGAACTGATCCGGGATTACCGGCTGAACTATCCGGTATTTATCGATACCGAAGGTGCGGGCGGTAACGGCCGTGCGGACAATCTGGATGCTGAGACCAGAACACTGGTATGTGAAGCGTTCTGCAGGACCATAGAAAATGCCGGATACACGGCGGGTGTCTATGCCAGCCGTAACTGGTACAACAATAATCTGCAGACAGCAAGACTGGAAAACTATCATATCTGGCTGGCAGAGTATCGCAGTGTTCCGTTATATCAGGGATATTATAAGACCTGGCAGTATACCTCCAAGGGAAAAGTGGACGGCATCGAAGGTCGTGTGGACATGAATATCACCTACGAATAGTCAATAAAAATAAAGAGTGAGGACGAAATAAATGGGTAAAATAACAGTAGAAACCTGTGAAATTGAAGGATTAAAGATCATTACTCCTACGGTATTCGGAGATGCCAGAGGATATTTTATGGAGACTTACAATTATAACGATTTCAAGGCTGCGGGAATTCCTGAGGTGTTCGTACAGGACAATCAGTCCGCTTCCAAGAAGGGTGTATTGCGTGGACTGCATTTCCAGAAACATTTTCCTCAGGACAAGCTGGTGCGCGTGATCCGCGGAGAAGTCTATGACGTGGCAGTGGATCTGCGGGAAGGTTCCAGGACTTTCGGCCAGTGGTACGGAGTGCTTTTGTCTGAAGAGAACAAGAAGCAGTTCTTTATCCCGAAGAATTTTGCACATGGTTTTCTGGTACTGTCGGATTATGCGGAATTCTGCTATAAATGTACGGATTTTTATCATCCCGATGATGAGGGCGGTATTGCCTACAATACACCGGATATCGGTGTAAAATGGCCGATTCCCGAAGGTATGGAACTGACGCTTTCCGAGAAGGATACCAAGTGGGGCACACTGGAACAGTACGTGAAGGAAAAAGAGAATGAAGGTAAGTAAGAAAACGGGCATTGCCCTGTTTGTGACAGCGGCAGTGATCATGGCGGTGCTCATTGTATTCCATAAGAATCCGGGACCTGCGGCAGATCCGGGACAGGAACTGGCCAAGAAGATCATTTCTTGCGTAGTGATCGCGGCGGCATGCGTTGCTTTTATTCACTGGTATGATAAATTCACCGGACTGCCGGTGGAACTGTTCCAGAACCGTCATCTGATCTGGAAACTGGCCAAAAATGATTTCAAAAAAAGATATGCGGGATCTTATCTGGGTGCGGTATGGGCTATGGCACAGCCGGTGGTCACGGTGGCTATGTATTACATTGTTTTTGATAAGATCATGGGTAATACGAGTACTCCCCTGCGGGAGGGTGTGGAAGTACCCTTTGTATTGTTCCTGACGGCTGGGCTTGTACCCTGGTTCTATTTCAGTGAGGCATTAAACAATGGAACCAATGCGCTGCTGGAATATAACTATCTGGTGAAAAAAGTAGTATTTAAGATCAGTATCCTGCCTATCATCAAGATTATTGCAGCCACCTTTATTCATGTATTTTTTGTGTGTCTGCTGTTGATTGTGGCAGCAATTTACGGGTATTATCCTACCATATATACGATACAGATCGTATACTATAGCTTCTGCCTGTTCATTTTTGTGCTGGCACTCAGCTATACGACTTGTGCAGTAGTAGTATTTTTCCGGGATCTGTCTCAGATCATCAGTATCGGATTGCAGATCGGCATGTGGGCCACTCCTATTTTGTGGAATCTGGATTCCCTGTCCGGCAATTGGATCACGATTCTGAAGCTGAATCCGCTGGTGTATATTGTAAACGGTTATCGAAGTGCTATTTATGAGAAGGAATGGTTTTTCCAGGATTTCTTTTCCACCATGTATTTCTGGATCGTAACGGTAGTACTGTTCGGGTTGGGAGCCGTTATTTTCAAACGATTGAAGGTACATTTCGCAGACGTGCTATAATACGAATGATTGTTACGATTTCGAGAGTTCGAAGAACGGAGAAATCGTATTATAAAAAACAGAGCATAGCAAAACTTTTATAGATGAAGAACCTTGTGGGGAGGAGCTGCATTACAAAACTGTTGTGGGGAAAACAGAAAGGGTGAAAGTAATTGAAGGGTGCTCGTGAAAAATTTAGAAAATTTTGGTTATGGAAGCCGGGAAAGATCCTGCTGGCCGTGGGATGCTGCGGACTGCTGCTGTTGACGCTGATTCCATTGTTTCGTCTGACAGTCTATGCGGTTCCGTATTATGATGATTACAATTTCGGAAGATTTGCCAGAGCTGCCATGGAGCAGGAACAGTCAAAATGGGCTGCCATCTCCGGTGCACTGGATTGCTCCAGAACGCAGTGGTATGCGTGGCAGGGAACCTATTCTTCTATTTTCTTTATGGCATTGATGCCGGCAATCTGGGGAGAACAGTATTATTTCCTCGGTCCAGTGTTCATCCTGCTGCTATTGCTGGCGGGTACCATGACATTTACCCATGTGATCCTGCGGAAAGTACTGGGCATGGAAAAGTGGACCGGCCTGGCAGCACAGGCAGTGATTACAGTGGCAGTCTTTATGTTTATTTATTCCGCACAGAGTGGCTTCTACTGGTATAACGGCGGAGTTCATTACGTGGGAATGCACGGCTTTGGATTGTTGATGTTGTCTGTGGCAATCTGCCTGGAGAGAGCAGAAGGAAGAACTGCTACCGGGCTGCTATTTACGGCCTCGGTACTGCTTTCCATGATCACGGCCGGAAGCAATTTTGTCACGGCATTGCAGGGACTCTTATCGCTGTTGACGATTCTGTTTATAAGTGTGGTAGTGGAACACCGGAAAAAGGGACTGTGGCTGTTGCCTGCTACGCTGGTATACATTATAGGATTTGGGCTGAATGTAGCGGCACCGGGCAATTCCGTGCGGGCCCGCAGCTATGTCGGCTGGGGATACAGTCCCCTGGAGTCCATCGGCAGATCTTTTCTGGAAGGAGTAAAACATCTTCCAGAGTTTACGGGATCTATTGTTCTTATGGTAATGGTGATGCTGTTACCCCTGATCTGGCAGGCACTTAAGGAGACGGAGTATCGTTTCCGGTATCCGGGAGTCGTACTTCTGTGGTCCTTTTGCCTGTATGCCACCGGTTACACCCCAAGCCTGTATTCCCTCGGACATGCCGGATTGTCCAGAACTCTGAATGCGGTGAAGATCACATATTTATTGCTGTTGTTCCTGAACGAAATATACTGGTGTGGCTGGCTGCAGCAAAAACTGCAGAAGAAGGCATCAGGCAGCGCGGCAAGATGGCTGGCGAACTGGAACGGAGCCGCAGTGTGGTGGTTTTATGCGATTATGGGTCTGGAATTTATCATGATCTTTCAGGTGTCACCCAATCAGGCAGGACATTATTCGGCTTATGGGGCCTATTACTATGTGCATACCGGAGAAGCGTATAATTTCCATCAGGAATATCTGGAACGGGTGGAGAAGCTATTGGGAGATGAGGATGATGTACAGCTGCAACCTTATCACTACAAGCCCTGGTTTTTGTGCATGGGAGACCTCTCGGAGGATGAAAATAACGAGGCCAACCGTTCTCTGGCCATATGGTATGACAAAGACAGTGTAACGCTGATAAGCGAGGATTAAAATTGATGCAGGAAAAGAAAAAGCTGGCCATTGAAGTCGATAATGTCCAGAAGATCTATAAACTATATGATAAGCCCTCAGATCGGATGAAGGAGGCTTTCGGCTTCGGAAAAAAGACGAAGCATAAGCTTCACTATGCCCTGAAGGGTGTGGACATGAAGATCTATCAGGGAGAAACGGTGGGTATTATCGGTACCAACGGTTCCGGTAAATCCACGATCCTGAAGATCATCACCGGTGTATTGAATCCCACTTCGGGAAGAGTGCTGGTAAATGGCCGTATTTCCGCTCTGCTGGAGCTGGGTGCCGGATTCAATATGGAATATAACGGCATTGAAAATGTGTATCTGAACGGGACGATGATGGGATTTTCCGAGAAGGAGATCGAGGCAAAGCTTCCGGAGATCTTAAGTTTTGCGGATATCGGAGATTACGTCTATCAGCCGGTGAAGACTTATTCCAGCGGTATGTTCGTCCGGCTGGCCTTTGCGGTGGCCATCAATATCGAGCCGGAGATCCTGATCGTGGATGAGGCTCTGAGTGTCGGTGACGTATTTTTCCAGGCAAAATGTTATCATAAATTCGAAGAATTCAAGAAGATGGGCAAGACCATTGTGTTCGTCAGTCATGATCTGAGCAGTATCAGCAAATATTGTGACCGTGTATATCTGCTGAATCAGGGAAATATCCTGGGCGAAGGCAGTCCCAAGGCTATGATCGACACCTACAAGAGGGTATTGGTGGGACAGTATGACGGCCCGGAGAGTGTGGGAGAAGAGACTGCCAGTCTGCTGGATGATGAAGACCTGCAGAGAGCAGCTGCCCAAAAAGCAGATGAGAAGGGGACCGATGCTTCCCAGGCTTCCATGGAGGCCAAGGGGCAGAATCCCAATGCCCTGGAATACGGTACGAAGCAGGCACAGATTGAGGAATTTTACATTACGGATGACAGAGGGGTCCCCACCAATGCGATCCTGAAGGGCAGTATGTTTACCATCCATATGCGGGTTCGTTTTATGGATCATATTCCGGCCCCCATTTTTGCATTTTCTGTAAAAAACGTCATCGGTGTGGAGATCACCGGTACAAATACCATGATTGAAAAGGCTTTTCTGGACAGCGTGGAGCCGGGAGAGGTGAAAAATGTGACTTTTACCCAGAAGATGAACTTACAGGGTGGTGAGTATCTGCTGTCTCTGGGAGTGACCGGCTACAATCAGGATACCTTCGAGGTATATCACAGACTGTATGATGCCTTGAATATTACGGTGGTATCGGACAAGAACACCGTAGGATATTATGATATGGATTCCGAAACAAAAGTATGGGATGCGGAGGAGAAGTAAGGAATGACAGAGACCATCGGGAAGATCACACTGAATCTGGATAAATATCCCGGCGAGGATTATTATTGCGACGGCAGTGTGGAGGACGAGATCTTAGACATTGTAAAAAAATACAGTACGGTGGAATATGACAGGATCATTGCGGAGCGAAAGAGCTGGCCGATCCTGTATCATTTGTCTGCTCTCCGGGAAAATATCGTGGATTTCCTTCCCATACAGAAAACAGAGAAAGTGCTGGAAGTGGGCAGTGGATGCGGAGCCATCACGGGTGCACTGGCAAGAAAAGCCGGGGAAGTGACCTGTGTGGATCTCTCGAAGAAGCGTAGCCTGATCAACGCCTACCGCCACAGCGAATGTGAAAATGTGACGATCCATGTGGGCAATTTCACGGATGTGGAACCGGAACTTCCCGCAGACTATGACTATATTTGTCTGATCGGTGTTTTTGAGTACGGACAGGCTTACATAGGCGGCAAGACGCCTTACGAGGATTTCCTTAAGATCCTGCAGAAACATCTGGCACCGGACGGCAGGATCGTGATTGCCATTGAGAACAAATACGGATTGAAATATTTTGCCGGATGCAAGGAAGATCATCTGGGCAGCTGGTTTTCCGGCATTGAAAATTATCCGGAGGGCGGTGTGGTACGCACGTTTTCCCGGAAAAAGCTGGAGCGCATTTTCGATGCCTGCGGTGTGGGAGAACGCAGTTTTTATTATCCGTATCCTGATTATAAATTTATGACCACAGTCTATTCCGATGCTTATCTTCCAGGACGTGGAGAGCTGTCCAACAATCTGCGGAATTTTGACCGGGACAGAATGCTGTTGTTCGATGAGAAGAGTGCTTTTGACGGAATTGTGGAGGAAGGATTGTTTTCCGTTTTTTCCAATTCCTATATGGCGGTGATCGGAGCACCTCTGGATCTGAAATATGCCAGATATTCCAATGACCGTGCGGAAAGCTTCCGGATCCGCACCGAGATCCTGCGGGACAAGGAAGGCTGTAAGACGGTCCGAAAATATCCGCTGACAAAAGAAGCGGAAGCCCATGTGCGTCATATGCCGGAGGCTTATGAAAAATTGAAGGAACGGTATGCGGGAAGCAGTCTGGATGTCAATGTCTGCCATCTGGGAGAAGAGAACGGCATACCTTATGCGGAATTTGAGTTCGTGCCGGGCAGACCGCTGTCGGAACTGATGGACGAATGCCTGGACAGACAGGATGTGGAGGGATTTCACAACCTGTTCGCAGAATATCTGGAGAGAGTGGGCTACGGGGAGGATGTGCCGGTGGCAGACTTTGATCTGATCTTTGCCAATATTCTGGTGGATGGTGACCACTGGACACTGATTGATTATGAATGGACTTTTGACCGTCCCATAGAGACCAGAGCTCTGGCCTTCCGGGCTGTATACTGTTATGTACTGGAAGATGAAAGACGTAATGCACTGGAACTGGATCGTATTCTGGATCGTCTGGGCATCACGGAAAACGAAGCCAGACAGTACAGAGAGCAGGAGATGGAATTTCAGAAATATGTGACCGGACAGAAATTGTCCATGGGTGAGATCCGCAATCTCTTAGGCGGCGAAATTTATAAGCCCACGGAATGGATCGGACGGTTCCGTCAGACGGAGGGAGAACTCAGGGTACAGATCTATGAGGACAAGGGACAGGGATTTTCCGAAGAAAATTCTTATTTCCCGGAGAACGTCTATGCAGAGGAAAAACAGGCGGAATTTACGGTGAATTTCGATGGAAATGTCCATTATTTACGGCTGGATCCGGCCATGTGCGCCTGCGTGTGTAAAATCCGGGAGCTTACCATGAACGGACAGCCGGTTCCTGTGCAGGACAAAAAGATCGTTACCACCAATGGAAAAATCTTAAAGTCCGCAGACGGTGCGGAGCATCCCAGCGTGGTATTTCCCACGGAGGATCCGAATCTGACGATCCGGGTGGATGCATTGAACAGAAAGGCAGAGAACATCCTGACTGTGAAAATGGAGATCGTGCAGATTCCCCTTGCTGTGGCAAGTGACATGGCGGGAGCGGTGAAAAAATTTTTCTAAGGAGACAGGAAACTTGAGCATTCGGACGTCAGTAAAGCAGATGCTTGTCAGACAACAGGATAAAAAGTATGAAGCAGAACTGGCAAAGCTGCGGGTGACCTACGCGCAATGGGCTGTGGAGCAGGAAAAAAAGATTGCGGAAACAGTGGTCACAGAGATCGGGGAAAGAGCCGGTCTTGCGGAATTCGTGATCTACAGGCAGCAGAAAGGAGAGCTGGCGGAAAATGCTGTGGAGCGGATCAATGCGTATTTTGTGAAGCATCCGGAGGCAGAGATCGTCTATGGAGATGAAGATCTGCTGTCAGAGAACGGAGAGCGTATGATCCCATGGTTCAAGCCTTGCTGGGCTCCGGATACCTACCGGGCTTTCTTCTATGTGGGAAGCGTCGTGGCAGTGCGGAGCAGACTGTTGCAGAAACTGGGGGAGCCCGGGGCTGTGACAGAAGGAGAGAGCACCGGCAGGGAAATAGTATTTTCGAAAGCGGAAGAGATCCGTCCCCTGATGGACCGGCTGTTTCTGGCGGCCGGTGGATTTGAGAGAGGCTGTCATACCATTGGACATCTGGAAGAAGTGCTGTTTCACGGCACTTTTGGTACTGCGGGAATCGGACTGCAGGGACCGGCAGAAACCAGCCGGGAGAAAGCGGAAGATGAGCAGAACCCCTGGGAAGAGTACCGGACGGCAGCGGAATCCGCAAAACTGTCCGTGGAACTGGCGGCCAAAGCGGCAGAGGAAGCCAGAGAACTGTTCGCCAGAGAACTTAGGGTCTCTGTGATCATTCCTTCCAAAGATAATCCTTCCGTACTGGGAAAATGTCTGCGGTCGCTGACGCAACGCCCGGAGGGCAGTGTTCCGGTGGAAATCCTGCTGATAGATAACGGAAGTAACGAGGAAAACAGGAAAAAAACAGAACAGCTGGTGGAAGAAATCCGGACAGCCGGAACACCGATCCGGTATGTATATGAGCCTGCGGAGTTCAATTTTTCCACCATGTGTAATCGTGGCGCAGAACTGGCAGATGGCAAGCTGCTGCTGTTCTTAAATGATGATATTGAATTATGTGAGAATGACTGGCTGGATAAAATGGTGTCCAGAGCCTTGCAGCCTTATGTGGGCAGTGTGGGACTGAAACTTTATTATCCGGATTCCGTGAAGATCCAGCATGACGGCATTGTCAATCTGCCGGTGGGACCGGTGCATAAGCTACAGTTTATGGAGGATGACAGAAGCTACTATTTTGGACGGAACCGTTTTACACAGGATTGTGTGGCCGTGACGGGAGCCTGTCTCCTGATCCGGACAGAGGTGTTCCGGGAGGCCGGAGGATTCCGGGAAGTGTTGCGGGTAGCCTATAATGATGTGGAACTGGGCTTCCGGCTTCTGGAAATGGGATACTACAATGTGGTGTGGAACGACCGCTTTGCATATCACCATGAATCTCTCAGCCGGGGAAGCGATGAAAGTCCTGAGAAAATGCAGCGTCTGGTACAGGAGAGAGAACTGCTCTACCAGATGCATCCACAGTTCCGGGGAGAGGATCCTTTTTACCCGAAGGGGCTGAACCGGGAGGGACTGGACAGCCGTGTGGTTCCGGCATATCTGACAGATCGGAATGTTTTACAGGAGCCTTTCTGGAAAAGGGGACTTCCTGGCGGAGAGGAATTACAGAAGATCCGCAGGGATAACTGCCTGATGGCCAGAGTAGAGACAGCGGGACCGGAGCGGATCCAGGGATACAGTGTAATTCTGGGAGACGATAATGCCTGCTATGAAAAACATCTGTTGCTGATTCCCTGTGGGGAAACAGAAGGACAGGGTGTGTGGTCCATGCAGTTGATGCCTGCCTACCGACAGGAACTGGAGGAAAATCTTCCGGATCAGAAAAATGTGGCATTGGGCGGCTTTTGTGTCCTCAGAGAAGGAGAACAACTGCCGGCGGGAAACTATACGATCGCTGTTCTTGTGGTGAATCGTGTCAGCAAGCTGAAACTTTGGAATACTACGGGAAAATATCTGACCGTAGAGCTTCCGGCAGCAAAAGAATAAAACAGATGCATGATCCGCTAAAATGCGGTGAAAGCATCACGGAGGAGACATATGTCAGAGAGCAACACCGAGATCAATTATAAGGAAGCCTACGAGAGAGAGCATGAAAAATGTGCGGATCTGGCGGACAAGATCGTAGTACTGGAATCGGAGAAGGAAGATCTGCAGTTCAAACTGGACCGAATCAAGAAAAATAAATTCTGGAAGGCTACAGGACCTGCCAGAAGTGTGATCCATTTTGCCCAGAGACAGAAGGAACGGCTGTCTCATTGCGGTGGTCCCAAAGATATTCTGCGGAAGATCCGTAACAAGAGTCACCAGAAGAGCCTGATGGAATCCTACGGTACCGGAAGCTTTCCCGATGCGGAGCAGAGGAAGAAAGAGGAAGAAACGGTATTCCCCTATATGCCGAAGATCAGTATTCTCGTGCCGTTGTGGAATAACAAGAGAGAGTTCCAGATACAGATGCTGGACTGCGTCATGAACCAGACCTATCAGAACTGGGAACTGTGTCTGGCGGACGGTTCCGATGCGGAACATGCTTACATCGAAGAACTCTGCAAGGAGTACGCGGCGAAATCAGATGGCCGTATTGTATATAAGCACCTGGACCATAACGGAGGTATTTCCTACAACACCAATGAGTGTTACAAGCTGGCCACCGGAGACTATATCGGACTGTTCGATCAGGATGACATTCTGCATCCTTCCGTATTGTATGCCTATGTGAAGGAAATCAATGAACAGGGTGCGGATTATCTGTACTGTGATGAGACCACCTTCCAGGAGGACAATATTAATAAAATGCTGACCATGCATTTTAAGCCGGATTATGCACCTGATAATCTGCGGGCCAACAATTATATCTGTCATTTCAGCGTCTTTTCCAGAAAACTTCTGGAAGGCGAGGAACTGTTCCGTACGGCTTTTGACGGTGCGCAGGACCACGATATGATCCTGCGTCTGACGGACAGAGCACAAAAGATCGTACATGTGCCCAGACTGATGTATTACTGGAGAAGCCATGCGGGCAGTACCGCCGCCAGTATTGACGCAAAGCCCTATGCCATCGAGGCGGCAAAGGGTGCCGTGGCGGATCATCTGAAAAAGCATGGATTCAAACATTTTCAGATCACCAGTACCAGAGCCTGTGCCACAATTTTCCGGATCCGCTATCAGATTCTGGGAGATCCGAAGATCTCCATCGTGATCGCCAACAAGGATCACGTGGAAGATCTGAAGAGATGTATTACTTCTATTCAGAAGAACAGCACCTGGAGCAACTACGAGATCATCGTGGTGGAGAACAACAGCACCACACCGGAAATCCGGGATTACTATTCCCAGCTGCTGGGATTGTCCGGCAATGATTCCTACGCAGAAAGATGCAAGCTGCATACCGTCTGCGGTCATGACGGCGGGATTCTGCACAGCGAGGACGGCCGGATCTCTGTGGTGACCTATCATGGTGACTTTAATTATTCTGCTGTAAATAATCTGGGAGTATCCTATGCCACCGGAGATTATATCCTTTTGCTGAACAATGATACGGAAGTGATCACTGCCAACTGGATGGAAGAGATGCTGATGTATGCACAGCGGGAAGATGTGGGTGCCGTAGGTGCAAAGCTGTATTATGCGGACAAGACGATCCAGCATGCCGGTGTAGTCATCGGACTGGGGGCACATCGCACCGCAGGACATACCCATTATCGTATTCCGGTACAGAACCTCGGCTACATGGGACGCCTGTGTTATACCCAGAATGCCACGGCAGTGACCGGAGCATGTCTGTTGGTGAAAAAGAGTCTGTATGAGCAGGTGGGAGGACTGGACGAGAGCTTTGTGATCTCTCTGAATGACGTGGATTTCTGCCTGAAACTGCGCAAACTGGGACTGCTGAATGTATGGACCCCTTTTGCGGAACTGTATCATTATGAATCTATTTCCAGAGGTCTGGATGATCAGGGAGAGAAGGCGGAGCGTTACAACAAAGAATCCGAGCATTTCCGTGAAAAATGGAAGGCAGAGCTGGAAGCAGGAGACCCCTATTACAACCCGAATTTCTCTCTGGATCGCAGTGACTACGCGCTGAGAGATCCGGTTAGCGGACGTTAAATTGCTCTTTTCAGTAAAGGTAATCTATGGTAAAATAATGGCGGAGAGCGTTTACTGAAGAAAGATAAAGATAGCGATAAAACAGGAGGATAGGAAAATGAGTTATATGGACGAACTGAATTTCTGGTTGAATGATGATTATTTTGACCAGAAGACCAAGGATGAACTTCTGGCAATCCGCAACAACGAGGCAGAAGTGGAAGATCGTTTTTACAAGGAACTGGAATTCGGTACCGGCGGTTTACGTGGCGTGATCGGTGCAGGAACCAACCGCATGAACGTATATACCGTTCGTAAGGCAACTCAGGGTCTTGCTAATTATATCATTAAGCGCGGCACCCAGAGCAAGGGTGTGGCTATCGCATTTGACTCCCGCCGCATGTCTCCCGAGTTTTCCGATGAGGCAGCAAGATGTCTGGCAGCCAATGGCATCAAGGCATACATTTTTGAATCTTTAAGGCCTACCCCGGAACTGTCCTTTGCCCTTCGTACGCTGGGATGTACCGCAGGTATCGTAGTGACCGCAAGCCACAACCCTCCTGAGTACAACGGCTACAAAGTATACTGGGAGGACGGCGCACAGGTAACCGCTCCTATCGATAAGGACATCATCACCGAAGTACAGGCCATCAAGGATTATCATACCGTGAAGACCATGAGCAGAGAAGATGCGGAAAAAGCAGGCCTCTATCAGGTGATCGGTAAAGAGATCGATGACAAGTACATGGCTGAGCTGAAGAAGCAGATCATTCATCCCGATGTTATTCAGGAAATGGCTGATGACATCAAGATCGTATATACTCCGTTATGCGGTACCGGTAACAAGCCGGTAAGACGTATCCTGTCCGAGCTGGGATTTAAGCACGTCTATGTAGTTCCCGAACAGGAGAATCCGGATCCAAACTTCACCACACTGGATTACCCGAACCCTGAGGATCCCAAGGCATTTACATACGCACTGCGTCTGGCCAAGGAGAAGGATGCGGACATCGTTCTGGCAACCGATCCCGATGCAGACCGTCTGGGTGTGTATGCCAAGGATACCAAGACCGGCGAGTATGTGGCATTTACCGGTAACATGTCCGGTATGCTGATCGCAGAATATATCCTGAGAGAGAAGACTGCTACCGGCGCTATGCCCGAGAATCCCGCACTGGTAACCACCATCGTTACCACCAATATGACCAAGCCCATCACCGAAGCTTATGGTGTAAAGTTGATCGAAGTACTGACCGGCTTCAAGTTCATCGGTGAGCAGATCAAGTTCTTCGAGCAGACCGGCAGCAACAATTATGTATTCGGTCTGGAAGAGAGCTACGGCTGTCTGGCAGGTACTCATGCAAGAGATAAGGATGCAGTTGTAGCAGTTATGTGTCTGTGTGAAGTGGCGGCTTACTGCAAGAAGCACAACATGACTCTGTGGGATATGATGGTATCCATGTATGAGAAATACGGTTACTTCAAGGAGACCCAGTACACCATTACCATGAAGGGTATCGACGGTGCAAGACAGATCGCCGAGATCATGGATAAGCTTCGTAAGAATCCGCCCAAGGCATTCGGTGACCTGAAAGTGGAGAAATTCCGTGACTATCTGAACGATGTAGTCATCGACATGGAGAGCGGCGAGAAGACCACTACCGGACTTCCCAAGTCTAATGTCCTGTATTTTGAGCTTCCCGACAATGCATGGTGCTGCGCCCGTCCTTCCGGAACCGAGCCCAAGATCAAGTTCTACATGGGTGTTAAAGGTAACAGCATAGAGGATGCACAGGCCAAGGTAGAGAAGCTGACCGAGGATGTAAAGGCTGTACTGTAACCACCATGAGCAAATAGCATGCAAGTATGTTATTCAGGAAAGCTCTGGAAGAGCGATTTTGCGAATGGGGTTCTGAATAGTTAATGTTATTTTTAAGAGCGAATCGCCCGGGAAGGGCGATTTGCTCTTTTATAAAAGTGGAGGTATCCGTGGCAAAGCTGAACATAGCAAACCTTAAGAAAACTCTATATTATTTGCAACGCAACGGCCTGAGGGAAACCTGGATCTCTGTAAGGGAACACCTGACAGAGACAGACCGCTATTTTTATGTGCCCTGTCCGGAAGAGGAACTGGAAAGGCAAAGTTGCAGAAAATGGGATAATCCGGTTACACTCAGCATTGTGGTGCCGTTGTACCGCACCCCGGAAATCTATCTGAACAGAATGATAACAAGCGTTATGCAACAGAGCTATCCTCACTGGGAACTGATTCTGGCGGATGCCACAGAGGATCACAGTGTGGAGGAGACGTTGACAAATCAGGGATTCCTGACAGAACGGCTCCTGGAAAATGCGGAAACTATTGCAGCGGATGCAAGGATCCACTATATACACCTTACGGAAAATGCCGGAATTGCGGCGAATACCAATCAGGCATTACCCTATGCAAGGGGAGAATATATCGGCCTGCTGGATCATGATGATGTATTGACACCGGATGCTCTGTATGAGATGGCAGATGCTATTACCAAAGCAAATGACAGAGGTGTCAGAGTCGCATTCGCTTATTCGGATGAAGACAAATGCAACGGGGATGAGACAAAATATTACGATCCCAACCATAAAGAAGACTTTAATTACGATTTAATCCTGAGTAATAACTATATCTGCCATTTTCTGGTGATGGATGCAGATCTGATGAAGAAACTTGCCTTCCGGCCAGAATGCGACGGTGCCCAGGACTATGATCTGGTGCTGCGGGCAGTGTCAGAGGTGCTGGCTGCAGATGGCCGCTCCGGGGAGGAGAGAATTCTTCATATTCCCAGAGTGCTGTATCACTGGAGATGCCATGAAGCATCTACAGCAGCCAATCCCCACAGCAAGAAATATGCTTACGAAGCGGGGCTGCGTGCACTGCAGGATCATGCGGCAGAACGTGGGATCCCGGCAAAGGCAGAGGAGACCAGACATGTAGGATTTTATCGGTTACAATATACAGAGGTATTACAGGAGAGACCGGATGTGGCTGCCGTAGGTGGCAGAGTGCTGTCTGGGAAAAACCGCGGCAGGATCGCCGGCGGCAGAATGACTGCGGACGGAAAGGTGTTCTACGAGGGACTGCCGAAGGACTTTGGCGGTTATCTTCACCGGGCGGAGCTGTCCCAGGATGCAGAAGCGTTAGACCTTCGGTGCATCAGGATCCGGTCAGCTGACAGGGAATTGTTTGAAAAAATCGTGGGAGTGCCTTATACGGAAGTAGTAAGAGGTCCGGAACAACAGCCGGTATTTGACAGCTCCACACTGCCTGCCGGGGCAGATATCCGGCTTTTAAGTCTGCAATTATCGGACGCATTACGAAAACGGGGAAGACTGCTGTATCTGCCGGAGTATCCGGAGAAATGGGAGAGACTATGAAGGAAGTAACCGTCGTTATACCCAATTACAACGGAATGAAATATTTACCGGAATGCATGGCCTCCCTGTGTCAGGGACAGGAAAATGCACCGGAATATGAAGTGCTGATCATAGACAATGGTTCTGCTGACGGGAGCGTGGAATATCTGGACAGCGAATGGTGTCGCAAAAAAGAGGCACCGGCAGAAGAGGGGGGAAAACCGCAGGTGCGTCTGATCGCCCTGCCGGAGAACACCGGCTTCTGTCATGCGGTGAATCTGGGAATCCGGGAGGCACGAAGCTCCTATGTGATCCTGTTGAACAACGATACCAGAGTAGAAGCTGGATTTGTGAAAGGACTGTATGATGCCATTCGGAAGGATGAAAAGATCTTTTCCGTCAGCGCCAAAATGCTTATGTGGGATAAGCCAGAGCTGCTGGATGATGCGGGAGACCGCTACTGCGTTCTGGGATGGGCATATTCCCGGGGAAAAGGCCGGCCTGCTGTGGATTATGACAAGAATGTCAGCATATTCTCAGCCTGTGGCGGAGCGGCAATTTACAGACGTCAGGTATTTGAGGAGATCGGCTATTTTGACGAAGCGCATTTTGCTTATCTGGAAGATCTGGATATCGGTTACCGTGCCCGGATCTACGGCTATGAGAACCGGTACGAGCCGACGGCATCCGTTCTGCATTACGGCAGTGCTTCTACGGGATCCCGCTACAATTCCCGGAAAACGGAACTTTCTTCTTCCAATAATATCTATGTCATCGGCAAAAATATGCCGCTACTACAGTGGATCCTGAATCTGCCGTTCTTTTTGCTTGGATTTGGCATAAAATTTCTGTTTTTTTGTAAGAAGAGAATGGGAAAACTATATTTAAAGGGATTGGCCGAAGGGTGGAAACGTACCGTGGGTCCTGTGGGAAAGCAGGCAAAGGTGCACTTTCAATGGAGCCATCTATGGAATTATGTGAAGATTCAGTGGCAATTATACCTGAATGTTTTTCGAATTCTTATGAAATCTTAAGAAATTGCTTCATAAATTCTTAAGTTGAGAAAAAACCACCGTTATTGTAGAATGAAATCGTTGAAAAGAAGCTTTTCGGACTTAAAGATTGGGTGACCCGTATGATAAAAGACAACCAGAAAGTCTTTAACAGGCTTCTTGTGATAATAGATGCGCTGATCACGGCAGTATCTTTTGTCCTTGCCTATTATATCAAATTTTATATCTTAAATGACGGTCCGGGGATCGGTGTCCTGCCGGTGCAGGATTATTATATGCTGCTTCCCTTTATTGTACCCGGTTATATGTTCCTGTATTACCGGTGCAGTGTGTATTCCCCGAAGCGTACGGTTCGCCGCAGACATGAGATATACAGTATCCTGCAGGCGAATACCATTGGCCTGGCGGCTTTGATCATTATTTTGTATATGATCATCCGTGAGATCAATTTTTCACGATCCGTCATGGCAATTTTTTATGTCCTGAATGTTTTTCTGACTTCCGTATTCCGTATCATCATGCGCAAGGCATTGCGTTCCATACGGAAAAAAGGATACAATCTGAAGCATATTTTGCTGGTAGGTTATTCCCGGGCGGCGGAGGAATATATCGACAGAATCCTCAGCAATCCCCAATGGGGATATGTAGTGTGTGGTATTCTGGATGAGCACATCCCGGGCGGCACGACCTATAAGGGAGTGAAAGTACTGGGAACGCTTGGTAATCTGGAATACATCCTTCCGGAGAACAAGCTGGATGAAATCGCAATCACACTTTCCCTGAAGGATTATGATTATCTGGAAGGTGTGGTGGATATCTGTGAGAAATCCGGGGTGCATACCAAATTCATTCCGGATTACAGCAGTCTGATCCCCAGCAGACCCTATACGGAGGATCTGATGGGATTACCGGTGATCAATATCCGGTATGTACCGCTGACGAACACAGGCAATATGGTGATCAAGCGGGCAATGGATATCGTTGGTTCCATTTTCGGTATCATTATTACCTCACCGATCATGCTCATATCAGCAATTCTGGTAAAGCTGTCCAGCCCGGGACCGATGATCTTTAAGCAGGAACGGGTAGGACTTCATAATAAGCCGTTTTATATGTACAAATTCCGCAGCATGGCAATGCAGACGGCGGCGGAAGAGAAAAAGGGATGGACGGTACGCAATGACCCCAGAGTCACCGGTATCGGTAAGGTTCTCAGACGTACCAGTATCGATGAACTTCCCCAGCTGTTCAATATCTTAAAAGGAGATATGAGTCTGGTCGGTCCCAGACCGGAAAGACCGCAGTTTGTAGAAAAGTTTAAAGAAGAAATACCTCGGTATATGATCAAACATCAGGTAAGACCGGGACTTACGGGATGGGCTCAGGTAAATGGATACAGAGGAGATACGTCTATTAAGAAGAGAATAGAGCATGATCTGTATTATATTGAAAACTGGACGCTGGGACTTGATTTTAAAATTCTGTTCCTGACCTTTTTCAAAGGATTTGTGAATAAAAACGCTTACTAAAAGATAAGGGGAAAAGAGATGTCGAAGAAGAATTACAAAAAGAGCAGAAAATACAAAAAAATGCGCCGCAGAAAAATAATTTTCGGAATTGAAATCACCGTTCTGCTGATTCTTTCCGGAATTCTGTTCGTCTACGCATGGATCAACCGTTCGATGGATAAGATGAATCAGGATACGCTGGACAGCTCCCAGATTCAGATCAACAGTGAAGTAAAGGCAAATACCGATCTCTCACAGATGTCCGGTACACAGGTCATCGCGCTGGTCGGCGTGGATGCCAGAGGTGTGAAAGGCTCCGAGCTGGCAGAAAGCATGAACAGTGACACTATTATTCTCTGTTGTATTGATCACGACAAGCAGGAAATCCGTATGGTGTCGATTATGCGTGACACCTGGATGAATATGGCGAAATATACCGATGAATATTATGAGTTTGACAAAGCCAATTCCGCATACAACCGCGGCGGCCCGGAGAGTATGCTCTCCATGCTGAATACAAACCTTGACTTTGCACTGACCGATTACGTTACCGTAAACTTCAAGGCACTCGCCGATGCGATTGATGTCCTGGGCGGTCTCGACATCGAGATGACAAATGCAGAGTGTGTTCATGCAAACAACTACAACAGAGAGGTATCGGAAGCACAGGGCGTAGAGTACTCCTTCTTTTAGGGTTTCCAAATCTATATCGGACAGCTTCAAAATAGCCGTAGTATTAGCAGGCACAGTAACCTCAAGATTCAGGACACCAGAATTCACCGCCCAGTTGGACACTATATTCCCATACATCGAATTATAATGTGAACGAACCTGCCGAGGCCCTTTCTCCGTAATCCAAGGTTCAATGATAAATTGTTTATATCCGGATTCCGTACGTCGAATACCTCCCAGAGCCTCAATAAACCAGCTTCCTATGTATAAATAAGAACTATGCAAAGCCGAGCC
>OGYO01000326.1_pt1 | contig 24255 bp, 15 predicted proteins | sample 1576561 | NCBI WGS metagenome assembly OGYO01 (sample SAMEA3541507, study PRJEB24748) | human gut metagenome | biome: human gut; feature: human-associated habitat; material: faeces | place: China | collected 2012 | reverse complement strand
TTTTCGTTTCAATAAAAAGCTGAAATTTCAGCTACGGCCGCGCCGTCCAGGCCGTCCAGGTCGCGGTCCTGCCCAAGGGCGACCCCGCCCCGGGCGACACTACCTGTCCTTTTAAGAACCGTAGCGATGATCCCGCTTCGATTTCCATTCGCTCGCATACATCGAATATTGGCTGGATGTCTCCCGTAGGTGGCGGATCTGTTGCTGGGACAACTGGTAGGGGCCTTCCCATGGAGGCTCTTGAAGCCCAGCTTGACTGGTATGGCCATTCGGGTGCTATTGAACTTCGTGGCCATGTGTCGGATATTGGATGGCAACAGTGGTCTGAAGGTCGTTGCGGTACGACTGGTAAGGCACAACGCCTTGAGGCCGTCCAGATTCGCTTGACCGGTGAGGCGGCCGAAAAATATGACATCTGGTATTGCGCTCATGTGTCAGGCATAGGCTGGCTCGATTGGGCCCGCAATGGTGCTGCCGCTGGTTCTGCCGGTAAGGGCAGGGCTATCGAAGCCGTCAAAGTGGTTCTCGTGGAGAAAGGCGGAGCAGCGCCCGGCTCTTCGGCCAAGGTCTTTATCGGCGATCCAGATGCTGTTACGGTTTCCGGATCTGCCGTTTCTGGGGAGAGTCTTGGTTCCTCTTCCGGCAAAAAGGCCGCAATCGGAGGCAAGGGCGCTAAGCTGCTGAACTCTATTTCCCTGAGCGTTGCCGGTCAAACGGATAACGGATCTATTTCTTATTCCGTTATGGATGAGTACTCAGGTTGGGACGCTTCTTCATCGGATGGTGGAGCTGCCAAGGCGGTATCCGGCGCCCCCATAAAAGCGATAAAAATGTCATTGAGCGGTCAACTCGCTGCCAATTATGACATCTGGTATCGAGTATGCGATTCCGGTAATGGCTGGACTGGCTGGGCATCAAATGGTCAGGCATGTGGCGTTTCTGGTGGTTCTTCCGGTTTGTGCGGCATCGATGTTGCACTTGTAAATAAGGGTCAGTCTTCGCCTGGCTCCTCTGCCAATGCATTTATCGAAACGCCTGGAATCGGTCTTGTATCTCAGGCGCACGTTGCTTCTGCGGGCTGGCTGGCTCCCGTTGGTAACGGTGAAACCGTGGGTCAGACGGGTATGTCTCGTTCCCTGCAAGCGCTGTATGTTGCGACGCAAGGCATCGATGCCTCAGTTGAAGTGTCGGCACATGTTGCGAATATCGGTTGGCAGCCATACGTCTCGGGTGCTTCCTATGCTGGCACTGTTGGCAAGGGCCTCGCAATTCAGGCGGTTAAATTAAGGCTGACCGGAAACGACGCTTCAAAATACGATATTTATTACCGTATTCATGCTGCAGACTATGGCTGGCTTGGTTGGGCTAAAAATGAAGCTGCGGCTGGTACCGTTGGACTATCTAAGCAGGCCGAAGCAATTCAAATTAAGTTGGTTGCCAAGGGTTCGTCCGACGCTCCCGTTCAAGGCCATGATGCGTTGATTCAACTTCCCGGGCTATCTGCTAAGGCAAATTGCTCCGGTCTTGGCTGGCAAGCGCCTGTTGGCAATGGCAGTGTTGCTGGAACGGTTGGACAGAACCGTGCCATGGAGGCCATGCAACTGTCGCTTTCCGATAGCTCCATGAGTGGCGGCATTTCGTATTCTGCCCATGTATCCAATATCGGTTGGCAGTCCGCTGTTTCAGATGGGGCTACATCGGGAACTGTTGGCCAAGGACAGCAAATCCAGGCTGTGAAGATTAGCTTGACTGGCGATGTTTCTGATTATTTTGATGTTTGGTATCGCGTCCATGTGTCAAATTATGGTTGGCTTGGCTGGACCAAAAATGGATCATCGGCGGGCACCACGAAGCTTGGCATTCCTGTTCAGGCCTTACAGGTAAAGATTGTCCCTAAGGGCGCTTCCGCACCAGGCTCTACGTCTGATTCGTATTTTGAGACCTATCGATATATGGGATATCAGACCCCCGGCTCTTATCCAAAGGTTAGTTGCAATAGCGTACAGCTTCCTTCGTATTGCACCGGTTACTTCACGTATGTCACGCCTTCTAGAATTCCTTATAACGCTTCGCGACAGGATTGCATCAACGCCTTTATCCAGCGTGCACGTGAATATATCGGAACGCGTTATATCGAGCCTTGGTCTTCTTGGCCGGGGGATGCGGTTGATTGTTCGGGATTAGTGCTGCAATGTTTGTATGCGACTGGCATGGATATGGGTTGGTATAACCCCTATAACCATCGTTGGCTGCCTGAGCAGACGTATAACTCTATGAACTGGTATCGCAACAACACGTTTATGCCGGTTAGCACCTCTGCCATGCAGAGGGGAGATGTGGTCTACTACCAGGGTCATATTGGAATCTATATCGGTAACGGTCGAATTATCGATTCGTGGCCGGGAATTGGAGTTACCGAACGTTCGGTTAACGCTCCCGGTCGTGTGATCGGTGCCGCAAGACCTTTTGCATAGAGCCTATTGAGGCGCTCCGTAATAGGAGCGCCTCTTTTTGTGTCGGGGGCATTGCTTTTCCAAGCTCAAAATGTGTTCTATGATGTGCGGTAATATAACCATTGATTGTGTTGCTGTATTCAGCTGTTATCTTGGGGGATATACATGAAACGTCTAAAAGCGTACGCGGTTTTGGCTTGCGCGCTAGTAATGATTTGGTCGCAAGTCGCTCAGCCTTACTGTGCATATGCGCTGTCAGCTGAATCTGGCGCTATCTCGCAATCGCCATCTCAAGCGTCTGAAGAGCGCGTATCCCAAGATGGAATTTCCCAGGGAACACAGGACGATGCTTCGGATTCCCAATGTCAAACCGAATGGTATGGTGACGCTGCAAATGCTGCTCGTCCTGATGAGGATTCAGACTTTATTTCCGACGATCAGGCCGGGGTTGGTGCCGATGAGCCGGGCGCTGATGATTCTGATGGTGAGGCTTCGGGCGATGTTTCCATCGAGACAGATTCCTTTGAATCCGACTCCCTAGAGCCTAACTCTTGGCGTTATGAAAACGGTGTCCTCATCAATGCGGGCAGCGACGACATCGATGTGCAGTCTTTGTCTGACGATGCTTTGCCAAATGGTGCCGTTGCGCGTGGTATCGATGTCAGCAATCATCAAGGGACTGTCGACTGGAATAAGGTTAAGGCCGCTGGGATTGATTTTGCCATTCTCAAGGTTGGACCTGTTTACGGAAAACCTGACGATTCTTTTGAGAGGAATGCTGCTGAATGTGAGCGCCTCGGTATTCCTTATGGTGTGTATTACTACTCCTACGCCCGTTCTGTGGAGGATGCCAATAAAGAGGCTGACAGGACTCTTGCTTGGCTCGGTGGCCATCATCCGTCGCTTCCCGTTTATTACGATCTTGAGGATAACTATATCCTGCAGGATCCAAATTTCAGCAAAGATAAGCTCGCCCAGATTGCGCAGGCTTTTTGTAACCGTATGGAGGCCGTTGGCTTTAAGTCGGGGATCTATGCGAACCTTAACTGGCTCAACAACTACTTGGATAGTCCGTCTCTGAGCGGTTATGACCATTGGGTAGCTCAATATAATTGGCGTTGCGATTATACTGGCAGCTACAGTTTCTGGCAGTATTCAAGCAGCGGCAATGTCCCGGGCGTTAACGGACGCTGTGACATGAACTATTGCTTCAACGGTTCTTTTTTGAACCTAGACGACAGCAAGATGCATATTCAGTATGAGGCGCATGTCTCGAATATTGGCTGGATGAGCAGCAAGCGCGACGGATCTACAGCTGGTACAACGGGGCAGTCTAAATCAGTGGAGGATCTTAAGGTCAACATCTTGAATCCCGTTGAAGATGGCTCTGTGCAAATTAACGCAAATGTAAGTGGCGTCGGCTGGCAGGGCTGGGACACCCCCTCGGCCTCCGAGGGCGGCACCACCGGCCAGGGACGCGCCGTCGAGGCCGTTCGCCTGAGGCTCACGGGCTCCCTCGCGAAGGACTACGACGTCTACTACCGCGTCCACGCCTCCAACATCGGCTGGATGGCCTGGGCCAAGGACGGCGAGGAGGCTGGCACCACCGGTATGTCCTGTTCCCTCGAGGCTGTTCAGATTAAGCTCATTAAGAAGGGCGCTTCCCATCCTAATACGTCGGGATATTCCCATCTTGAAATACCTACGGTGACGTATTCCTCTCAGGTTAAAGGCGCTTGGCAGAATTCTGTCTCGGCCGGAGAGATGTCCGGTACAACTGGTCAGGGAATTCCCATCACCGGGTTTTCGGCTAAAACTTGTTCATCTGTTGCCGGCGGGATTAATTATCAACTGCATCTTTCGAATGTAGGTTGGACTTCTGGTAAGTCAAACGGGGATCAACTGTCGTCTGCTACTGAGTCCAATTCGGTTGAAGCAATTAAAGTCACCCTGTCAGGTGACTTGGCAACTTATTTCGATGTCTGGTATAGGGTCCATGTCGATAACGTCGGCTGGCTTGGTTGGACTAGAAATGGTGCAGTTGCCGGTAGCACTGGTTATGGAACGCATGTCCAAGCTGTCCAAGTTCGCCTTACAAGGAAGGGCGCCAATGCCCCCGGAAGCACCGTTTCGCCGTGTTTGCTTGGGCAACCTTCCGTGTTTGCAAATCCCATGCAGAAGAAGATTGTAGATCTTGCCCGACAGGTACCGTCTCCTGGTCCGGGATTGTGCTCCGAGTGGATTGCAGATATCTACGAGCGTGCCGGATTTAGGAACGTCCATACGGATGCCTGCGATTACTACTGGGATTATTGTAAATACATCGATTATTCTCAGCTGAAAGTCGGAATGGTCATTGCCGTTCCTTCGCATACGCATACACGCATGGGCAGCATTTACGGTCACGTTTGTCTTTATATCGGCAATAATCAGGTAATGGATAACGTCGGTCAGATTAGGACACTCGATATGGCGTATTGGTTGGATTATTATTCCACCTCATACAAGCCAAAATGGGGCTGGTATGACAACGTGCCGCTTGCATAGCTGGTCGTTATTCGTGTCTTCACGCGCGTTCTAACAGATACTCTGACTTAAACGAATGGGTCGTTTTGCAACGGTCCGTTCGTTTCTATTTAAGTGCCATTCACGTTTTCGGTATTTAAGCAATTGCCGAAACGGTAAATAATGATGCTAAAGATGGTCGAGTGATGGGGGAGTCGAATGAAAAAGACGCAACGGTTGCTAGCAACGGCAATGACGCCATTACTAATCCTCCAATGTCTTATGACGCCTCTTTCTGTCTGGGCTGATACTTTACAGGTGCAGCCGGAGGCTACTGATTATTCCGACGGTGCTGCCAGCAGCTCGAAAGACGAGGGCCCTGTCTTAAATAATGAACAACGCGGGGTTGAAGTCGAGCAGCCGACTTTGTCAGACGATGATTCTCCCTCATCCGTTTCTAGCGAGTTTACCTCCAATGCAACTGATTCGGCGAAACCCGAAAATGATGTATCCACTGTATTTGGCTCTGTTTCATACCAGGCTCATGTGCAGGATATTGGTTGGCAAGCTCCCGTTTCAAATGGAATGACGGCCGGCACTACAGGTCGTGCAAAGCGCGTCGAAGCCCTCAAGATCAATCTGCTTTCACAGGATGGCAGCCCTTTGGGGAATGACAGCATTTCGGTCCAATCGCACATTTCCGGGATCGGATGGGAGCCTCAGCCGGTGGGCAACGGGCAGGTTTCTGGAACAGTTGGACAGTCGCGAGCCATCGAGGCAATCAGGCTATCCTTGTCGGGCAGTCTTTCTGATTCGTATGACATTTGGTATCGCGTTCATTCTGCAAATGTTGGTTGGCTTGGCTGGGCCTCAAATGGTGAACTTGCTGGAACGCAGGGCTATGCTTACCAGATCGAAGCTATTCAGATTAAGGTGCTTCCAAAAAATGCTCAAGATGCGCCAGCGCGTGGCGATGCCTTTAGGGATCATTCTCAGGAACCGCCTACCGTTTCCTATCGATCTCATGTCTCCAATGTCGGATGGATGGGTGCTGTCGCGGACGGAAAGACATCTGGGGCCATTGACTCAAGAAATGCAATCGAGGCACTGTCGCTTGGTGTTAATTGGTATGGTCACGGAGGCTCTATTTCCTCTCGCGCGCACGTCTCTGGCTTTGGTTGGCAAGACTGGTCTTCAGGCGTCATTGGCACGACGGGGCAGTCTCGATCCATTGAGGCCGTTCAGTTTAAGCTGAACGGCGAGCTATCTGCTGCATATGACATTTGGTATCGTGTCTTTGCTTGCAATTTAGGTGGATGGCTGGGCTGGACATCGAATGGGTCCCCTGCGGGTTCTGCGGCGAAGGGCGCCGCTATCCAGGGGGTTCAGATTCTGTTGGTCGAAAAGGGCAGCTCTACCCCTGGCGATACAGCGAATCATTTTATTGGAGCTACGGATATTCTGAGCGGTAGCTCGTTCGGTCTTAACGGGAAAAGTCTGGGCTCCGCACAAGGCAAATCGATCTTGTTGGGTTCAGAGAGCGGCTCTGAACCTTTAACTTCGCTTTCTATTTCATTTGATAATCAAGAGACTTTAGGTTCAATCGGTTATTCAGGTTGCTATGAATTTGGTGGATGGGGTGATGTTGTTTCAGACGGCGTTGCGCTTAACTCTAAAAACAATGGGCGTGTTTTAAAGGCTGTGAGATTGACTCTTACAGGTGATTTGTCAAATGCCTATGACGTTTGGTATCGCTGTTTTGACTCCAAAAAAGGTTGGCTTGGCTGGACTTGCAATGGTGCGGATGCGGGGGCAACAATATCGGGTTCATTCCTTACGGCTGTCGAAGTGCAAATTGTCAGCAAAGGGGGCAGTGCGCCCGGTGTAACGGATGGTGCATTTGTTTCCGATACTTCCGCTGATCACCCTCATGTTGTCTATCAGGCACATTCCGCTAATCGTGGGTGGTCTCCATCTGTTTTAGATGGGCAGGTAGCCGGCACAACGGGACAATCGCTTTCTCTTCAAGCTTTGAATGTGTCGTTGTCCGGCGTGGATGACGATTCTCAAATTGAGGCAAGAGCACATGTTGCCAATATTGGTTGGCAGGAATGGCGATCTGCCGGTTATGTTGGGACCGTTGGACAAGGATTGGCCATTCAGGCTCTTGAGCTGCGCTTAAATGGTTCCCTCGCGAATCAGTATGACATTTACTATCGAGTTCATTCGGCGGGCTATGGTTGGTTGGGTTGGGCCAAAAACGGCGATTCCGCTGGAACTACCGGGCTTAATATCCAGATAGAAGCTGTCCAAATTAAGCTTGTGGCGAAGGGCGGTGATCCTGGTGCGTCGTCTGTGCCCGCATTTATCTCGGTACCAGCCCTAACGCTCCAGGCGCATGTGGCCACGCTTGGTTGGATGAATCCCGTTGGCAACGGCGGCATTGCGGGAACGGCGGGCAGATCACTTGCGATTGAGGCACTGAAGCTAAACGTCTCCAGTAGCGTATCGGGCGGTATTGAGTACTCTGCCCATGTGCAGGATGTGGGTTGGCAAGGCTGGACTTCCAATGGGAATGTTGCTGGTACTGTAGGCCGTGCTAAGCGCATCGAGGCTTTTAAGATTAGGCTGACTGGTGATCTGTCGAACTACTTTGATATCTGGTATCGAGCATATTGCCAAGACTTTGGGTGGCTCGACTGGACCTCAAATGGGCAGCCTGCGGGCACGTCGAGGATAGGCTGCAGAGTCGAGTCAGTTCAAGTGAAGATTGTTCCCAAGGGCGCTGCTGCTCCTGGTCCGACTGGGCGCCCGTTTACCGATCAGCCCTTACTGCCTGCCGATATGATGGCCATGCTTGCTCGAGCTAATAGATATTCGAGCAATACAAGCTGGCTAATTGCGGTTGATAGACAAGCATGCCGCCTGGGAGTTCTTCGTGGACAGCGCGGTTCGTGGAGCTACGCCCAGTACTGGACTTGCTCTACTGGCGCCCCTAGCACTCCAACGCCTACGGGTGAGTATACCGTCACCGGCAAGGGCTATTCGTTTGGACATGGGTATACCTGCTACTACTACACGCAGTTTTACGGGGACTATCTGTTCCATTCGATACCGTACTACCAGGGAACTTTTAACCCCATGGACAGTCGAATGGGAATGCATATTTCACAAGGCTGCGTGCGTTTACCCATCGATCGCGCTAAATGGATTTGGGATAACGTGCCCCTTGCTACCAAGGTGGTAGTCTACTAGCTATTCCCGTAAGTGCCGAGAGTTTGTTGGAGGGCCCTTTCCTGTTGCCGTAGTTTTGGCAATGGGAAAGGGCCCTTGCCTTTGGATGGGGCTCCTTTTTCTTCGTTCACCTAATTGGTGGCAATAATGAAGCCTACTCCCGATAGTATGGTTATTGACGACTGTCTATCTAGGAGGCGATTCTCTTGAAAAGGCAATTTAGAACATTCGTTGTTCTGATTTCCTGCTTCATGTCGATGCTGCTTTTGAGCCCTTTGGCTTGTTGGGCAGATCAAAATGTTGGTCCCAATGAATATGAATCCGTTCCAGAGACCCAATCCGACTCCTCGGATCAAACTGCTGCTGTAGTCGATGAAACGGCGCCTTCGATTGATGTTGTCGTGGAGCCCAAAGAGGCGGCCCCGGACGTCAGCTATAAATCTCACATTTCAGGCGTTGGCTGGGAGCCGACGTTCACATCGAATGGCTCGATTTCTGGTACAACAGGTCAGTCTCGTAGGATTGAGGCACTCAGGGTTTCCCTCCCTGATTCAGAAGACCTTGGTATCGAATACCGCTCTCATGTTCAAAATGAAGGCTGGCAGGATTGGGTTTCTAATGGAGCCGTCTCCGGCACAACGGGAAAGGGCCTTCAGATTGAAGCTGTCGAGCTCAAGCTGACGGGTGACAGGTCGGCTTCTTATGACCTGTATTATCGCGTTCATGCTTCAAATTTCGGTTGGCTTGGTTGGGCCTCAAATGGGTCGACTGCGGGAACCACCGGTTGGTCTTATGCCGTTGAAGCAATACAGATCGTCATTGTAAAGAAGGGTGATGCGGCGCCCGGTGATACCGCTGGTGCCTATGTCCCGTATGTCTTTAATTGCTCTCTTTCTCAGGTTGGGGAGACGACTAAAGTAACCCTGAATATTCCGCAGGTCGAGGATATAAAACGACTCGGCATCGCTGATTCGATAAGGGTGGCGGGCTCCATGTCGTATGGAGGGAAGGTCACCCGTTCCGTTTCAAGTACGATTGCACTCGGAGATTTGGATTCCAGCTCCAGCGAAATTGAATTTAACGATTATGGTCCGTTTGACGTTACGTTGCAGTATTTGAAGAACGGAAATATCGTTCATGAGGACCATCAGCCAATCGGCATTTCTGCGAGTGAATACAACCTTGCCCCTTTGAGTGCTTCTTTCCCCGTTGTTCTCTATTCGCTATCTTTCTGGGACATCAGCACCTCTTCTGCTGGAACGACCATTCCGTCAATCGTAATGCTCGATCGCCCAAATGCCTATAACTGGAGCTCGCTTCCATCCGGGATGTATGGCCTTCCGTATCTGACTCATGAGGAGAATGCTTCTAGTTCAAGCTATCAGGCGTTCGCGGATTATGTCGCTGCTCTCTTCAAGATCAACCCCAAGGCAAAGTTCAATCTGTATATCAATGACATCACCTGCTCGTTGATCCATAGGATGATTTACGCCAATAAGATTCCCACTGGCCAATACTCCATTCGGCTGTTGTCCGATGGATCTGCCACGTATGTATTTACCAACGAGGCCTTCGACGTTAAGGATCCAGATTCTAAGCAAGCGGAACTGATTGCTTTATGGAACGCTGCCAAGAATGAGGAATACGAAACCGGTGAGGTGTCAAAGTCGTATAGCGATTATCACGACCACTGGGATTCTATGTATGCCGTGCTCAGTATTGAGCCTGGCACTCAGTGGTGGATGACTCGAACTAATCTGTTTACGAGTGGTGACAATAATGCCTTTGCGAATAAGATTGCATCCGATCCTAACGTTAAGAAGGTGAACGTTTCGGGCATGCTTACGAGCCTGCAGAATAGGGGAGAAGATACGGTCCAAGCGTTTAAGGCCCTCTACAACTTTAATGATGGTTATTTTGATGCGGCGACTCAACAGGGTAAAAAGGTAATGATGCTGCTTGGAACGTACGTTTCTTATGAGCAGAATTTTGACGACTATGCCAACTTGACGGAAGTTATCTATGGCGATGGCTATTTGTATTATTACAAGGGGCATCCGAACACACCGACGGGCATGTATCCCCAAAAGCAGGAGCAGCTTGACCGTCTTGGTATAACCGATGTCGATTCGTCTGTTGCTGCAGAGCTGATCCTTTTCTTTAATCCGGAGATTGGCCTGTCTGGCTATGGATCTAGCACGTATAACTCGGCCAGTGCCGATGCCGCCGGTGGACTTTGGAATTCTACGAAGTCCGAAGCGTTGAAGCCCGGCGCTGCTATCGATTATTCGATTATGGATTGGTTTGCTTCGCCTATTACTGAGGACTCAGACGCGGCTATCAGGTCCCTTTGCAAGCAAGGTGACTCCTGTTATCTCGTGGAGTTTTCGGATGCCATACTTGCTACGACCAATTACGACTTTGCTATCTATTCGCACGATAGCGGTGCTTTGACTTATTTCAAAAAAGGTGAGTCTGGCTACGACGTCGTCAAGGTGTCACGAGGCTCGCTTGATGTGTTGGCAACTTCGCATGTTTCGAATGATGGTTGGCAGTCGGCTTCCAAGGGCGGAAATGTTTCTGGCACCGTTGGTCAGTCCAAGGCCGTTGAGGCCATTACTCTCAACCTGCAGAATGCTCCCTACGATGGCGGCTTGGAGTATAGGGCGCATGTTTCCGATTACGGTTGGCAAGATTATGTGAAAGAGGGGGTAGTTTCCGGTACTACGGGTCAGAGCAAGTCTGTCCAGGCTATTCAAATTCGACTTACTGGTGAGATGGCCAATCGTTATGACGTTTACTATCGTGCTCATGTTCAGGACAAGGGCTGGCTTGGCTGGGCATGCAATGACCAGGTTGCCGGAACGACTGGGTTTGGCTTGAGACTCGAGGCATACCAGGTCGTTTTGGTTGAAAAGGGTTCGCCTGCTCCAGGGGATACGAATCAGCCCTCTATTCAGAGAACGTTTTCGATTAAGGCTCATGTTTCAAACCTTGGTTGGCAGGAACCTGTTTATGAGGGCATGACGGCGGGCACAACTGGTCGAAATCTTGCTGTTGAGGCGTTGACGATTAGTAAGCCCGACCTTGAGTATTCCGGTAACATCGAGTATCGAGCTCATGTTCAGAACATAGGCTGGCAAAAGTGGGTCAAGAACGGCAAAGTTGCTGGCACTACGGGAAAGTCTCTTGCTGTTGAGGCCGTTGAAATAAAACTGACGGGAGATCTCGCCAAGCATTATGACGTCGTTTATAGAGCTCATGTGCAAAGCAAGGGCTGGCTCGATTGGGTTAAATCGGGCGAGTGTGCCGGTACGACTGGAGAAGCCCTGCATATGGAAGCGTTTGAGGTTAAGCTGGTTGAGAAAAAGTAAGTGACAGCTCCCTTATATTGATTAGAGCTTCCTTGATAGGGAGGGGGTGAATTGGGGGGCATTCATTCCTCCAATTCATCCCCTATATTATTTTCTATTTTGATAGGTGCAATCCTACTGGGTATTTTGTTTAAGGATGTCGTTTTGAGTCTCGTTGATTATGTAATTCATGGATTTCGTTTGCTAGCATGAGAAACAGTCGAATCGAAATATTGTTTCTATTAGTTGAAGTAAGGTGAACTTTAGTATTGATTAATTTGCTTTATACGGTTGATGACAATTTTGTTCCGCAGCTGGCTGCCAACATATGCTCGGTTGTTTCCAATCATTCTGGAATCCACGACATTACATTTCATGTTTTCTCTAATGGGATTACAAATGATAACCGGCAGCTTCTCCAGGATATGGCTAACGAATATAAGCAGAAGTTGGAGTTTTATGATATTTCCAATTTCAGGGAAGTCCTTGGATTTGATTTTGATACATCAGGGTGGAATGAGATCGTTCTAGCCAGACTCTTGATGGCCCAGTTTTTACCTAACGAGATTGAAAAAGTTATTTATCTCGATGCCGACACGATTGCTCTTGGGGATATTGCCCTTCTTTGGAATCAAGATCTTGAGGGTTGCGTTATCGGTATGGTTCCTGAACCAACTGTTGGTTCGGCCCGACTTGACGACTTAGATATCAATGGACGTCTGTACCATAATGCTGGCGTACTACTAGTTGACCTAAAATTATGGAGATCGACTTGCTGTCAAGAAGAAATATTAGGATATTGTGCGCGTCGATCGGGGCGTTTGTTTGCCAATGATCAAGATGCTTTGAATGCAGTTCTTAAAGATAAAATCTGTAGCCTATCTCCCGCATTCAATTATTCAAACATTTTTGATTACTATTCATTTTCATTTTTAAACTCCTTGATGCCGGGGTTTTCAGATGAAAAGAGTTTTGCTTCTGCCAGATTGAAACCTGTCGTTGTTCATTTTTTGGGTGAAGAGAGGCCGTGGCGTCGAGGAAACACACATCGCTTTAATAATGAATACCACTTTTATCTATCTAAAACTCACTGGAAGGATGCGGAAGATGAAGAAGGGTGGGGCGCATATTTTCTTGCATGGCGAGTGTTTAACTCCCTAACTAGACCCTTTCCCCAGCTACGCTATAAAATAATCAGTGGGTTGATCCCCGCATTTCTTAAGTATCGTGCCTTGCAAAGAAACAAATAGGATTATGCATAAAAACAAAGAAAAGTCTGTTTGCATTGTTTTGCCTACATATAATGGCGGCAGGTATTTGGCCAAACAGCTTGATAGTATCTTGGAGCAAACGTGGCCTAATTGCTCCGTCTATATTCGCGATGATGGTTCAACGGATGACACTGTTGGAATTGCGCAGCTGTACTGTCGGTCAAACCCGAATATTCATTTGATTCAAGATTCAATCGGTAATCTTGGGTGCCCAAATAGTTTTTACGAAATTATCAAGCGGGTTCCCGAATACGACTATTATGCATTTGCCGATCAGGATGACATTTGGAAGGCCGACAAAACTGAGCGGGCAGTCAGGGCAATTGAAAATAGCGGAGACAAGGTGCCGACCGTCTACTTCTCTTCCTTTTCAGATGTTAACGAAGATGGTGAGACAATACGCGAGTCGGCTCCGCAGGATAAGCACCTCTCTTTTCATAACACCTTGTTTTACACTCCTGGACTAGGGTTTACGATAGTTTTTAATCGCCTTGCTTGCAGAGATTTTATCCTTGAGGTAAATCCTGGGAATGAAATGCATGATCGATGGCTGATTCGATGTGCCTCGGCATTTGGAAAGGTGTTGTTTGATTCCGTCTGTACGGCGTCTCATGTTCGCCATTCCTCTGCGGTCACTTCTGGCGATAATCGTTATTCTGATCTTCTGAAGACATATTTTAAGGACGAGCTATTTGGTGACAGGTCGAAAGATGAGAGTCAAAAGTTAAGCCATTTTTCTGCGGTTTTTTATGACAAGCTTAGCTTAGAGCAGAAACATGAACTTGATGTTTTTACCAATGATGATAGGATTATCTCGAGGCTTAAGAAAGCGTTTTATCCAAAGCGTCTGCGGCCTTCTTTGATTTCTGATTTACTTCTTCGCGTTTTGTTTGTATTCAACAAGGCCTGATGATCCATTGCTGGAGTGATTGTGTCTAACGGAAAAACGAAAGAGCTCTCTGTCGAGCAGAGTCTTGTTTGGAATAGCGTCGGCTCGATGGTGTATTTGATTTGCAACTGGCTGACCACTGTTCTTGTAGTGACTCTTGGTTCTGATATTAGCATGTCTGGTAGCCTTGCTGTGGCTATGTCTGTTGGTAATATTTTTGCGACCATTGTTTTGCTTCGAGCACGCCCCGTTCAGGTTTCTGAGAGCTATTCTGGATTAACGACTGGAAATTTTATAGCCCATAGAATCGCTGCAACAGCATTTGCTTGTGTAATTTGCTTCTTCTACTGTTTGGTCTCTGTTGCATTCAACGATTGGGCCGTTGTTGCTGTTTATTGTTTATTTAAAGCCGGCGATTCCTTTGTCGATGTTCTTCACGGAGTAGATCAGGTAAACAATAGACTGGACATTGCGGCTATCTCTCAAATGGTCCGTGGTATAGGAGTTCTAGCTTCTTTTTCGTTGTGCTTGCTGCTATTTGATAATTTAGTAATAGCCGTTGCTTCAATGGCTGTTGTTACCATAGCTGTTGTACTTATATTTGATTTCAGAATGACAAAACGGTTTTGTGCCGTTATTCCTGACTTTGATTTCGCCTCCCTGATTAAATTGTCCCGTATCTGTTTTCCCGGCTTTGTTGCATCTCTTGCGTGCACGGCTGTTGTTAGCGTAACGAGACAGTTTTATGGCCTTTCCTTTGGAAATGAGGCGTTGGGTTTTTATGCAGCTGTTGCCACCCCGACTGCAGTAATTCAGGCTCTCGTATCTTATCTATATGCCCCCCTGCTTGGACCTATTTCGGCAATGTGGCGCAGAAACGAAACCCACCGATTGCGCTCGATATTTATCAAGATGCTCGCTTCCGTATTCGTTTTGACGGCGCTGTGTGCTTTAGCAAGTGCTTTAATAGGCGAACCTGTGCTTACTGCAATTTATGGCAAAGAAGTCGGACTTCACTCTGATTATCTTCCGCTGGCACTCGTTGCAACGGCATTCACTGGTTTGAATTTTTTTACTATTGACGTCTTTATTGCATTTGGGAAACCGGTTGTTGGCACGATTTCAGGTACAGCTTCGTTATTATTGGCCGTGGTTCTCTCTCGTTATTGTTTTGTGAATCCGGCATTTGCCTCTGATGCAAACATAATCAATATCATTATCTTGGTTGCACACGGTTTTGGATTATTATTTTCCTTCCTTTGTATAATTAACCTATTAAATTGGAAGGCGAAGCAATACGACGCATCCGAACTGTAAATTCACTCTCATTGTTTCGATTGAGTTTTTTCAGTTCGGTTTGGGCTGTTTGAGTGATATTTTGAACTGAGGATTCAAGTTATGCATGACTTAAGAGTGCTGGTTATCATCCCAGCTTTTAATGAAGAGACAAATATTTTAGATACGGTTTCTTCTGTGGAGGAAGCTGGCTATGACTATGTAGTTATTAACGATGGCTCTACTGATGACACTTTGCGTGTTTGTCGGGATGCAGGGGTTAATATCCTGGATTTGCCGCAAAATCTTGGTATTGGAGGTGCGGTTCAAGCTGGACATAAATATGCCAAGCGCTTTGGCTATGATGTAGACATTCAAGTTGATGGTGATGGGCAGCATGACGCCCATTATATTTCACGCCTGCTTGATGAAATAAATAATGGGTCTGATCTTGTTATCGGCTCGCGATTTCTTGAGGAATCTGAGGGCTTTAAGTCAACCTTCTTGAGGCGTCTTGGAATCAGATGGCTCTCTGCGGTAATTCATCTTACAACTCGTGTGCGCGTCAGCGATCCCACTTCTGGTTTTCGTGCATGTGGATCTAAAGCCATTGATCTGTTCTGTAAGAAATACCCCGTAGACTATCCAGAGCCTGATTCTGCTGTTGCTGCGATGGTTAAGGGCCTTCGCGTTACAGAAGTTCCTGTTGTGATGAAAGAACGACAGGGAGGAAAATCGTCAATATCTGGTTTTAGCAGCATTTACTACATGATAAAGGTTACTTTGGCAATCATCATCTCTTCATTTTCGAATTAGGACGGGTTGTTATGCATATTTCCTTACAGTTTGCTGTCATTGCTGCTTGTTTAGTCTTGCTTTGTTTTGTGCTGCGTCTCGTATTAAAGGATAGCCTGCAACTCAAGTATTCGCTTCTTTGGATTGTACTTGCGTTGGTATTGTTGCTATGTGGCCTCTTCCCGCAACCTCTTTACTGTATTTCAAGTTTATTCGGTTTTGAGACTCCAGCTAATTTTGTTTTTGTCTTAGGATTTTTATTTTTGATATGCATTGTTCTCTCTATGGCATGTTTGTTAAGCAGACAATCTTCTGCAATTGCTAACTTAACTCAACGAATTGCATTGCTTGAAAAAGAGCTTGAATCTAACAATTAGGAGTAATGCCATGTGCTTGGCAAAAGATCATACATTTGTATTGTGCGCATACGGCGAGTCACCATACCTGTCTGACTGTTTAGACTCTCTGGTGAATCAAAGCACCCGAAGCAATATCCTTATATCGACATCAACTCCTAATTCTTATATTGATCGCATAGCGTCAAATTATTCGATTCCGGTAATTGTTAATGAAGGGGCGCCTAGTATATCCCATGACTGGAATTGTGCTATTGCGAATTCAAATACGAAGCTTGTGACTATAGCTCATCAGGATGATATTTATATGCCTAGTTATACGGAAACTATGCTGCGGGCGACGAAAGACGCGAATCAACCTTTAATCTTTTTTTCTAATTATGGCGAGATAAGAAATGGTGCATATGAAGAAAACCTCTTTATTCTGAAAATAAAGAGGTTTTTGCTTCGTAAGTTTGCTCGCCACGGCGCTCTTTCATCGGTTAGGGACAAAAGGGATGTCCTGAGGTTCGGCTCCGCTATCTGCTGCCCTTCCGTGACATTTAATCTAAGTATCTTGCAGACACCGTTATTTACGACAGAGATGAAATGTGACTTGGACTGGGAGGCATGGGAAAGATTCTCGAAAATCGATGGATCTTTCGTTTATTCTCCCGAGGTTTTAATGTTTCATCGAATTCATGAAGGTTCTGAGACCACTGCGTTGATTAAAGATGACACAAGAAGGTCTGAGGATGAAAAGATGCTTCTAAAATTCTGGCCCAAGTGGTTTGCTCCGATAGTCTGTAGTCTGTATTCGCTTAGCATGAGAAGCAATTCGTTATGACGCTGAAACAATGCCGGCGTAACGTTGAACAATTATCGAGACGGAGTTGTAGATTTATGAATCTAGATACCTTTGCTGGTCATCTAAAGCTATCTGATAATTGCCGAAAGGTTCTGACGCTTTTCGTTTACCCGTTAATGGCTGTTTTTTCTCTGTGTTTGGTTTTTTTCTATTATTGCGCCTTTAAAGCCAACGCTATCGGATTGCCTGGGCTTTTGCTCTCGGTTCTGCCCTTGATTGTCTGCTTGTTCGTTGGTGTCTTATTGTTAATTAAAGAGCAGCATAATCCTGCAACTTGCTTTGTAGTGATCGGTGTGCCCGCTGTGACGGCCTTTGGCCTTTTCATGCTTCCCGCTAATGTTCCAGATGAGGCTTCTCATATTTGGCAGGCGGCGGCTTTATTATCTCGAAACAGCAATGGTTTTGACGTTATCTCTTGCTTTCAAGTAGGCCAGTTTCCTTCATCGTACGCTGATTATTTTAATGCAATGACTCAGCATACTGATTGGTCTAGCGTCTTTGTGTGCCATACGTATTTGGGGAGCTATTACCCCCATCTGTATTTTATTCCGGGAGTAATTCTGGGATTTGCGCAGCAAATGGGTTTCAATGCCTTTGTGGCTCTTTCAGTTTCGCGCGTGTGCGCTGGTCTAGTATATTGTTTCGCGGCTTATTGGATAATTAAGCTGATGCCGGTGGGTAAAAATGCCGTTTTGATTTTTTTACTGAATCCCATTTTATTGCAACAGGAAGCGTCTGTTTCGGCCGATTCTGTTGCAAACATTGTTGCAATTTTGTATGTTGCTGTAGTTGTCAAGGTTTATGCGGACTCGTTGTACTCATATCGGTCGCTGCTGGCGTTAATACTGTTATCCGTTTTACTGCTTCTTTCGAAGATTATGTTTTTCCCGTTGGTACTCTTGAATTTAATCCACTGGAAAATTCTTAAAGGAAAAGATAGCTATGCAAAGTTCATCTGTTCCTTCTTTGGAATAGCTTTAGTTGCAGGCTGCGCGTTCGTGTATCTCTATCATGGAAGCTTCATGCCAGATTCATTTGATTTGATGCGAGCGCCGCTGCATTGCACAAAGGTTTTCATTAAGTCTATTTGGGAGATGGGGCCATTTTGGTTTCAATCCTACGCAGGTTACAATCTTGGCGCTCTTTCGATTAATGTTTGGCCATTTTGTTTTTGGCTTTACATCATTGTCCAGTCCGTTGTTCTCTTTTATAACGATGAGAATAATGAAAAATTATTTTGCTGCACGGATCGCTTTGCAATAATTACTGTTGTATTCGTTAATTTCTTCTTGATTGTTATGACGATGAGGAACTGGACTCTTACTGTTGATAAACGTGAAGATATTATCATGGGGGTCCAAGGACGATATCTATTCCCACTGGTTCTTCCGGTTCTGTTGAATATCTTGCGACCGATAAAATCCAGTTCTGAAGGACATGTCTTGCTCGGTTCTTCATTAATAATGAGTACTATTCTATTAGTAGACTTTATTTCAATTCTTTCTGCGTTTTAGGAGTTAGTGTTTCATGTTGAACCTTCTTGAGGGCATTGGTTATACCGTTAAAGAAGAGGGATTTTATAACGTCCCCAAGAAGGTCTCTCATGTGCTCTCAATTCATAGGCCTCGACTTGATTTCAGCTCTCGCCAAGACAATTCTTTTTTTGACGTCATTTTCATTAATGGATGTGATTATTCCGTTCCGCATCCTATTAGGTACCGTGTCGATCATCAGATTGAGGAACTTGAGGCTGCTGGCTTAACGGTTCAAAAGGTCAATGCTTGGGAGATGAAAAAAGATATTCTTAGGCATGCGCGAACTTTCATTATTTTCCGTTGCCCCCTGAGTGATGAAGTTGAATCTTTAATTATTCAGGCAAAAAAACTCAATAAGCGTGTGATTTATGACATCGATGATTTGGTTATCGACACTGCTTATACCGATTCTATTCCGTTCGTTAAAGCAATGGCTGCACATGATAAGTCTTGCTATGACGATGGCGTTAGACGAATGGGTGAAACGCTGAAGCTTTGTGACTGCGCTATCACTACTACCGAGGGAATGGCGGACGAATTAAAAAAATATGTTCCCAGGGTTTATATAAATAGAAATGTAGCATCCGAATCGATGATTGATTATTCGAATATTGCTGTCTATCGTCGAGATGTACTCCCCAGTTTGCAAAGCTCAAGCGTCTTGCCTGAGGATAGGGTTCCATACAAGCGAGCGATTGAGCGTAGGAATGAAAAACAGAAAACCCAGGAAATCAGAATTGGATACTTCAGCGGAAGCATTACCCATAATGCAGACTTCAATTTAGTGCTCCCTGCATTATCTAAGGTAATGGAGACTCATCGCAACGTCACCTTAATGGTGGGTGGAGAACTTGATGTTCCCGATGATTTGATGGCATTTTCCGATCGTATTGTTACATTCCCATTTTGTGATTGGCGCCGACTTCCAAATTATATTGCCTCCTGCGATATCAATATCGCTCCTTTGGAGAACACTCTCTTTAATCGTGCTAAGTCCGAGAATAAATGGATTGAAGCATCGCTTGTTAAGGTTCCCACGGTTGCAAGTAATGTTGGCGCCTTTAAAAAGATGATTCAGGATGGCGTTACTGGTTTTCTTTGCGATGATTATGAGGACTGGTGCGCTGTTCTCGACCGTTTAATTATAGATTCTGGTCTTAGGAAGAGCGTCGGCGAATCTGCATACTTATTCTGCCATGAGCATTGCACCACTGTTTCGGCCGCAAAAACGATTCGAGATATTATTGTAAAAGAGCAATTCCCCAATCTCGGAATGGTTATGCCAAGTGTGAACACTAGTGGCGGTGTCTTAGTTGCCCTTAGGCATCTGTGCATTCTTCAAGACGCTGGCGTTGATGTACTAATACTTAATACTGATGATTCAACAGAGTGGCTTGAAGTTTTTGGGCATCGTATTCCTGTCCTTAATCGTGTAGTTCCTAGCGGTAAATTAGATAAATGTCCGTTGTCGGGTGCAATCGATACTGCGGTTGCGACTCTTTGGGATACTCTAGATTTTGTTAAACGGTATCCCCGTATCGGAAAGAAAAAGTATTTGGTTCAGAATCTGGAGACTGATTTCTATCTTCCTGGAGATAGGCTACGACTCCAGGCGAATGCTACGTATCTTAATGACGATATTGACTATCTGACGATTTCGCCTTGGTGTGAGGAATGGCTTTCGGATAGGTTTGGTCAAAACTGTAAGTCGGTGCCGAATGGACTTGACCTTGCCTCGTTTCCTCATTCTAAGCGTGATTTCTCTCTGCCCAAAATTCGGATTTTAATTGAGGGCGATTGTGGCTCGGAATATAAAAACGTTGATGAAGCTTTCAGAGTCGTTGAAAGGCTTGACTCTGAGAGATTTGAGATCTGGTATATGAATTACACTGGTAAGAAGAAGTCATGGTACCGTATTGATAATTTCCTTGGTAGGGTTCCGTATGACCAAATTTCGGACATCTATAATCAGTGCCATATTCTATTAAAGACAAGCATTCTTGAAAGTTTTTCATATCCGCCGTTGGAGATGATGGCGACGGGTGGGTATGTTGTTGCTGTTCCCAATGGGGGCAATGCAGAGTTCCTTCGTGATGGGTCGAATTGCTTGCTTTACAGCCGTGGAGATATTGAAGCTGCGGTGAGCTGCGTCAATCGTATCGTTAATGATGATGGGCTTCGGGAGACGTTGTATGACGAGGGATTGAAGACCGCGGAGGAGAGGGACTGGTCAAAACTGACGGATAAAGTCGTTTGCCTATATGACTGATGCTATAGTTTGATTTGATTGATGCGTATCTGCGGCTTCGTTGACCTTTAAGTTCATGTTGCCGCAGATATGCAATGTCTGGCTGCTTTAATTCTAAGGAGTTATGTTATGAAAGGCATCATCCTCGCCGGCGGTTCCGGCACCCGCCTGTACCCGCTCACGCTCGTGACCTCCAAGCAGCTGCTGCCGGTCTACGACAAGCCCATGATCTACTACCCGCTTAGCACCCTCATGCTGGCTGGCATCCGCGACATCCTGGTCATCTCCACGCCGACCGACCTCCCCAACTTCGAGCGCCTGCTCGGGGACGGCTCGCGCTACGGCGTGAACCTGTCCTACGCCGAGCAGCCGAGCCCCGACGGCCTCGCGCAGGCGTTCACCATCGGCGAGGACTTCATTGATGGCGAGCCGTGCGCGCTCGTGCTCGGCGACAACATCTTCTACGGCAACGGCCTCAGCCGCCACCTGACGTGCGCCGTCCAGAACGCCGAGTCGGGCCGCGCCACGGTCTTCGGCTACCACGTGGACGACCCCGAGCGCTTCGGCGTCGTGGAGTTCGACGGCGAGGGGAGGGCCGTCTCCATCGAGGAGAAGCCCGCCGAGCCCAAGAGCTCCTACGCCGTCACCGGCCTGTACTTCTACCCGGGCGACGTGGCCGCCAAGGCGCATGGGGTGGAGCCCTCCGCCCGCGGCGAGCTGGAGATCACCACGCTCAACCAGATGTACCTGGAGGAGGGGACGCTGTCCGTCGTCACCCTCGGCCGCGGCTACGCGTGGCTGGACACCGGCACCATGGAGAGCCTTCACGAGGCCGCGGAGTTCGTCCGCGCCGTCGAGCACTCCCAGGACCTTCCCGTGTCCGTTCCCGAGGAGATCGCCTGGGAGAACGGCTGGATCACGACCGAGGGGCTCAAGCAGGCTGCCGAGGCCTACGGCAAGTCGGTCTACGGCCAGCACCTGAAGAAGGTCGCCGCCGGCGAGATTGTCAACAGCCCGCGCGAGTACTAGCGCCAGCTTGTTTTCTTTTTGGGGTCACCGTTTATCTGGTGGCCCCTTTCGTTATGATTACGTTGACCATAAAGACAATATGATTGGGAGTGGATGTGTTAAGCGTCTACTTTGGCGATATGCCAGAAGCGATTTACAACACAGCGACATATTTCAAAAACTCTTACCGGTCTTCTTGGATTACGGATCCCTGTGCAGTCTCGATAATTAAGGATGTCGATCGATCGGATGTTGTCTCCGAAAACGTCATCGCAAGCCCCGTGCTTGGATCCATCTCCCCACTCCAGCTTTCTGGTGGCGTGAAAACGCTGCTGCTTATGAGATTTGATCGTAAGCATATTTTTAACGCTTCTACCTGTGGTGACAACTGTGCCAAGTGGATTCTCGACATGGCGAAAGACCGCAAGCTCGTTGTGAATCTCTATCATGTGATGGACTTTGGTCGCGAGGATTTTAAAATCAAAGTCGTGAATAGCGGCCGAATCGTTCATAACATGGCCGAATTGATTCACGAGTCGATTCCGTATCTGTAGGTGCTGCTTATGAACGGTTCGCATCTCGTTAAGATTTCCCGCCGCAGGGGAACCAAGTACACATTTACCATCAAGCGGAACATCACTATTGTGCGTGGCGATAGCGGCACGGGTAAGACGACACTGTTTGACATGGTCGCAGACTACATGCGAACGGGCGAGCAGTCGGGTGTTTCCTTGCAGTGCGATTGTCCCTGTGTCGCCCTGACCGATTATGATTGGCGAAACCAGCTTTCGTCCGTTCATGACTCGATTGTATTTGTCGATGAGGGCTTAAAAGAGATCCATTCTGATGAGTTTGCCCATCATGTGCTGTATTCCTCGAATTATTTCGTGCTGATCTCAAGGGCTGATTTCCCCAATCTTCCGTATAGCGTGGATGAGATTTACAAGATTAAGACGAGCGGAAAATACCATTCTTTCGTTCCTGCTTATCAAGATCGCGGGAATCATCGTTATGCTATTTCCCGGTCGGCGCCAAAACGGGACTTTTCTATCCTTCTATGCGAGGATAGTAAGTCTGGTTTCCAGTTCTTTGAACGGCATTTCGCTGACAGTGAGCTTACCTGTGCTTCGGCCATGACGAACAGCGCGATTTTGGGCTGGTTGGATCAGCATCTCGACGATCGCGTGTTTGTTGTCGCGGACGGAGCGGCATTTGGGTGCTATGCGGACCGCGTCCTTAAGCTGCAAGACATTCATCGCGATACTGTTACGGTTTGTCTTCCCGAGTCATTCGAGTGGCTTCTGCTGAGCTCCGGCGTAATTTCAGGGTTAGATGTTAAGGCGGTTTTGCAAGAGCCAGAAGCGTTTGCAGACAGTGAAAAGTTTAAAAGCTGGGAGGACTTCTTCTATAAGTACTTACGCGATAAAACTGGGAATTCGGTCTTCCGGTACGACAAAGACTGTATTCCGGAGGCGTTTTTTAGGGGGAGTAATTCTGCGAAGGTTATGGCTCTTATCGCATGCCGAAATGTCCGATAGTTTTGTTGAATAGTGTCGCGGCGTCACTTCCTGCGGCATACTAAAGAAGCTGTACATGCTTCAGATTGGATTTTCATGTCTGAGATTTTTGAACCTAAGAACATCATCGTCACGGGCGGCTGCGGCTTCATCGGCAGCAACTTCGTGCACTACGTGGTGAACAACCACCCGGACGTGCACGTGACCGTCCTGGACAAGCTGACCTACGCCGGCAACCCCGAGAACATCGCCGGGCTGCCCTCCGACCGCGTGGAGCTCGTCGTGGGCGACATCTGCGATGCCGGGCTGCTGGATAGGATCGTCCCCGGCCACGACGCGATCGTCCACTACGCCGCCGAGAGCCACAACGACAACTCCATCGCCAATCCTGAACCCTTCATCACAACGAATGTGGAGGGTACGTTCCACCTGCTTGAGGCGGCGCGCAAGCATGACGTGCGATTCCATCACATCAGCACCGACGAAGTGTACGGCGACCTTGCGCTCGACGATCCATGCAAATTCACCGAAAGCACTGTCTACAGCGGGCTTGACCAGCAGGGCGCGTTGGCCCTGCTCGCCATAGTTATATTTCACCATGATGGCATTGGCGGTTTTGGAGGAGCTCATTGCGCCGTAGCGAAAATAAAGCTTAGCCATACTTAACGCTGTCCTTTGTCATAAGGAATTCCTTCCGCCTTGGGGGCCCTGGACTTCTTGGAAGTCAAAATCAGCACGATCATGGTAACAATATAGGGAAGCATCAGGTAGATGTATTCGCTGGACTTCACGTTTTCAAAGCTGGGCAGGAAGGGGATACTGGCGCTGTAGGAGCCGATGATCTTGAACAGGGCAAAGAACAGGGAGGCTCCCAGGATGTTTAGGGGCTTCCAGTTACCGAAGATCATTACCGCCAGGGCTAAGAAGCCAAACCCAGCCACGTCCCCGTTGGCGGTGCAGTTGGCCGTG